>FUFK010041622.1_pt1 | contig 26243 bp, 27 predicted proteins | sample 1021851 | NCBI WGS metagenome assembly FUFK01 (sample SAMEA51879418, study PRJEB19060) | metagenome
AATGTGGGCCTTCGGGCCCACACGTTCTTGATTAAGGAGGGAACATGGCAGACACAGTAACAGGACCAACAATCCTACAACAAAACGACAAAAGAGTTACAATCAAGATAGTTGTACAATCTGATGGTACAGGTAGCACAACTGTATTTGGTGACGTATCAGCACTAACGGCTGACGATGACGGCAACGCTGTAGCTCACTTATCACTACAAAGAGTATGGTGGTCATGCGCTAACGGCGATGGCGGCGATGCTTTTGCACGTTTAGATGAAGAAGATTCAGACGGTGATATTCCAATCATAACTTTGATAGACTCAGGATACTGGGACTTCAGAGAGTTTGGTGGCATACCTGCAGACAAATCATCTAACAGTAACCAAAGTGATGTGAACTTTGTTGTGGCAGCAGCAGCTGATTCTGGTAATTCATATACTTGCATAGCAGAGTTTAAGAAAATATATTAAGGAGTAGCTAATGCCTAATACTACTTCAGGAACAAATACGTTCGACAAAACATTTGCTATTGATGAGATCATAGAGGAGGCTTATCAGAGAATAGGCCTATCCAACATGACTGGCTATCAACTCACCTCAGCTAGAAGATCTTTGAATATTATGTTTCAAGAGTGGGGCAACAGAGGCTTACACTATTGGCAAGTGGATGAGTTAAACATAGACCTTGTTGAAGGACAGGCAGAATATCACTTTTTTAGAAGCGCAGCAGATGACACCTCTGATAGTGACAGAGCTCAAGCAACAACTAATCAAATACCATCTGGTAGTATATATGGTCTTGATGATGTGCTAGAGGTTACGCATAGACAAAACAGAACACAAACGACTCAAGTTGATTCTGCTATGTCTAAAATCGATAGATCAACTTATTCTGCGCTATCTAATAAATTATCAAAAGGCACACCCAATCAGTATTATGTTCAAAGGTTGATAGATAGAGTTACAATATTCTTTTACCCTACGCCTGATTCAAACGCTGCAAGTGACGATGCTCACATCTATTATGTAAAAAGAATAGATGATGTGGGTGCTTTTACTAACGCAACAGATGTGCCATATAGATTTGTTCCGTGCATGATTGCTGGTTTAGCTTTTTATTTATCACAAAAATATAACCCACAAATATCACAACAAATGAAATTATATTATGAAGATGAGTTTAACAGAGCGTTGACAGAAGATGGTTCTTCAACAAGCACGTTCATAACACCACAAGGATATTATCCAAATGTCTAAATTTGCAACAGGTAAATACGCAAAAGCGATATCAGATAGAAGTGGTTTAGCTTTTCCTTATCAAGAGATGGTAAGAGAATGGAATGGATCTTTTGTGCACAAAAGTGAGTATGAAGCAAAAGCACCACAAGTGCAGCCAACACCACACAAAGGTGATGCACAAGCTTTGAGAAATGTTAGAACAGATAGGGACGAAACTGCAGTGCCACAACTACTAGGCATTAATCCATTTACAACAGGCTCTGCTAGTTCAAGCACAATAACTGTCACGGAGAGAAATCATGGCAGATCAACAGGAGACACAGTCAGGTTTAGAACTGTAGATAGCTTTGATGGTATTACAAAAACTAATTTAGAAAACTCATCTGGTTATTCTATAACTAAAGTTGACAACGATACGTATACTTTCAGCGTATCGACAGATACAGCAACAACTGGTAGTATTAGGGGAGGAGGCAGAGTTGCGACGGCAGGTCCAGCAACGATAAGTAATTAATATGTCATTTACACTAGCAACATTAAGAACAGCAATTAGAGATTATACAGAGGTCAGTAGTTCTGTTTTATCAGACAGTCTTGTCAATAGGTTTGTGCAAAACGCAGAAAATAGAATTTTTAAAACTGTAGATTCTGATGACAAAAAGTTTTATGCAACATCAGAGACCACTGCTGGTAACAGATATATAACTGTTCCAACTGGCACTAGAATTATTAGATACATACAGGTCACTGATGATAGCTCATCGGATCAAGTTTATCTTAAACAAGTGGACTCTTCTTTCATAGCCACATATCATCCAGACCCAGACAATTCTGATGACCACGCAATACCAAAATACTTTGCACACTGGGATAATGACAACTGGGTGGTTGCCCCAACTCCTGACAAAGCTTATGTGTTGACGATGGCCTATGAAAAACAGCCAACCACACTAACCACGTCTGATTCTACAACCACTGAAATATCAACTAAACAACCAGAATTATTGTTGTATGCATGTTTGGTCGAGGCCTTTAAATTCTTGAAAGGTCCTGATAATATGATACAACTATACGAAACCTCCTACCAGGAGGCACTTCAAACGTTTGCGGCTGAACAACAAGGTCGAAGACGCAGGGACGAATATAGAGATGGTGTCGTTCGTCTACCAATACAATCACCAACACCGTAACAAGAGGAGAAAATATATGGCAAATGTTATACCTACATCTTTTAAGACAGAGCTTCTGTCTGGCACGCATAATTTTGCAAGTGGTGGTAATAGTTTTAAGTTAGCGTTATACACAGATATATCTGGTCTAAGCGCATCTACTACAGCTTTTACAACTACAAACCAAGTTAGTTCTTCTGGCACAAATTATACATCTGGAGGTAACGCTTTATCTAGTCAGGCTGTTTCATCCGATGGTACAACTGCTACAGTTGATTTTGCAGATCTTACTTTTTCATCTGTGACTTTATCTGCTGTGGGCGCTATGATTTACAACGATACTAACAGTGACAAGATTTGTGTAGTTCTAGATTTTGGCGGCACGAAAACTGCAACTAACGGAGACTTCGTAGTACAGTTTCCAGCAGCTGATGCTAGTAATGCTATCATTAGACTTGCGTAAGGATATATAATGGCACTAGTCTTAAACGATAGAGTTAGAGAAACCACAACTACAACCGGCACNGGCGCTGTTGCGCTTGGTGGTGCTGTATCTGGTTTTGAAACTTTTGCAGCAGGTATTGGTAACAGTAATACTGTTTACTATGCAATAGTTCACAGAACAGCAGCTGAGTTTGAAGTTGGTCTTGGTACACTAGACGGTGATAGTTCTGACCTAACACGTACAACTGTTATATCTAGTTCTAATAGTGACAGTGCTGTGAACTTTGCATCAGGCACTAAAGACGTATTTTGTACACTACCAGCAAGTAAAACTGTNTTTGAAGATGCAAGTGGTCATGTAACTTTACCACACGATTTATTTATTGAAGGTGGTTTGATTGATCTTAAGAATGACGGNGGTGCTGTATCACAGATTAAATTTTATTGTGAGTCTAGTAATGCTCACGCACAAACACTTATTGGTGCACCACACTCAGAGTCTGCATCTAATACTTTAACATTACCAAGTAGTGGCGGCAGTTCCAAACTACTTTCAGCAACCTCAACTGCTACAGTTACAAACAAATCAATAGACTCTGACAACAACACTATTACAAACATNGTAAACGCAGACATCAAGTCAAGTGCCGCGATTGCAGATACAAAATTAGATACAATATCTACAGCAGGTAAAGTCGCACTATCAGCTTTAGAGATTGATGGTGGCACAGATATTGGTGCAAACTTAGCAGANGCTGACTTGTTTATCGTAGATGATGGAGCNGGTGGCACTAACAGAAAACTAGCTGCATCAAGAATNGCAACTTATGTTGGCGCAAGTGCNGGAGCNTTTGCAATAGCNAACTTAGATATTGANGGTGGCACAGATATTGGAGCTGACCTGGTAGANGCTGACGAAATNATNGTAGATGATGGCGGTGGCGGCACAAACAGAAGATCTGATTTAGAAAGAGTTAAAAAATACATATTCTCTGCAGTATCAGGTGATGCTACAGCNAGTGANGCTGGGGCATTGACNATAGCAAACACATCTGTTGAAACAGNNATGTTGGCTNANGANGCTGTGACAGAGGCTAAAATTGCAGATGATGCTGTTGANAGCGAGCATATAAACGACAACGTAATTTCAGGGCAAACTGCTCTTACATCTGGACTTGCAACGACAGATGAGTTATTAATAAGTGATGGCGGAACAATTAAAAAAATGGACGTCAGCGTCATAACTGAGGTGACAGATGACTCAGCTACGGCACTAGCTATCGCACTAGGATAAGGAGAAACAAATGGCTAATACATTTAAGGTCAAAACAAAAGCAGGAGTTGGAACATCAATCACAACTGTATATACAGTTCCAAGCTCTACAACTACGATTGTTCTAGGCCTCATCGTCGGTAATGTTACAGGCTCTGCTGTAAACGCAACAGTGCACGTAGAATCCGACACATCAGATACAGAAACAAACGGCAACATTGAGCTAGTAACAAATGCACCGATACCTGCAGGAGGTTCACTAGAAACTCTTGGAGGAGGCAAGTTAGTATTACAAACGACTGACATATTACGAGTGACTTCGGACACGGCGTCATCTCTTGATGTTGCGTTATCAATAATGGAGATTACGTAAGATGGTTCAAAAAATACCTGCAAGTGGTTTAGAAAATGCTGGTGGCAATTTTAAAAATATTATTATTAATGGAGATATGAGAATTGCCCAAAGAGCGACAAGTGCTACCACAATAAGTAATCTTTCATATCAAACGATAGACCGTCTTGGTGGAATGGAAAACACTGACGGAACAGCAACTTTAGAACGACACTCAATGTCAGATGCTGACGAAGCAACAACAGGTCAAAAATTTGCTGCACTTTGGAAATGCACTGGAACGGACTCAAGTATTGGAGCAGCACAATACGCAGGCGTATATCAATACATTGAAGCGAGAAATTTACAACATTTAAATTACGGAACTTCTGCTGCTAAAGATTTAACATTATCTTTTTGGGTAAAATCAAACACTACTGGCACTTATTCCATAGGCTTAGGAAAGTCAGACAGCACGACTTATTACATAGCCTTAACTTACACGATAGATTCAGCCGATACTTGGGAGAAAAAAGTAATACATATTTCACCAACAGCTGGTTCAACAAGTTTAATTACAGGGGCAAACGGAGTTATTAATGATGACAATGGTGTTGGGTTTAGTATGTTTTTTTATACTGCTTTAGGAACTAATTATCATACTGCTTCACCTAACACTTGGAGTTCATCAGCAATTTATGGAACAAGTGACCAACCAAATTTAATGTCGAGCACGAGCAATAATTGGTATATTACTGGATTACAATTAGAGGTTGGAGACACGGCATCAGACTTTGAACACTTACCACACGATGTAAATTTACAAAGATGTATGAGATATTATACAAGATACGATGCTAGTGAAGGTTATACTAGATATGCAAGTGGTTTTATAAATAGTTCCACAGCTGCAGTCGCAATCATGCAACTTCCTGTGCCAATGAGAGGAGTGCCATCTATAGACCATTCAGGAACAGCAGGTGACTATTCAATTTATCATGGAACAACCACTACTCCCTGCAACAGCACACCACAACTTCAAGTGCCTTCCACAGGGGATGATAATGCCACAAGTGTTGGTTTACAATTAGATGTATCAAGTGGATTAACCGCTGGTCAGGGTTGTATATTTTTAGGGACAAACGCAAATACAGATAATTTTTTTGCTTTTGCATCGGAGCTATCATAAATATGGAAATGAAAATAGAAATTAAGAACGCAAAATATGTAAAAGACCCACTTACAAATAAAAATAGTGCTGTAAATTGTCAAATTGGAAATAGGCATTGTTGTGTGCCTATGAATACTGTCAACACAGATTATCAAGCTATTCTTAAATGGGTAGAAGAAGGTAACACAATAGAGGATGCAGACTAATGAGTTATATAGGACAACAATTACCAGCTGATGTTTTTTCAGGTTTTACTATTGATAGGTTTACTGGTGACGGCACAGCTAACAAAGCACTAACATTATCTGAGGCACCTTTTAATGAAACCGCAGTTTTAGTAACTATTGATGGAGTTGTGCAAGAACCAACTGATGATTTCACAGTATCAGGCACCACACTAACTTTAGTTGGCACAGCTGCAAATAATTCTGAAATAAATGTCACACACTTGTCTGGTCCCGTGCAAGTTACACAAGCTGCATCATTAGACCTTAACGGTGCATCAGATAAACTGATTCTCGATGCAGATGGCGATACAACAATAAGCGCGGACACTGATGATCAGATAGATATCAAGATTGCAGGAGCTGATGATTTTAGATTTTCAGCAAATGCAATGAATGTATTATCAGGTTCTACACTTACAGTGGATTCAGGTGCAACAATAACAAACTCTGGCACAGCAACTGGTTTTACTGACAATACTCCAGCTTTTCATGCTTTTTTAAATTCAGCGCAAAATGTAAGTGATGCAACTCAAACTACCATAGTTTTTAATTCAGAGGTTTTTGATAGTGATTCTGCTTACGATACATCAAATGGAAAGTTTACAGTCCCATCTGGTGAGGGTGGAAAGTATTACGTTTACGCGTCCTGTATGAGAAACAATTTTTTTAATAGCAGATATATAGTTTACATAAGTGTTGGAGGCACAACAAAAATCAAAGCTGAAGAAAGAAACAGTGATACTGGAGGAACAACTTTTGATACTGTAGGGGTTGGTGGTATTTTAGATTTAAGTGCTGGTGATGAGGTAACAGTAAGTTTATACCAAAACTCTGGTGATAGTGCTGGTGCAAATGGTAACTCAAGTGAGTCTTTATCTTTTTTTATGGGTTTTAAATTAGGGGTATAATATGGCAAGTTTATCAACTAAAATAAAATTGTATTGTGAGGCAAATGGCAAAGAGGCTAATTTTGAACCAGACATTGGCAACGTGCTTGTATATAATGATGGCGATGGCGATTACATAAAAACTTGGAGTGTCGATGGTTTAGATAAACCTACAGACGAGCAACTGGCTAGTTATGAAACGGCTGGTAATACTGAACAAAAAAACAGTGTTGTAAGAAATACAAGAAGAGCAGCTTACGGTGATATTGGTGATCAGCTTGATGAGATATACAAAGACATTGATGCATGGAAAGCACGCATTAAAAAAATTAAGGATGATAATCCGAAGGAGTAATAAATGAGCCAGACAAAAGTAGAAGCACCGTTTGTAGAGAACAGTAGACATTTTAGAAACTTTATAATTAATGGTGACATGAACATATGGCAACGAGCAACTGGTGCAACCACAGTGACAGACGGAGGCTATAATACTCTGGATAGATGGCATAATGTTTTTTATGGAACAGATGGTGCTATGACAAGTGAAAGAGAAGCTCTATCTGTAGCAGACCAAGCAACAACAGGAATGTATTATTGTAATTTACTAAAGTGCACAACTGCAGATACAAGTATTGCAACTAATTCTATTGTGGGTTTTAGGCAAACTATTGAGGCTCAGTTTTGTCAACCTTTTCTATATGGAACATCAGCAGCTAAAACTTTAACAGTATCTTTTTATGCTAAAGCCAACGCAAGTAAAACATACAGTTTAAGCCTTTGGAAAAGAGATTCAACTGCATACTATTGGTTTAAAGACATATCGGTTACTGACTCTTGGCAAAAATTTACCTACGTTATTACTCCTACTGCTGGTAGCACCTCACTCATAACATCTTCAGGTGGCGCTATTGCAAATGATAATGGAGAAGGTCTTGAACTTACATTTGTTTTAGTAGCAGGAACTAATTATGACGGCACAGCCGACACATGGCAAGATTCAGGCTCAGATGCACAACGTTTTTATGACGGGTCAATAGATAATTTTTTAAGTTCAACAGATAACACACTTAGAATTACTGGTGTTCAACTAGAAATAGGAGACGCAGCCACAAACTTTGAACACTTACCTCACGATGTTCAGTTACAAAGATGTCAAAGATATTTTTATCTACACACTGACCCACAAACAGCTAATAGTGAACCTGTTTGCATGGGCGCTATGTATTCTAGTTCGCAATGTAACGGTATAATTCATTTTCCAGTTACAATGAGAACAAGTCCTTCTCTCGTTTGCACTGATGCATCTACTCATTTTAGAATATATAGAAACAGTGGTAGTGACCCAGTTGATAATTGGTCGGCTGGAGAATTAACTAAAAATGCTGTTGAGATATATAACAATTCAGACGTTAGTGGAACAGCGGGTCATGCGGCTACCATCACTACAGATGATGCAGCTGCCTCAATATCACTTAATGCGGAGCTATAATTATGAGTTTAAGATTTGAAGGATGTACAATTAAATATAATAAACTACGTGATAAAAACGTATCTATAAAAATAAAACACCCAAGTTGGAACTATACAATAGACTGTCCTATTAAAGAAGAAAACACAGACTATCAAGATGTTCTTGAATGGGTAGCTGCAGGTAATACAATAGAGGAGGCCGATTAATGGCATACATAGGAAGACAAAATTTAGGTGGAGCATACAGACAGCTTGATGACATCTCATCAGGTTTCGATGGTTCTGATACTACACACACTATGCAGGTCAACTCACAGAATGTAACTGTAGGTGACGTCAATCAGATCATCCTATCTCTTGGTGGTGTGATACAAAATCCAGGCACAGACTTTACAGTATCTGGTAGCGTATTGACATTCACAACAGCACCTGCTGCTAACACAAGTTTCTTTGCCATACTACTAGGTTCAGATAATGGCGGAACGGTAACACCGACTGATGGATCGGTTACTGGTGATAAACTAGCATCTAATATAGCGATTACAACGTCAGGTGATATATCGTTTGATGGTGGGTCTTTTGTATTTAACGAGTCAAGTGCGGATAAAGATTTTAGAGTAGAATCCAATGGCAATACTCATATGCTATTCGTTGATGGTGGTAATGATAAGGTAGGTATAGGTGAATCTGCAAACGCACCAATGGGAACATTACATGTAAAAACGGCAGACAGTGGAGATACAGCTATTGATAGTAATAATGATGATTTAGTTATTGAAAATGATAATCATGCAGGTATTACAATATCAACGCCAAACGATAAAGCTGGTGGATTATATTTTTCTGACCCTGATGATGCTGCTGCAGGTAGAATTGTTCACGATCATAATGCTAACACAATGACCTTTCAGGCGGGTAATTTAGAATTTTTAAGAACTGATTCATCACGAAAATTATCTACAGGCGGTGAAGATGCAGCCGATTGTGACGCTGGCGGTCTTACTTTAGATCAAAACGCAAATGATGCTAGCATTTTAACATTTAAATCTTCTGATGTCTCGCATGGTTTTACAGGTCAAGTTGAAGCTGACACTTATGGTAGACTTAAAAAACATAGTGCAAGTGCTGGAGGTTTACAAATTTTAGGTTTAGCAGAAGATGATCCAGGTCTTATTTTATTCGGAGTTGCAGACACAACTTCTGGAACTGTGGCAGCTAATACACACGCTTGTGTTCACATCGATGCAAGAAAAACAACAGGGGGTAGTGTAGGAACTATTGGCTCTGACATGTTATGTTTATTTCAAAACGATGGCTCAGCAAAAGTAATTATCACTGGTGCTGGTAATATTCACTCAGATGCGTCAGCAACTGTTGGTACTTATGATGAATATGAAGATGCTCATTTAGTTCGCGCTTATGATTTGTCTCATGGTAAGGGCGTCATAGATTCTAAGTTTGATAAATTTATTTCATATAATGCTGAAAAACTTGCTGATTTAGAATTAATTGGTAGAGATGATGATGGCACGCCAAACTCATTTGTTAATGTTACAGGCTTTCAAAAGTTGCATAATGGTGCCATTTGGCAGCAATACGAGAAACACCAAAGGCTTGCAGAGGCTGTATACGAGATGGCAAAAGAGGCATTGGGCGAAGATAAAGCAGATGCAATACTTGAAAAGCATGATATAAAATTACTGAATTAAGGAGAAAACTATGGCAATAACAGCAAATATGACAACACATGATGGAATAGCACTTACGGATGCTTATGTAAGAGTGACTGAAGCGTATGTAAAAAAAATGACAGATAGTGAGGGTAATGCTGCATGGAAACTAGTCTATGATGTTTTAATTTATAAAGATAAAGACACTCGTGATGATGTTAATAAAGAACAGTCTATGCGTATATCTAATCGTCATGTAGATCATTTTAAAATTGACTACAGCTTAGATGCAACAGACAATCCTATTAAACTAGCGTATGCAGACCTAAAAACAAATAGCCAACTATCTAACGTCAAGGACGTCTAATGTTTGGCGTTCGCTCATTTGCAGCAACAACGTTTGCCAGCACAGGTAATGATGAAACCTTTGTACTTGTAACAGGTAACTCATCAACTATATCTATAGGCGACGTTACAATTAGTGGTGTTGCCGAGCATCCAGTAACGGGCAACGCGCTTACAAGCTCCACAGGTTCTGTAACAGTAACAGCCGGAGCAACAGTCACAGTAAGTGGTAACAGTGTTACAGCAGCAATCGGTGATGTAACACTCAGTGGAGACGCAAACTTTGCGGTAACAGGCAGTGCAGTCACGGTATCTACTGGAACTGCGGTTGCAAAAGCAAATGCAGATGTGGCAGTCACAGGTAACCAAATCGGCACAATAGGCTACTGGAACTGTGACTATTACAGCAGATTGTGTGGTAATACCTACAGGTAGCGCAATAACAGTACAAACAACAAGTGCTGGTGTAATTACCTGGAATGATATAAACTTGAACGCTAGTCAAACATGGACAGAAGTAGCAGCATAGGATATAAATAATTATGGCATCATCATTTTCTACATCATTAAAACTTGAAAAAATGACAACTGGTGAGAAAGCTGGTTTATGGGGCACAGTCACTAATACAAACCTTGATTTAGTAGAACAAGCTGTAGGTGGCTATGTCGAGCTTAGTTTAGCATCTGGTGATCAAACACCAGCTATCAGCGATGGTGCTGCATCAGATGGTCGTAACAAAGTCATAAAGCTTACAGGCACACTATCAGCAAACAGAAGTTTAATATTTCCAGACTCTTGCGAAAAGACATATCTTGTAATCGATGGCACAACTAGGAGCTCAAGTCATTATACAATAACAATCAAAACAAGTTCAGGCACAGGTGTAACAATGCCTGTTGGATCTACAATGCTCGTGATTGTAGATGGCACAAACGTAATCACAGGTATTACACAAAAAGGTTATGTCACTACAACTAACGCGTACACAGCTGTAAATGGTGATCAAGTAATTGTAGATACAAGTGCAGCTGCAGTGACAGTCACACTACCTGCAAGTCCGGCTGTTGGTAATGAAGTGCATTTCTTAGACGGTAAACTTAGTTTTAATTCTAATAATTTAACTATTGGTAGAAACAGTCAACCTATACAAGGTGTAGCTAGTGATTTAACTGTCAGCACAAACGGACAAAGCTTTACGCTTGTATATGCAAATTCAACAAAAGGTTGGGTCAAGAAGCACTTTGCTGGAACGTAAGAGGTTTACATGGCTCTTGTCAACTTTGATATCATACCTGGAATAGACAAACAAAATACAACCAAGGGTGCAGAAAACCGTTGGATTGACAGCGACAACGTGCGTTTTAGATATGGACTACCAGAAAAGGTTGGTGGTTGGGCATCATTAGTCAATGATAGTATTGTTGGTGTTGTTAGAAACCAACACTCGTTTGTAGATACAACAGGCAACAGATACATCGCACTTGGCACAGATAAGTTTTTACTATTATACTTTGAAGGACAATTGTTTGACATATCACCGTTTGACACAAGTCTTAGACAGACAAGCTGCACACTTGCAACAACAAATGAATCAACAGCAGTGACAATTACTACAGGATCAGATCATTCATTAGAGGTTGGTGATATAATTTTACTTGACTCAGTGACCTTGCCTAGTGGAACGGGGCTTAGTGCATCAAACTTTGAAGATGCAAAGTTTATGGTCAACACAGTTCCTAGTCCTAAAACATTTACAATCACATCAAGTGCTGCTGCAAGTGCGAGCATATCAACAGGTGGATCAACAACATTAGAAGTGTACACAAAGGTTGGACCACAGAAACAAACATACGGGTACGGATGGGGTGTAGGCCCATGGGGCGGCACTGTTGCTGGTGCTGTTACATCAACGATAAACGAGGGTGGCACATTTAGTGATAGTGATACAACTCTAACTCTTACAAGTGCAGCTTCTTTTCCAAGCTCAGGCACAATACAGATTGGCAGTGAATTGATAACATACTCTGGTAAGTCTAGTAATGACTTAACAGGACTATCAAGAGGTGCAAATGGCACTACTGCTGCATCACACTCTAATGGTGCAACAGTTACAAATGCAACAGATTTTAGTGGATGGGGTGTTGCTGTTCCTGCAAACCAAACAACACTAGAACCTGGCCTTTGGTCACTAACAAACTTTGGTGAAGTGTTGGTTGCAACGATTGCAAACGGTGAAACTTTTACATGGAATGCAGGAGCGACTAATCCTACAACTGTAAGAGCATCAAAAACCACAAGTGGTTTTGCAACTGGTAGCAATCCAACTGCATCTAGATTATCTATTATGTCACCTACAACTAGACACCTAATACACTTAGGCACAGAAACAACCATAGGCACAGCAAGCACGCAAGATGACATGTTCATACGTTTTTCAGCACAAGAAGATATAAACACATACACACCAACCTCTACAAACACAGCAGGTACGTTACGATTGCAAGATGGCACAAGGATAGTCGGAGCACTACAAAGAAAAGAAGACATACTAGTTTGGACTGACAACGCTCTGTATACAGTTAGAAACGTAGGTCAACCATTTGTATTTGGTGTAGAACAGGTTGGCACAAACTGTGGTTTGATAGGTAAGAATGCAGCTGTTGTTGTAGATGGTATTGCATACTGGATGACTGCAAAAGGTTTCCTAGCTTACGACGGAACAGTCAAAACACTACCATGCGCTGTAGAAGACGAAGTGTTTGACAACTTTGATACTACAAAAGGACAACAAGTATCAGTGGGTCTTAATAGTTTGTTTACAGAAATAATATGGTGGTATCCTGCAAACAGTGATTTTAACAATAAAGCTGTATCCTACAACTATGCAGAGTCACAAGGTGTTGCTGGTGGTGTGTGGGCATTGTCAACAGAGGCAAGAACATCTTGGATGGATAGTAAAGTGTATGAAAAACCATACGCAACAAAGTTTGATACAACAGGCACAGGTAGTTTTCCTACAATATTAGGTGAAAGTGGTTTGGGGCAAACTAAATATTTTCAACACGAGGTGGGCACAGACCAAAGAAACGAAGATGGTAGTGTGACTACAATTACGTCTAGTCTACAATCATACGATTTTGATTTACAAGGGCAAGAGGGCACCGCAAGCAAGTTTGTTTCTGTAAGTAGATTCTTACCTGACTTTAAAACTATTGCAGGAAATGCAACTGTAACTCTAGCTGTAAAAGATTTTCCATCGTCAACAGAGTCTTCATCTACGCACAGTCCTTTTACGGTCACATCAAGCACAACCAAAATAGATACAAGAGCACGGGGTAGATTTGTAAATGTAAAAATAGCAAACACAGCTGCAAACGAAAGTTGGAGATATGGCACACTGGCTCTTGATGTAAAACCGGACGGAGGCAGATAATGACAAAACTAATAGTTGATATACCAGAACCAAAAGAAGATTATGACACAAGCACACAGCGACAGATAAACAGAAGTATTGCAACTTTGATACAACAGCTGAACACAACATACCAACAAAGCGTGAAAGATGACGCACAACAACAAACATGGTTTTTAGGATAAATGGCAAATAGATACAAAAACTCAAAAGTAGACTTAACCACAACAGATCTAACCACACTATATACAGTGCCGGCAGAGACTGTATCTGTAGTCAAGTCCTTCTTGGTGTCCAACGATGATGCCAGCAACGCCTGTGAGATTACAGTGACTTTGGTCAATTCAGGTGGTACAATATTCAGCTTGTTTAAACAAAAAGACATAGCTGCTAAAACAACGACTGAGCTATTGACACAGCCCTTGGTTTGTGACGAAAGCGAAGTTATAAAGGTACAGGCAGAAAATGCTAACGACCTACATGTCGTTCTGTCGTATCTAGAAATAACAAGAGACTAGGAGGAAACATGGCATTTGAAGAACCAGGTTCAGTAGCATACTTATACGAGGGCGATAAGAAAATAGCTCAAATAAAGGTTGATACTACTGTGATATTAAAAAACTTAAAGACAGGCAAAGAATACAATTCTGATGCTGAGGGTGACGCTGACGTAGATGATCCTAACACAGACACGAAAAGAGAAGATATATCTAGGAGTGTCTACATAAAGGTGGCTAAAATGCCTGCTGTGGGCGCAGAATCGTAGTTGCAATTTATGGTAAAAAACAGTAAATTCAATAAAAGCCTCACTTCAAGCCTAGGCGACTTGCATCATTACAACATAGGAATATAAGGAATGCCAGCTCACGATAAAATAGCAGATTTTTTAGATGATATAATACCAAACGAGATCAAACCCGCTTTGAAAACTCTTGGTTCTACGGCTGTGTCTGCTTATTTACCTGTTCCAGGTGGTGCGATTGGTGATTTTTTTGCGGGTGCAGGAACTGATCTTATACTTGATAGGCTATTATACGGTTCTGATGAAGACAGAGATACAGATTATTTGAGCGCGGGTATGTCAGGCATATTGGCTGCTCTTGCAGGGTCACAACCAGAAGTAAGAAGAGTTGATACTAGCAAACCAGTTTCAGAAGCAATGCAAGAAAGACTTGATATAGGCGCTGGTATAGATCGAACTCAATTTGGAACCCCTGATAACTTTGATAAAGCAGCTTTTAATCAAGCCGTCATTGATGCTGGTGGTGCTCTTGAGGCCACCGCAAAGGATACAGCAGGTCTCAAACAAACTTTTGCATCTGATGTTTTACAAGGTGCTAAAGATTTTGCATCTCCTTTTGATTTTGGAAATATTGGAGCATCAGATACTCCTTTTAAAGACGTTGGCAAAGAATTATTATCTACAGCAACTTTAGCACAAGTGGGTCAAACACCGTCACAAATTAGAGACGCAGCAAAAACATTAGAAGAGTCAGAGAGAAGATATCAAGAATACCTAAATAGATTGGATGAAGATCAACGCGCTTCTGCAGAAGCGGATACGGCTGAAAGAATTGCGGCTCATAAAGAATACATGGGACTTGCAGGGTTTACCAATGCTGAGATAGACGAGGCACTAATAGCAGCAGGATATATAGCGTCAGGTGAAACTGTATACGCAGCAAGAGGTGGTCGTGTTGGTTTTGATATGGGTGGTGATACAGGCGGTAAAACAGACAGAATGGGTCTTGGTAATTACATAGAAGCTGAAAAGGTAAGAACAGAATTTACAGATAAAATGAAAAGAGGATTACAAGCAGCTCAAATGAATATGAAACTAAATGATCCTGGTCTTATGAGATTTGTTAATGCTTTAGTTCCTGGTGGTGAGGGTTTCTATACAAGAGAAGAGATGAGCTTTCCTAGCATGAAAGAACGATATGAGATGAATATTGAGAAGATGACAAGAGATCAAGCTAGAGACGACTTTGAAAAGAAAAAAATAGAAAACGAATTGAGAAAAGAATTATTTGATAACGTAGTAGATATGATAGATGACAGGTTTTCTGATAATAGAGAACAAAGAAAGATGGCAAATAAAGGCGGACGCATGACACCAGAAGGTGACCCAATATCACCAGATGTGCCAAAAGGCATGCAGATGGATCTACGAGGCGGAGGTTTTATACCGCTTGGCACAAAGCCAAAAGCTGACGATGTGCCAGCTATGGTAGGTTTAAATGAGTTCGTGTTGAATGATGAAGCGGTATCTGGTATAGGTAAGATGTTGACAGGTAAGCCAGACCCGAGAGCCGGGGCTCGCGCATTATATAAATTACAAGACCAGATGGAGGCAATAGTATAATGGTTGCACCTACAGAATTTGACACCAGAACCACCACCATACAAAGGCCGGCGCCTTTTATTGAGGCAGCGGGCACGGCGTTTACAAAACGATTAACACCATTACTTGATCCAGCTAGAGCAACAAAAATAGATCAACTATACCAAGCTCCTGCAGCACAAAACGTTTTAGCACAACAAGGTTTACAAAGAGCGGCTACAGCAGCTGGTTTGGGTGATGTAACTTTTGGTGGGCCGGGTGGCACAATTAGTGCAGTTCAACCTGGTACGGGTGTTGCTGCTTTTGAACCTTTCTTAGCTGAGTCACAAAGATTAGCGGGTGTTGATCCTGCTACTGGACAAGTCACAACTGCAGGCATGGAAGCAGCACTTCAACCATTTATGTCACCGTTTCAACAACAAGTAATAGATGCAACTACAGCTGCATTTGAAAACAGAAGAGCACAGGAAAGATTAAACATAGCCGACCGAGCTGTTGCATCAGGAGCATTTGGTGGTGCACGTCAAGGTGTGCAAGAGGGTGTATTTGATGCACAAACAAATCTTGGTATAGCTGAACTGCAAGCTAATTTACTAGCACAAAACTTTGCGCAAGCACAAGCAGGCAGACAAGCAGCGATGGCCAACCAACAAGGATTAATGTCAGTCGTACCAGCTGCACAACAAACTGTGGCAGCTAATTTAGCGCAAACAGGTGCGGGACAACAAGCACTACAACAAGCAATCATTGATCAGAACATGGCAAAAGCTCGTGAAAAAGCGTTTGAAGAACAACAAAGACTTGGTTTCTTTGGTCAACAGTTTGCACCATTTACAGGCGGCTTTGGTGCTGCATCACAATTTACAACTAATACTGCTCCACCACCTAGCACACTCAACACTATTCTTGGTGTTGGTGGTATGGCCGCTGGATTACTTGGTGGTATAGGAAGCATCGTAGGACAAGGATAATGAGTAAGACGTTAAGAAGACCAATGTTTAAGATGGGTGGCAACACTGATAGTGGTATTATATCTGGGTTTGAAAGAGAAAAATTTAGTGAAGGCACTAAGTCACCAGAAGAACAACTAGCTGAACTTGCAGCTAGTGTAAGACAAGGCACTGCTGATGCATTTGCCACGCCTCCTTCTTATATGAGTCCTGGTTTTGGTCTGTCAGAATTTTTAGCTCTTACTAAACTAGGAGCAAACATTGCATCCGCACCTAACAGAGGTGGTGGAATAAAAGGTTTTGCTGCATCCACGGGTCCAGCCTTTGGACAGTTTGCAGAAGACTTAGATGCAATAAACAGATCAAAGATGCAACAAAGAGCTGCATTTGATGCGGCGGCAAGAGAAGCAAAGCTTAAAGCAGAAGGCACCGCGGCTTCTTTGACTGGCGAGGGCATTGTTGAACAGATGAGACAAGCTGGAGAGATAGCAGCCATACAAGAAGAAGGCGAACAACAGAGAAAAACAAACGCAGAAAAAATGATTGAGATAGACAAAGCCTTTAACAAACTTGGGGAGATAGAGTCTGCATACTTTACTAACGCCGCGGAAATACAAGCTTTAGATGCCACACAATTTGCAGACACATCACAATATGAAGAAGAATTAAGAAAACTACGAATTAGAGAAGAGTCATTAATAATGCAGATGTTCTTTGTATTAGATCAACAAATGCCTAAAGACGCAGAGATAGGTGATATAACAGCAGGTGGTATACTTGAAGATGCTAAAAGAAAAGCACTTTCAGAATTAAATTTAGTTGAGGAACCGGCACCTGGTGATGCTAAATATGCAGAGTATGGAGTAAAATACAGAGAAATAGCTGAAAGATTAATACAAGAAGCTAGAGACTTGTTAACACCTAAGACAGGGTTTGAAACACCCGTACCTCAATTTGCAGAAGGTGGACGTGTTGAAGCTCAACAAGGTCAGTTTATGGCACCAACACAACAAGGACAATCACCACGTGGTACAAACATATTATCTTTTGAGGAGCTCAGAGCACGATTGCCACAAGAAGTTTCTGATGAAGTTGTAAGACTGTTAGCTACAAGCGAAGCAGCTTTACTAGAATTTGCACAAATACAAACACAAGAAGATATCGCAAGGTTCAACAAGAACTACAGCGCAGATTTACAGTTACCATCACAAACACAGGTAGTCTAACGTGAGCAACGGTATACTAGATCTACTAGCTGACAGTGCTGTAGGGTTTGTTGGTGGTGAACGTCGTCTAGAAAATTTTGAACAAAGAATAAATCCTGAAACATTAGAAGATCTGTTAGGTTATAAACAAGCAATGTTGAATGAGATGGCGCCTGCTTATAAAGAAAAAATAATGGAGAAACAAGGTGTCACAAATGAGATGGATTTAAATATAGAGTCTTCATACGACAAATACATACAAGCTTACAAAGCGGCACAAAATGCAGCTCTTGCAGACTCTATGGCGGGAGGTTTAGGGACAACAGCTATTGGTAGTTTTTTTGCACCCTTTATAGAAACCGGAACTGTAGCTCAAACTTTAATCCCAGGAGGAATAAAACCTTTATCGGAAGAAGGAGAGGAACTCTTTCAAAGCAGAAGAATAAAAAATCCAGTTGATGTTGAGGCTGTAGAAGAAATTAGAAGAGAGTACAAAGAATCAGAAGGCGTAGATCTGGGCCCAGTCACTGACGCAGATATAAAAGAAGCAGAGAAATTTATATACCAAAACAGCCCCACTTCTAATATCGCATACGCTTTGGGAATCCTTACAGAATTCAAATACCCAACTTTATTTGCATATAAGTATGGTCCAAAAGCTCTTAAAGCCATGTATAATTTTATTAAAGCAAAACCTAAAACAACTGCCGCTGGTGCAGCAGCTGCAACCACAGTCACATCTAGTGATGCTGAGGCCTTGCCAATAAAAATAAAACCAACTTTTGGTAAAATAGAAAGTCAAGCGACGCCATTGCCGGGCAGATCTCTTCGTAGTGATGCCATAGAACCAGAACAACTTGAGTTAATTAAAAAATACAGAAACGAAGGATTGAGTGCACCACAAATAGCGGCAAAACCAGATATTAATTATGGTAAAAGTACAATTGGAGCTGTGTTTGATGAATTAAATTTATATCCAAACGTACCAACAAAAAGAATAGAGTTTGAGTTTTCAGGTTCAAAGATAAACCAAAACCAGGATCTTGCGATTGCTAATATGCATGTTGATAGTATCTCACAGTTTTTAAGAGAGGGTGAAGATTTGGCTCTTCTTGACTCAAATATTTTATTATCAAACTATAAGTCTACAAGAGCAGGTGGCAAAGGTAGTATTAATCATGGAGATGGTAGACAATTAATTACTAAATCTGACATTTACATGTCAAACAACATGACAAATAAAACATCAGAAAGAATAATAACTAAAAGAAACTACATGCTACAAGCGTTAGAACAAGATAAAAATTTTGTAAACTACGCTAATAAAAATTTTGACGGCAACACAGGTGCAGCGTTGGATGATATTTTAGAAAAAGGAAAAAATTACAACGCAGGAAAGGGTGGTACAAAAGCTGCAGAAAATTACAAAACTGCAAACATATATCCTAAAATTGACATTATTGAGAAAAAGTTTGGCAAACAAATAGCTGCTGGTAAGTTTCCTAGTTTAGAACAAGTTGCAAAAGCATTAAAATTACCAGAAGAAGAATATGCTCAAGCTGGTAGAGCTATGTTTAGATACTTTGATGCACACAGAGGTAATCTAACTATGCCTGACACGTACAAATTTACAACTAATTCAAGAGTGGCCAACAGGTTTGATGATATAGTTAAAACTTTTAGAGGACCAGAAATAGAAAATTTTTATGGCGCTGAAATATACAAGCATTATGAAAAACTAGCATCAAAAAATATATTTGGAAAACCATTCGCTTTAGAGACTGCATTAAGAAATTACAAAAAAGCAAATAATATTTCGGAGGGCGTGGCAGTAGACCATGTTGGTGGTTTACGTGCACTAGCAAGAAATAATAACGCTCCGTATGTTTCTTTTGTTCAACAGCTACCTACAGAAGTTAATGCAGCAAAACAAGCAATTGATATAGCAATGGGTTCAGCGCAGAAAACTTTAAAAAATTTATGGTCTAGCAAAAAGAAATGGAAACCAAAAGAATGGGCAGCAGAAGTTGAAAGAGTTACACAAGATTACAGACTGCAAGTTGCAAATTTTAAAAGAAATAATCCCACCGTTGAATTTTTTGAATTTACCTTAGATAAAAAAGCAATACCAAAAGGTGATAGCTTTACAAAAGCTTTTAAAGAAAATGGTTATGGTTTTATTGTATCCGACACTATGGATGTTTTAGGCAAAGGCAACGCTATGGGTGGCACACCTATTAAACGAGAAGGGTTTGTAGTTCCAGGATCTACAAACGACAGCGAAGAAGAAAGAATGCAAAAACTATTGGAGGCAGATGCAATACCAGGCACGATAGCAAACTCAGTCAAAAGATCGTTAGAACCAGTGCAAAATCAAATAAGAAGCATATACGAAGAAAAATTACAACCTTACTTTGACCCACCTTTAAATTATGGAATTCTTAAAAAAGAAGAGTTAGAAAAAGAATTGTCAGATAGACTCAACCCACCTAGACCAGTTAAGTTTAAATTTAGTGAGTTACCTAGACTAGTAACACAAAGCACTCTCGCACAAGCTCTTACAACAGATCCTCGTGTGGCTGGACTAGAAACTATAGAATATATCTACAACAGTTTACGTAAAGGTGTGGCAAACGACATTGAAATGAAAGAAAAGTTTCCAAAAATTTATGCCATGAATGAAATATCAAAAGTAAAAGGACCTGGTGCTACACCAAAAGAAGCAGATTACCTATCTGCGATAGACGAGATTAACAGAACTGTGGACACCGGGTTAACTAATTTTGCATACAACGTGGGTGATTTGTTGTTTTCTCTACCTGATGCATTATTACCCACAGAGTTTACAGACGAATTAAAAAGACGATATGAAAAATCAGATCTAGCAAGACCTGAAACCTTTGTTGGTGAAATAAGTGCCGTTGCTCTTGAGTTTGGTATACCTGGTGGCATAGCATTTAAATTAATTAATAGGTTTAGAAAGTTTACTGCGGCGAGGACCGGGGGTAAAGTAAACTTGTTTGCACAACAAACGTATGGACTAGAAGGTTTACCTAAACTTGGTGTGCAAATATCAAACGTGGCAAAAAGAGTGGGCACTGGTGCAATTAGTTTTGGAGCTGGTGATTTCGTTGCGGGAGGACCGTATAACACAATATCAGAAATGTTTGATGACCCATTGTTAACTTCTAAATATGTTGGTGAGTACGAAGACACCAGCGAGTTGAGTGGTGATGAAAGAGTTCTTGCTAACTTTAAAAACAGATTACGTTTTGCTGGTGAGGGCGCTATAATCGGTGGTCTTTTCCCACTAGTTGGTCCGGCTTTGGGTGCCATAGGTAAACAGACATTATTAAAACCAGCGTTGTTCTTAGGAGGCGGTCTTTTAAAAGGTGCAAACGTTCTTGCAATCAAACCTGCAACATATCTAGCATCACTAGATCCAGTGGTTTTACCAGGCATAGCAAGAGGCGCTGGCGCTTTCACAAGATTTTTAGGACAAGACGTATTGGCAAGATTGGCTGCCACAGCTGCAACAGGTGGCAGAGCCTTTGTGCCATCACTTAAAGGTAACTTTGGACAACTTCCAGAGTTTAGTAAATGGAGAATGTTTGATGTAACTTCTGACGATCCTCTAGAAAGAGGACTCAAAAAAGTTGACAATTTTCTCAAATGGTTCCGGGATAGCGGCAATCAAGCACTATATGGATTTAATTTAAGTGGTGGCGCAGAAAGATTTATTAAGGCAAAGTCAAGAGAAATAGAAAAGTATTTAGATTCAATAGAAAAAAAAGCGTATGACTTGGCAAACGGTTTCTTAGGTAGGTACAACAAAGGATTTACGTCACCTGCTGGTGAGAGTCAGATGTTGGAACAAGTGTTTGAATATTTACGTGGTAATTTAAAACTATCAAAAATAGAACCAGAGCTACAAGAAATGTCAAAAGTTTTAAAAGATGAATTTAATGCATTGAAGCAAGCGTATTTTAAAGAATTACCAGAGGGTAGCGGACTTAAAGCTGCATTAGAAAGCAACCTAGATAAATACATGCGCATGTCTTTTGCAACTTTTACAAACCCTAATTTTAAACCTGGTGCAAGAGTTGTAGAACAAGCAACAGATTTTATGGTGGATGTAATAATGAGGAATGAAGACTTTTTAGAAGCAGCTGTTAGGGGTGTAGGGGCGACAGGTCAAACCGCGGCCATCAGAGAGTTTGCAAGAAAGAACGTGGAAAACATAATAAATATAGGTAAACGAGAAGGTGTTGACCCAATAAATGCTTTAAATAAAATCAACAGAGAGATACTTAGAGGTGATGATGTATTTTTACAAACAGGTGAAGAACTACCACAAGTCATTAGAAACTTACTTGGTGAAGAAAAAAGTTTAAGAAACTCTGTGATGATGACAACCGGTGCTTTGGTTAGTCAAACAGCAAACATAAGATCGTTTAAAGAGTTTGCTCGTCATGGATTAGAGAACGGATATTTATTTAGATCAAGAGCAGAGGCTCTTGCAGCTGGTGTATCTGATCCAAGGCCAATCGGAAAATTACCTGGACTTGGTCCAATGCAAGATCTTGTCACCGTTGACAAAGATGGTCCTATTGGTTTGTTTGCATCTAACGAACTAAAGCAAACCATGGAGGGCACAGGTGGTATGCTTGATAATTTATTACAAAATAGTTTCTATCAATCTTTAATCGCATATAAAGCAGCTGTGCAAACTGGTAAAACAGTTTTCTCTCCTGCCACACAGACACGTAACTTTGGTAGTGCTGGGTTCTTTCCAATGCATGTTGGTCACATCGGTGGCAGTGCATCAGTAACAGACTCTTTTAAAATAGTTATGGATGACATATTTGGTGCAGGCAGAACTGTGAATGAGGCAGATCTTATAAAAAGAATATCTAGAAAAATAGAACTTGGTGTGCTTGACGAAAACATCGTAGCGTCAGAATTAGGAGCCATACTAAAAGATATTAAGGCTGGTAAACTACAATCACTTGGTAAGCTAGCAGAGCGAGTAGAAAATACTAAATTTTATAAACAAGCAACTAGAGTGTATGCAGGTGGTGATAATGTGTGGAAATGGTACGGTCACGAATACTACATGTCACAACTTAAAGGTGCATTTAGAAATATAGATGACATAAAAAGATTTTTTGAAGACATACACGGCATTGAGTTTAACACAAAAAATATCATGACAGGTGCAACCAAAACCTTGGACGAGGGCATAGAAGAGGCTGCAGCATTCTTACTTAGAGAAACTTACCCGACATACAGTAAGGTGCCTGAGTTTATTAAAGCCATTAGAAAGCTACCTATCGGTAACTTCGTATCGTTCACATCAGAGATACTTAGAACAGGTTTTTCTACATCTGCTATAGCCATGAAGCACATAGCATCAGACAATCAAGCGTTGAGAGAGATGGGATACAGAATGTTAAGTGGGCAAGCGATCACACTTGGTGGCATGACTGCTGGAACTGTTGCCCTTGGTCACGCGCTTACAAACGTAACACCTACACACATGGAGGTATACAAACAATACTTTGCACCTGACTATATGAAATACAGCACACTGATACCAGTGACTAATCACAAGGATGGAACGTTTAAAGTGTTTGATTTATCAAGATACAACCCATACGATATTATAGTCTCCAGTTCCAAAGAGCTCATGAAGTTTGCTGAAAAACAAAACTATTCAAGAGAACTGTCTCAATTGAAAGAACAACTACAAAACTTAGATCCTGACAGCGCTGAAGCAAAAGCTCTGAGACAACAAATAAAAGAAATGAATATTAAAGTTAGAATGAGTAGAAAATTAGACCCTAAAAAGATACAAACTAATACTCTCAGACAGTATTTAAATGCTGTTGGTCCTCTGTATGATTCAGTCACAGGGACTTTCTTTGGTATACCGATTGGTGCAGAGGCGTTCATAGAGGCGTACACAGGAAGAACAAGACAAGGGTCTCCTATTTGGAGTGAAGGCATGACAGACACAGAGATATTTGACAGAGCCATGGGACACTTCTTCAAGACTATTGAACCGGGGATTATAAGTTCAGGTAGAAAATTATTTTATGCAGCGCGAGGTGATGTGTCTGGTGTTGGTCAACCACTGGAGGTGGACACTGAATTATTTAAATTAGCAGGTGGGTCAAACGTAACCGTGGATATTCTTGGTAGTTTGGACTTTAAAATTTCAGATTTTCAAAAAAGTTTTAGAGAGGCTAGAGTTGCAAAAGATTTCTTTAGCACAGAAAACTTTAAATCACGTGGTCCTGAACAATTAGTTAGAGAATACAGAGAACAAAATGAACAAGCATTCAGAGCTCAGTACGAATTTTACAAGGCAGCCATGGCTGCCATAGATAGTGGTTTGTTAACTAGAACTCAAGTTATCAGAGCTTTGACTAACAGAATATCTCCTGGATCTGAGACAGTTCCTGAAAAAGTACAAGCTCTTATGCAAGGTAGATACACCGCTCTTTCTTATGGACCAGAGGGATTGAAATCTAGAAGAGAAAAAATAATCAGAAACAATCCTGATTTAAATACAGGCAGGTACGGTTTACAATACTTCTTACCGTTTGGTGCTCTTGAAAATGAAAAAACTTTTTGGAATTTTAAAAAGTTTAGTGACTTTGAAGAAAGACCACGACCAGAAAGACAGAGAGAGGCTAAATCTATAATACCACCAAAAGCACCGAGAGTTGAAACAGAACCTGAAGTGCCAGAAATAGCTGAAACAGGAGAACCACAAGTGCAGGCTGCCGCACCAACAGTTAGTCCTGTTACCGGATTGACAACGACAGAAACTGCTTTATTATCACCGGGCGAACAAGCCATTAGATTACGACAAAGACAAACGGGGATAGCGTAATGAACGATACGGTCAAAGGCATAACACCAGAAGGCGACAGAGAACATATTATATCTTTGTATGGACATGTGAAAGGTGTAGAGCGTGAAATAGAAATAATTAAAACAAATCATCTAAGACATTTGGATGAAAAAATTTCACACGTGCATCAAGATGTAGAAGCTTTGGGGGGCAAGATAGACAAAATCTATTGGGTAGTTCTAACTACGGTGGGTGCCGTTGGTTTAATTGTAATAGAAACTTTATTGGGGATGATATAATGAATTGTAAAAACTGTGAACATCACTGTCATTGTGGAAACAACGGCGAGTGTCCTATTGAAGATTGTAACTGTAAGAATTGTGAGCACCATGAAACTATCAAATAATTTTTCACTAGCAGAGATGACTAAATCTCAAACTGCAACGCGCAAAGGTATCAAGAACGAGCCATCAACTGCGCACATAGAAAACCTTATTCACCTAGCGGAGACTGTCCTGCAACCAGTCAGAGAACACTTTGACAAAGCGGTCGTTATATCTTCAGGCTATCGTAGCCCAGAGCTGTGCGAAGCTATCGGGTCTTCGTCTAAGTCACAGCATGCCAGGGGTGAGGCAGCAGACTTCGAGATACCTGGAGTTGACAACAAAGAACTTGCAACTTGGATTAGTAAAAATACGGAATTTGACCAACTAATTCTGGAGTTTTATGATGAGGGAGATCCCAACTCTGGATGGGTGCACTGTTCAGCGGTGACGGAAGGGCCAAGAAAACAAGTGTTAAGAGCGAGCAAAGTAGAAGGCAGGACCAAATACGAAAATATAATTCTTTAGATCCAATCTTTGATATCTTCACCCATAATTTCATTAGCTATATTTATTTTACTCCTTAGTGCTTTGACTATGCGCTCATCTATAGTCTTTTCTGCAATCAGGTCAACATAAGTAACACTGCCAGTCTGGCCGATACGATGCGCTCTGTCTTCTGACTGTAGTCTTTTTTCAAGATCGTAGTTGTTAGAATAGTAAATTACTGTGTTAGCAGCCGTGAGTGTAATTCCATAGCCTCCAGTTTGAGGGTTTCCTACGAAATAGCGTGTAGGGCCGTTTTTTTGCTGAAATAGAGCAATTTGCTCCTGGCGGACCCCAGCATCCACTGCACCGTGATATTCGACTGTAGACGCATCTCCGTAAGCTTTTTTCAGAGCAGCGACTATATTTTTTATGTCCTC
>FUFK010038256.1_pt1 | contig 26241 bp, 29 predicted proteins | sample 1021851 | NCBI WGS metagenome assembly FUFK01 (sample SAMEA51879418, study PRJEB19060) | metagenome
AGTTATAAGTGCAAATAAAATTACAGAAATAAATAATGTCATGAAAAACCCTTTGTACAATGCTCCCATAATTGAGGATTTAGGAGTGGAGATTGATACAAACTTTGAACCAATAATTGATGCTAATATACTAGACCCTGCGATTAATAACGGATAAATAGTTAGTTCGCTAACAGCTCCTTGAAAGATAATAGCTAGAACCATTGTTGCTACAATTGAAACAACATAAGTTTCGAATAAGTCTGCTGCCATACCTGCACAGTCTCCAACATTATCTCCAACATTATCTGCTATCACAGCTGGATTTCTTGGGTCATCCTCAGGAATATTTTTTTCTACTTTTCCTACCAGATCAGCTCCAACGTCTGCACCTTTTGTAAAAATTCCCCCACCCAGTCTTGCAAATATGGAAATTAATGAAGATCCAAAACCAAGAGCTACTAGCGGTTCTATAAGCTCTCTTCCTGTTCTTTCAAATCCAAAATATAGTATCATAAAATACCCTGCTATACCTGCTAAAGCCAGACCAACAACCAACAATCCTGTGACTGCTCCGGCGTTGAAAGCAACATAAAGACCTTTTTTTANAGAGGANCTTGCAGCTTGAGCTGTTATAACATTTGCTCTTACTGAGACGTTCATACCGATATATCCAGCAAGGCCTGATAAAACTGNACCAATCAGAAAACCTACGGGAACATCATAGATNTGTTTAAATGGTATTAAAAAGAATGCAAAGAATATTACAATACCAACAATTGCTATGGTTGTGTATTGACGGTTAAGGTAAGCTTTNGCTCCNTCTTGAATAGCACTAGAAATTGTTACCATTCTNTTAGTGCCTTTAGGTAAACTTAGAATTTTATTAGTTGTNAATATTCCGAAAGCAATNGCNGCTATTGCAGCAAATATTACTATTTGCAAGAACTGTATTTGAGACATGGTAAGTTGTTAATCTATTTTAATTTTATTTTCAAGGTGCTTTTTTAGAGGCATCATCTAACAAATAATTGAAGTATTTTACCTCTTCTTGGGTAAGAAAATCCTTGGAAAGCTTGATATATTCGCTCATTAATATCTTTTTTTTCTTTTTATTTAAAAGATACTCAGAGCAAAAGGCGTAAAGAAGGAAAACNGTTATTTTNTTAGTTTTTTCAATAATTTTAGAATCTATTAATCCTTTNATTTTTTCTAAATTAGAATTAAANCTNTCNTTTAANGAAANTANTTTTTTTTTGTTGAAAGGTCTTTTNTTNATGTTTTGTTTTATAAATTCATCTAACTCAAAGTCAGTTGAATAATTTCTTTGAAATATAAACTGAAAGAAAAATAATCTCGTNTTNNNGTTTAAATTAAGCATTCAATCATTTTNACCATAGCATTNGCAGCTTCNNTTCCTTTATTTTTTGATTTAGANCTTTTTATTGCTTGNGANTTGTTATANGCGTTTATTATACCNTTAGATATGAGTGTATTTTTATTTTGANTTACNATATCTAAAAGTGCTTTTCCAACAGAGTCAGATATAACTTCAAAGTGATATGTTTCACCTTTAATAACACAACCTAAGGCAATAAATAAATTGTAATTATTTGGTTTAATTTTCCATTTTATCATTTGAGGAATCTCATAAACACCAGGAACAGTTAAAATTTCATATTTAAGTTTANTNTGNTCTAAAATCTCAANACAGGATTGTGTTAATGGATCAGTTATTTCTTGGTAATAATTAGCAACAACTATTTTAATTTTTAATTTTTTCATAGGCTCTCTATTTTATTTACGNTTAATCCATAAATGCCAAGGNCTAAATCCTCNCCTAGTGAATTAGATAATACAGAAATATTATTNATAGANAAATTNTTAAGAATTTGGGCTCCNAGACCATAATATTTTACCTTTTCATCATTTGATAACTTTCCTAGATCGCCCAATATAGGATTGTTGATTAATACTATAATTCCAGATCCATGAGATTTTATTTTTTCGATTGAAGCATGTAAGTCTTTTGTTTTAGGATTATTAAAATTCATAATTATNTCATCGAAACCNTGAACAGGATGAACTCTTGTCATTACGCTNTCTTGTTTGGATAAATCTCCTAAGTGTAATGTTGCATGATGTAATCCATCAATAGTGTTNTCAAAAACATTAAATTCAAANATATCNGAATAAATATTTTTAATCTGGTGTTGCTTTTCAGGAATTTTTTTTATGAGTAAATCNTTTTTAATTCTATATGCGATAAGATCTTGAATTGTNCCTATATTNANAGAATGTTTTTTNGCNTAGGGTATCAGNTCTGGAACCCTAGCCATAGTACCGTCATCATTCATAATTTCACAAATTACTGCAGAGTCATTTAATCCAGCTANNCTTGANATNTCTACAGCNGCCTCCGTATGCCCTGCTCTTGTTAANACNCCACCATCCCAGGCAATTAATGGAAATACATGACCGGGGCTNACAATATCACCCGATTTAAAATTTGGATTTATAGCAGCTTTTACTGTTTCTGCTCTATCAAATGCAGAAATACCTGTGGTTATATTAGTGCTTGACTCTATTGATACAGTAAATGCAGTGGTCTTTTTTTTCCAGTTATCAGGATTCATCAATGGAAGCTTTAACTCTTTTGCTCTCGTCTCAGAGATAGATAAACAAATTAAACCTCTTCCATANGTCGCCATAAAATTTATGTGTTCTGGCTTACAAAGAGATGCAGGTATAATTAAATCACCCTCATTCTCTCTATCCTCGCTATCAACTAGAATATACATTTTACCATTACGAGCATCACTAATTATATTTTCAATATTTGTAAAATCTGACATTAATTTAATAACCTATGATTTTGAGGAGTGAGCGTATCTTGCTAGCATATCGACTTCAAGATTTAAAATTTCATTTTTTTTATATGTATGAATATCAGTATATTTGTAGGTATGGGGTATGATCATACAATGACATTTATTTGACTTAACTTCATTTATTGTAAGTGAAATACCATTTAGAGAAATAGAACCTTTTTGGNCAATAAATTTTTTAAGATTTTTTGGAAATTTAAAGGATAAAAACCAACTACTTCCAACTTTATATAANTCTTCAACAGAACAAGTAGTATCAATATGACCAAAAACAAAATGACCAGAAATTTCATCACCGACTTTTAAAGATTTTTCTAAGTTTATTTTTTTTCCAACTTTCCAATATTTAGCATTAGTTTTATTCATAGTTTCATATGAAATATCAGCTTTAAAGGTATTTTTATTTTTTGATGTAACTGTTAAACAAATACCAGAACAACANATTGAAGANCCTAACTTATATCCTTTTAAAGATGTTTGAATTTCAACTACCAAAGATTTTTCTTCTCTAGATAGTTTTTTAATTTTACCTTGAGATTGAATTATTCCACTAAACATTAATTTACAAATTTATAAATTGTATCCTGTCCATATTGATAAGAGGATTTTAATTTAAGATTATTTTTTAATGATTTCATTGATAAAAAGTATTTTTTACTAGAATTTTTTATAATCATATTTGATTGGCAGACTATAATCTCATCAAACAAATTACAATTAAGAAAATATTTAAAAGTGCTAATTCCGCCTTCGATTAGAATAGATTGAACTTGTAAATTTCTAAATAAAGAAAAATCCTCATTTAATAATTTTTTGTAATCAACATTAAGTGACAAGTAATTTTTAATTTTATTTTTTTTATTTGAGAAAATGATTTTTTGTATGTTTTTTTCAACCCCCTGTAATCTACAAGTTAATTTTGGTTTATCATCCAACAATGTGTTCATGCCGACAGCTATAGCATCGTGTGATAATCTCATCCGATGCATAAAATATTGAGTTTGTTCAGAGGTAATATTCTTAATTGTTGGGCTTTTACTAAAACCGTTTTTGGAGATAGCAATTTTGAGAGTAATAAAAGGCCTATTTAATGTTTGGTGAGTGTAAAAATATTTATTAATTTTTTGAAATTTATCTAAAGATTTTGATGAATGAATTACTTTGATATTTTGCTGCTTTAAAAATTTGATCCCCTTTCCTTTTATATTTGGGTTTGGATCTAATGAACTTATAAAAACTTTTTTTATTCCAGCATTGGCAATTGCTTTTGCGCAACANCTATTATTTTTANAACAAGGTTCTAAACTAATATACATAACGGTTTTATTATTTATTTTATTTTGAGGTAATTTATTTAAGGCGTTAATTTCTGCATGAGGTCTGCCATTTTTTGATGTTAAACCATAACTTAGGACAATTCCTTTTGGAGATTTAGAGTAGTCAACAATCAGACATGCTACTGAAGGGTTTTTCCCAGTTAATCCAATATTTTTTATTGATAAATTATTTACACTTTGTAAATAATTTTGATGAATTGCACTTAACAAATCTTATTTTTTATCTATTTTTTCTAAGAATTGCTCAAAATCTTTAGTTTCTCTAAAATCTCTATAAACAGAAGCAAATCTCACATAGCCAACTTTATCTAATGAATATAAACCTTGCATAACCATTTCNCCAATTGTGTTAGTGCTGACTTCATTTTCACCCATACCTTCAAGGTCTCTGACTATCTTTGAAATTAATTTTTCTTTTGTATCAATATCTACAGGTCTTTTTCTTAATGCCAATTCAACAGATTTGGCAATTTTATCTCTATCAAACATGGATTTTTCACCATTTTTTTTGACTACTAAGAATTCTCTAAATTGTACTCTTTCAAATGTAGTGAACCTCTCTTTTCTCTCACATCCACAAAGACGTCTTCTTCTAATAACACCACCGTCTTCTGTAGGTCTAGAGTCTAAGACAGATGTTTCCTTCTCCTTACAAAAGGGACACTTCATATTTATTTATAGATTGGAAAATTAGAGCAGAGCTCGGTAACATCTTTGAGAATAGAGCTTTCGGTCATCGAGATATCTGCATTAGATGAAGATAGTGCATTTATGATTGTTGAGATTTTTTCACCAATAAATTTAAACTCTTCCTCTTTGAAGCCCCTTGTAGTAGCAGCTGGTGATCCTAATCTTATACCTGAAGTAATTGTTGGAGGGTTTGGATCATTTGCAACACCATTTTTATTACAAGTCATTCCAGCTCTCTCTAAACTCTCTTCTGCATCTTTGCCCGTTACATTTTTTGATCTTAAATCTACTAAAACCATATGAGAGTCTGTTCCACCGGTGACAATATCTATTCCGTTTGACATGAGAACTTCTCCAAGAATTGATGCATTCTTTTTTACTTGTTGAATGTATGTTTTAAACTCTGGTTGAAGGGCTTCACCAAAAGCAACGGCTTTAGCAGCAATCACATGCATAAGAGGTCCACCTTGCAAACCAGGAAAAACAGAACTATTAAATTTCTTTCCAAGGTCTAAATCATTTGAAAGTATCATACCCCCTCTTGGACCTCTAATAGTCTTGTGAGTTGTAGATGTAACCACATGTGCGTGTGGCAATGGATCCGGGTATTCTTTGGCAGCAACTAAACCTGAATAGTGTGCCATATCAACTAGTAAATAAGCCTCGATCTTATCTGCTATCTCTCTAAATTTTTTAAAATCGATATTTCTTGGATAAGCTGAACCACCAGCAATAATCAAGGTCGGTTTATGTTCAATAGCTAATCTTTCAACTTCGTCATAATCTATTAAAGAAGTTTCTGGATTTATGCCATACTGAACAGCGTTAAAATATTTTCCAGATTGATTTGGTCTCGAACCATGTGTTAAGTGACCACCAGCATCTAAAGACATTCCTAAAATAGTGTCACCTGGTTTAATCAGTGCTAAAAATACAGCTTGATTAGCTTGTGCGCCTGAGTGAGGTTGAACATTAGCATAACTGCATCCATACAATTGTTTCAAACGGTCAATTGCTAAATTTTCAGCTATATCTACGAATTCACAACCACCATAGTATCTTTTAGCACTATAACCCTCAGCATATTTATTAGTCATAATGGAGCCTTGTGCTTCAAGCACAGCTTTAGAGACGATATTTTCAGAAGCAATTAATTCGATTTGGTTCTGTTGCCTTGAAAGTTCTTGTGAAATACTTTGATATAAATCTTTATCTGCATGTTCTAGATTACTAGAAAAAAAATTCTCACTAAGTGTCATAGTTGCGATATTCTCCTTAAATGTCTCCCTTTGTCAAATTCTGTTTTAAAATAGGCGTTGAGCATAGCAAAAATATTTTTTTTTACAAAAGGTCTTCCTTTTAAACATATAACATTGCTATTGTTGTGTTTTCTGGTCATTTTTGCTGTTTGTGCATTATGACAAAGCGATGCCCTAATGTGCTTATGTCTATTAGCACTAATGCTTACTCCTATTCCCGATCCACAGATCAAGATACCCATGCTGTATTTATTGATATTTTTACATAATTTTTTTGCAAATTTTGGATAATCTACAGATTTATCTGAATTAGTGCCTAAATCGAAGAAATTAAATTTTTTTTTGGCCAAATATTCCTCAATAATAAAGGATTTTAATCTAAAACCTGCATGATCAGAGGCTATATAAATAGTTTTATATTTTCCTGGTAATTTCATCTCTAGAAAAAGGTAAATTAATATTCAAATTAATCAATACTCTGTTAACTATTCTGCTCATAAAATCAAAAAAAACCAACTGATGATCTTTATTATCTTTCAAATGTTCATAAATAAGCTCATAAGTTTTCAAATTACTTTTTTCATGGAAATTGAAAATTTTTTTTAAAACACTCTCATTTAAATCAGGTTGATAACCTGAGGCTTTTAAAATTTCAAGCTCTAGTAATAATAGCTCTGGTAGGTAATTAGATCTTTCATTCAATTTAGAAATCAATAACAAATAATAACTTANAACATTAGAATTTTGGTCGGTTAAAAATAATAATTTATTTATTAAAAAACAAAAATAATCAATTGTCTTCAACTCATATTTTGAAAACAAAAACCATTTAAATTTATTTATAGATGTTGAGGAAAGGCAAACATTATTATTATCAAATTCAATATTATTAAGTGATCCCTTAACATATGTAGAATTTTTTTTTTTTGATTTTCCTCCAAAAACTACTAGAGATTTTTGTCCATACTCAGAAGAGTAAACTGAAATACTTAAATGATTTTCTTTAAAATTTTCTACTTTCGTTATTATGGCCTCAGTTTTGTACAATAGATTATTTACTAAATTTATTGATGATCTTAATCATTTTTTTTGCTGCTAAAATTTCGGCTTTTTGTTTTGAAACTCCCTCTGCTTCTACTTCATTATCCTTAATTTTCAATGATACTAAAAATTTAGGTTTATGTTTCGTACCAGCTTCCTCAATTAATTTGTAAAGAGGAATTGTCTTATATTTCTTTTGACAATATTCTTGTATAAATGTTTTAGGATCTTTTTGTGGAAGTATGTCTAATTCATTTTGCCATAATTCCATTATTAATTTTTTTGAAAATATTAAACCTTTTCTTGTATAAACAAATCCGATGAGAGACTCTAATGCATCAGCGTATATAGAATTTTTACTTGAGTTGGGATCAAGTTGATGTTTAAAAATATCACCTAAATTATTTTTTCTGAATATTTTGGCTAAGGTGTTTGTATTAACAAGATGAATAAACCTTCTTGAGATCTCATCTAAAGTATTGTGTGAAAAAGTGGTTATCAAATATTCTGAAATTACTAAACCTAAAACTCTATCTCCTAGAAATTCATATTTTTGAAAGGGTTTATCGGTATTTTTTTTTGATTTTTCAAAACTATCGTGTTCTATGCTTTTATTAAAACCCTCAAGGCTTTTTATTGTTTTGAAAATTTGTGTCTTATTCAAAATATTTATTTGATAATGCTAAAGAGCCTATCATATCTAATATGAAAGGGTAAATTCCAAAATTTTGATAGAGAGAAATCTGTATCAACTGAGAACCAAATAAACCAAACTTTGCCAACTATATTAACTTTTGGCACAAATCCAACTCCACTTAAAATTCTACTATCCGATGAGTTATCTCTGTTATCACCCATGAAAAAGAATTTATCTTTTGGTATTTCGTACTCAGGAGTGTAATCAAGTGGTCCATCATTCGTGATATTTAATATCCTATATTCATTTTCAATTAACTGCTGAATTTCCTTACCGTATTGATCATCATAAAAAAATCCATCTTCTACCTGATCTAGCACTTCAAAATCAGTTGAATTTTGGGTCTTTAGATAGATTTTGCCATTTACAACTTTTATTGTTTCTCCTGGTAGCCCAACCAATCTTTTCACATAATTGATATTTTCTTGTCCTGGGAGTTTAAAAACAATTATATCTCCTCTTTCAGGGTTACTTTCAAAGATTTTTCCTTTGAACGGAGGAAGTCCAAAAGGAAATGAGTATCTTGAGTATCCATAATCCCACTTAGAAACAAATAGAAAGTCCCCAACCAATAAGTTGGGCTTCATTGATCCAGAAGGAATTTTAAATGGCTCGATAGCAAAAGTTCTAATTACCCCTGCAATGATTAAAGCCCAAAAAAGCGCTTTAAAATTATTAATTAAAGATGATTTAACTTTGCTCAATAATTACCGACGCAATCGAATATAATTTTGTGTCTGTTAGGCTAACATGAATAACATATTTCCCAAAAGTATCATTTAAATAACTTTCAAGTTTATTTTTAAGAGAAATGACTGGTTTTCCTAATTCATTTCGACTAACCACAATATTATTTGGGTAACAAGGAGATCTAAAACCCATACCTATACTTTTGGAAAAAGCCTCTTTTATTGCAAAATTATTTGCTAATAAGTTTTTATTAATTGATTTGAATTGATCATTCAAAAAGTATTTGGATATGAAATTTTTCTTATATTTAGCATAGATATTATTTACTCTATCTATCTCAACTAAATCTATACCATGACCAATTATCATTTTTTTATTAAATTTCTAAAAATATTTATAGTCTTGGTTAGTGAAATAAATATTGCTTCAGATATTATAAAATGACCAACGTGAACAGTATCAACATATTTTCTTTTTTTTATAAACTTAATATTTTTAAAATTTAAACCATGCCCTACATTTACAATTAATTTTTTAGAGTGAGCATACTCAATCATTTCATTTATTTGATTTATTGTGGATTTTCTAATAATTTTTTTATCTAAATTACCTGTGTGTAGTTCTACTGTATCAAAACCTAAATTTTTAGCTAAATTAATCATTTTTTTTGTTGGGTTTATAAAGGCACTTAATTGTATATTTTTTTTTCCAGATATTTTTAATAATTTTTTTAATTTTGCTTGTGATATTTTGTTTAAATTAAGACCACCCTCTGTTGTAATTTCATTTCTTTTTTCGGGAACAATACAAATAAATTTTGGATTGATCTTGCTTGCTATTTTTATCATCTCTTCCGTAAGCGCCATTTCAAGATTAATAGGAATTTTAGAATATTTTTTTAATTCAAAGAGATCTTTATCTTTTATGTGCCTCCTATCTTCTCTTAAATGAACAGTTAGTGTATCAATTTTTGCTTCTTGACAAACTTTCAATGCTCTAATTAAATTTGGATTATCCTGACCCCTAGCATTACGAAGAGTCGCTATATGATCTATATTAACGCCTAGTTTCATTAATAATTAATTGATTGTCTTTTAACTTTATCAACTTGGCTTAAAGTTTTCATTTCGGCAAGAACAAATTTTAGTTTATCTGAACTTTCAATACTTATATCTATAATAAATGTGTAAACTTTTTTAGTTCTATTAGCGATACGAATATTTTCGATATTAATTTCATGCTTATCAAAGATTGATGTAATACTAAATAGAGCTCCAGGTTGGTTTTTAATAACTATCTCTATCCTTGAGTTAAATTCAGATTGACTTTCTCCTTCCCCCCATTCAGATTTATAAAAATTATCTTTATGATAATAACCTAAACTGTCACAAATTGTATTGTGTACTACTAGACCTCGACCATATGACATTATTGAGATAATGCTATCGCCCTTAATAGGAGAACAACAAGTTGCATAATTAATAGCAATACCATTTTCATATTTTAATACATCTACTCTTTCTTCGTCATCATTAGATTGAAAAATTTTTTTTACAATATTATCTTCCATTTCCTTAAATAATTTATCTAGTTCAGCTCTAGATAAAAAACCTCTTCCAACATTTTCAAAAAGTTTATTTTTAAATTTAAAATCAGTTTTGGTTAAAATTTTATTAAAAGTATTTTCATCGGCAGCAATGTTTTTAGACTTTGCGATATAGTTTAAAATATCTTTACCTAGTATTTCAAACTCTCTTCTTCTTTTTGACCTAAAAAAATACCTTATTTTTTCTTTTACTTTTTCTTTTTTTACAAATCTAATCCATAAGGGTGAAATTGTTGTGCTTTCATCAAGAATGATTTCAACTTGATCTCCATTATTTAGTTTTGTACTTAAAGGTGACTCTTGTCCATTAACTATTGCTCCAGCGCATCTATCNCCAATATCTGTATGAATAGTATACGCATAGTCAACTGGAGTGGAGTCAAGTGGAAGTGTAAATAATTCTCCTTTAGGTGAAAAAACATAAATTTGTTCGTCAAAAAATTGTTGTGAGGTTTTGTTAAGGATGAGATGTTGTTCATCTTTTTCCTCAACATAATTTACAGCATCTCTTAACCAAGCATAGACACCCTCGCTTTGACTATCTTTATTTAAATATTTATATCTCCAATGTGCAGCAATACCATTTTCCGCTATCATATGCATAGCNCTTGATCTTATTTGTACTTCAAATATTTTTTTTTGAAAAATAAGATCAGAATGTATCGATCTATATCCATTGGGTTTTGGACTAGATATATAATCTTTTGTTCTTCCAACTTTAGCGGAAAAATTTCGGTGAATAATACCCAGAACCCTGTAACAATCTCTTGTTGATTTAGTAATGATCCTGACAGCAGCTATATCAGATATAGAATTTAAATCTGTATTTTTCTTATTTATTTTTTTCCAAATAGAGTAAGGATTTTTTTTTCGGTAATGAATCTCAGCATCAATATCNGACTTGGAAAGTTGCTCCCTCATTAAATTTTCAAGATCAATAAATGAACCTTCTAAGTTTTTGAAGGTATTATCTATTTTATCATTGATTCTGTTAAAAATATCTGGGTGTAAATTTTTAAAAGATATATTTTCTAAAATTGATTTCCAATTCTCAAATCCTAATCTTTGAGCAAGCGGGGCATAAATTAATAAAGTTTCATTGCTCACTCTTTTTCTTTTTTCAACATCTTTAAAATAATGAATAGTTTTAATATTATGAAGCCTGTCAGCTAATTTTATAATTAAAACTCTTATATCTTTAGCAGTAGAAATTAATAATTTTCTGAAATTTTCGGCCTCTTTTTCTGATCTTGTTGTTTTTTTTTCTTCCAAAAAATCTATTTTAGTCAAACCATCAACGAGGCCAGATATTGCATCGCCAAAATTTTTTTTTAATTCATCTTTNGAAAATTCAGTATCTTCAATGACATCGTGTAGTAANCCAGTAATTACAGTTTCAGTNTCTAATTTTAATTCAATTAGTGATTTACAAACTTCATATGGGTGAATTATATATGGGTCTCCAGAGGCACGAAATTGATCCTTATGTGAGCTTTCAGCGACCTCAATAGCTTTTACAAATAGATCCTCTTTAAAATTTTTGTCATATGATTGTAATGCGGATTTAAACTCGCTGTAACTTTTGTTGAAGTAGCTGGTTTGAAACATCAGCTAAAATAATAAACTAAATATAACTTTTAATCTTCAAGAAGATGATCTTCGTTTTCTTCTTCTTTCTCTTGAACTAATTGATAACTCTTAATAATGTCTTCTTTGACATCTCCAACACTAATTTTTTCATCAGCAATTTCTCTAAGAGCTATGACNGTGCTTTTATCATTATCTAGTGGAACNTGGGCTTCATTACCTGCGTTAAGAACCTTTGCTCTGTGAGATGCCAGTAAAACTAAATCAAAAAGACTATCAACGTTTTTAGTACAATCTTCTACTGTTACTCTTGCCATGTGAGGTTTATATGAAAAAGTAAGTAAAATTACAAGAAAATTATTATTTTTTTAAAATTCTTTGTCTTTTACGATCCCACTCTCTTTGCTTAATTGTCTCCCTTTTATCAAATTTCTTTTTACCGATGCCAACTCCAAATTTTACTTTTGCTAAACCTTTTTCATTAAAGAAAATCTCCATAGGAACTGCTGTAAAACCTTTTGTGGTCAACATTCCTAAAATCTTCTTTATCTCTCTTTTATTAAGTAAAAGTTTTTTAACAGATCTCGTCTTCTTTTTGAGGTCAAAATTCTTACCTCTTGAAATAATTTCAAAATTATTGATGTAAATTTCACCTTTTTGTTCATTAATAAAACTTGACTGAATAGAGGCTTTTCCACTTCGAAGTGGTTTAACTTCATTACTTTCAAGCACTATTCCAGCAACATAAGTTTCTTTGATTTCATAATCAAATTTTGCTCTACGATTTTGAATAGACAATTAAATAAAATTTAAATCTTTTATTATTTTTCTTANTTGTTTTTTTGTATCAGAGCTTAATTCATACAAAGGTTCTCTTACATCAGCTTTACATTTACCCATTAAAGAGAGGGCATACTTAGCTGGTGTAGGATTAGGTTCAGCAAACAATATTTTTGACAATGGAGCTAATTTTAAATTTACTTTATCAAATTCCTTATAATTCTTTTTTTTCCAATGATAGTGGAGCATTGATGTAAGTTTAGGAGCTACATTAGCTGTAACTGATATACAGCCATGACCGCCTTGAGCTAAAAAACCAGCAATAGTTCCATCTTCACCAGACAAATAATTAAAATCTTTTTTCATAAAAGTTCTCATAATCAAAGGTCTTGACATATCATTGGAAGCGTCTTTAATACCGACAATGTTTGATACTTTATTTAGTTCCTTAAAGCTATCAAAAGACAAGTCTACAATTGATCTTCCTGGTATATTGTAAATTAGTTGTTTTAAAGGTGAAACTTTTGCAATTTTTTTGAAATGGTTAATCAAACCTAATTGATTAGGTTTATTATAATATGGTGTAACAACTAATCCGTACTTTGCTCCTGCTTTATAGGCGTGTTTGGTAAATTCAATTGCCTCTTTAGTGGAATTAGATCCTGTGCCGGCAATAACAGGTATTTTTTTTGAAGCAACTTTTATTGCGAACTCAACTAACTTCATATGCTCATCATGTGATAAAGTTGGGGACTCCCCTGTGGTTCCGCAAACTGTTACCCCAGATATTCCACTTTTGATTTGCCAATTTAATAGTTTTTCAAAACTATCATANTCAACATCACCGTTTGAAAAGGGAGTTATTATTGCTGGTATAGATCCTGTGAGCATTATTATTTTTTACTATTTTTATATCAAATATATATGTTTTTTTTATGGCGGAGAGAGAGGGATTCGAACCCTCGGTACAACTTGCGTCGTACGGCGGTTTAGCAAACCGCTGGTTTCAGCCACTCACCCACCTCTCCATAGGCTTATTTATAGCCGAAATATAGTCGAATAAAAAGAATTGTCATTCTTATTATTAATAAAAAANGTNTATGCNGTTACTTTTTAAGTCTTTCGAGAAGGATTTTATTTATTAATTTAGGATTACCTTTACCTTTTGTAGCTTTTAGACATTTACCGACAAAATATCCTAAAACTCTATCAGAACCACCTTGAAATTTTAAAATGTTCTCCTCTTCTCCAACTAAAGCTTCATCAATTATTTTTTCCAATTCTCCAGAGTCAGACACTTGTTCAAGTCCTAATTCCTTAACAAGTTCAGATGGCTTACCTTCACCATTTAAAACTTTCGGTAAAATTTCTTTACCAGCTTTATTTGAAATTACATCATCAGAAATTAATCTCAAAAGATCAGTAATATCTTTTGTTTTATCATTTAGACTATTTACTTCTAAATTATTTTCTTTGATAAATGCAAATATATCTCCAACTAGCCAAGCTGCTATAAATTTTGGTTTTACAGTTGACTCAGAAATCATTTTTTCAAATAAATTTGCGTTTTGTTTTTCAGCAATTATGATTTTAGCTATGTCTTTATCTAAACTATAATTATCTAAGTATTTATTTAACTTATCTTGGGGAAGCTCTCCTACTAAGGGTTTTATTTTATCAATTTGCTCTTGGCTTAAATTTACAGGTAATAAATCGGGATCAGGAAAATAACGATAATCATGTGAGAATTCCTTACTTCTCATTGCTCTTGTTTCCCCGGTGCTTGTATCAAACAGCATGGTATTCTGTTCAATTTCTCCACCACCATCAATTATATTAATTTGTCTTTGAAATTCATATTCAATAGCTTGTTTTATGAATTTAAATGAATTTAAATTTTTAATTTCACATCTAGTGCCAAGTTCTTGGCCCTTTTTGCGAACAGATAAATTTACATCAGCTCTTAAAGAACCTTCCTGCATATTTCCATCACACACATCTATGTACATAAGTAATTGTCTTAAAGAAGATATGTAGTTTATTACCTCATCTGCAGATGATAAATCAGGATACGAAACTATTTCTAATAACGGTGTGCCTACTCTATTAAGGTCAATAAAGCTATATTTTGGATCAATATCATGAATACTCTTGCCAGCATCTTGTTCTAAATGGGCTCTCTCAATTCTAATTTTTTTTTGATTATCACCACTTTCAATATTTATATAACCCTCGCTAAGAATGGGGAATTCAAATTGACTAATTTGGTAACCTTGAGGTAAATCAGGATAGAAGTAATTTTTTCTTTCGAACACAGAATGCTTGTTAATCTTAAAATTTAATGCGTATCCTGTTTTTATTGCCATTTCAATACAACCAAAGTTCATAACTGGAAGCATTCCAGGCATTCCTGAGTCAATAAAATTTACATTCTCATTTGGCTCAGATCCAAATTGATTTGGTGAGGAGGAAAATAATTTAGATGAAGTTTTAAGTTGGGCGTGTACTTCAAGACCTATGACCATTTCCCAATTATTACTCATTGAAACTTAATTCCTTTTCTGCAAGCGCTGCTAATTGTAAAAGTGATTTTTCTTCAAAATAATTTCCAATAAATTGAACTCCCAAAGGTAGACCATTTTTACTTAAACCAGATGGAATAGATATGCCAGGAAGGCCAGCAAGACTTGTGGGAACAGTATAAATATCATTTTTATACATAGATATAGGATCAAGTTTATCACCAATTTTAAAAGCCTCATTTGGTGTTGTGGGTGTTAGTATAAAGTCAACTTCGTTTAAAATTCTTTGAAAATCATTTTTAATCAATCTTCTAACTTTTTGAGCTTGTCTGTAGTAAGCATCGTAATAACCAGCTGACAATACATAAGCGCCTATAAGTATTCTTCTAGTAACTTCATCACCAAATCCCTTTGTTCTGGAATTTAGATAAATATCATCAAGACTTTCGCCGTCTTCTCTAACTCCGTAGCGTATTCCATCATATCTTGCTAAATTTGACGAAGCTTCAGCTGGTGCTAAAATATAATAAGTTGAAAGTGCGTATTCAGTAGTCTTAAATTTTACATCAACAAATTCTATGCCATGTTTGGAGAGTGCTTTTTTTGTATTATCAATTTGATTTAAAATGTCGTCACTGACATCTTCAAGATAATCAGAGGGAATTCCAATTTTAATTTTTTTTTCAAAGCTGTTGTTGATATCAACTAAATAGTCTTCTCTTTGATGATTTGAGCTGGTAGAGTCATTAAAATCATGTTTGTTTATTGAATTTAAAACATAAGCCGCATCCTCTACACAGTTTGTCAAAGGTCCTGCTTGATCTAAACTAGAGGCAAAAGCTACAATTCCCCATCTTGAACATGAGCCAAACGTGGGCTTTAAACCAACTATTCCGCATAAGCTAGCTGGCTGTCTGATTGAGCCACCAGTATCTGTACCCATTGACGCTACACATGAGCCCTCTGCCACAGCTGCTGCTGATCCCCCTGAGGAGCCGCCTGGAACTAGATTATCTTTTTGAGAATTTTTATTCTTCCAAGGATTAATTACAGGACCAAAATAACTAGTTTCATTTGAAGAGCCCATCGCAAATTCATCACAATTATTTTTGCCAATAAAAATTGAACCATCATTTAAAAGTTGCTGAGTCACAAAAGACTCATAATTAGGGATGAAATTACTCAGAATTTTAGATGATGCTGTTGTTCTTATTCCTTTAGTACAGAATAAATCTTTTATACCTAAAGGAATACCATCTAAAGGTAAAGGATTGCCATTGTCATATCTGTTTTGAGAGTCGTTAATTGATGAAATATTGTTTTCCCTGTCAATCACTAAGTTAAAGCTGTTGTTATTACCAGATTTAGCTTTTGCTAAATATTCGTCATAAAGTTCACCTACACTTATTTTTTTTTCAATAAGAGCTTTTTTAATTTGGCTAATTGAATTCTTCACTTACTCAACCACTTTAGGCACTTTGAAAAAATTTTGTGCTCTCTCTGGAGCATTACTTAATACATCATCAACAGAATTACTTTTACTTACCTCATCATTTCTAATTGATACGGTTTTTTCAGTTACATTATGCAAAGGTTCTGTTTTACTTGTGTCAACCTTTTTAAGATTATCTACCCATTTAATTATATCTTTTAAGGAATTAGAGTAAAATTCCTCTTTTTCTGAGGGTAATTTTAGCTTTGCTAAATAAGAAATTCTTTTAATATCAATGTCACTCATAATGGTCGTCGATACTATATCAGATTTTCTTGTAAGCAATAATTATACCAAGAAATTTATTGCTATAGATTATGGTCTAAAACACATTGGAATGGCTATCAGCGATCCATCAAATATCATTTCTGTTCCTTATGGAACTTTTACCGAAACATTATTATTCGAAAAAATTATAGAAATTATAACAANTGAAAATGTTCATGGAGTCGTGATTGGTAAACCTTACCATCTTGATGGTTCTTTATCTGAAATGGTAAATAAAGTTGAAAAATTTGCCGAAAAATTAGAGAAAATTATCTCTTGTCCAATTTTGTTTATCGATGAGAGACTGTCTAGTAATCCCTATAAATCAAGGAAAAAATCAGAAAACACACATATTCATGAAAAAAGCGCATGTTTAATACTTGATGATTTCCTAAGTTTGTATAGAAACTCCTCTAGTGAAAAATAGAAAGATCACTTCTATAGACGATCTATCAGCTAAGGATATTCACTCTATTGCTGAGTTAGCTATAAAATTTAAAAAATCAAAAAAAAGAATTGCAGGAAATAAAACAAAAAATATTTTTAATCTATTTTTAGAGCCCTCTACAAGAACTACAATAAGTTTTGAGCTTGCAGCAAAAAATTTGGGATACAATTCAGTTAACATAAATTTTGAAAAAAGTTCTTTGTCTAAAGGTGAAACGTTTAATGACACCATGGATACTTTGATGAGTATGAAACCAGATGCTTTAGTCATCAGAGATAAAAATAATTTTTCACCAATGAACATAGCAAAGAAAAGTAATGTTCCTGTAATCAATGCTGGAGATGGAACTAATGAACATCCCACACAGGCGCTACTTGATTATTGTGTAATAAAAGAAATTTTTAAAAAGAAAAAAATAAAAATTGGTATTTGTGGAGATATTAAACATAGCAGAGTAGCTCACTCAAATATCAAACTTCTTTCAAAAATGGGCTATCAAATTCATATAATTGCACCTACATATTTTTTAAACAGAAATGAATTGATTAAAATAAATGATAAAATTAAATTTCATAAAAATCTGAATTATCTAGAAAAGCTAGATGTCTTGATGATGTTGAGAGTTCAAAAAGAGAGAATTCCAAAAGGTGCAAAGAATATGATGAAATCTTTTAAAAAAGAATTTTGTTTACAAAATAACCATCTATTAAATAAGCCCTATTTGATGCACCCTGGCCCAGTAAATAGAAACATTGAGATTAGTGATGAAGTTTTAGATAATTATCCTAAATCACTGATCTTAAAACAAGTTGAGATGGGTGTTTACCTCAGAATGGCTTGTTTACATTATATATTAAAGTGATGTTTCTAATATTAACGTTTGCCTATTTGATGGGATCCATACCTTTTGGGAAACTAATAACCAAATTTTTAACAAACAAAGACATAACCAAGACAGGATCAGGTAATATAGGTGCAACCAATGTATACAGAAGTGTATCAAAAAAAGCTGGTATTGCTGTCCTGTTATTAGATGGAATAAAACCAATTTGTGCATTTTTAATAATTTATTATTTATTTCCAGAACACTACCTGAAATATAAATATTTAATTTTTCTTTTTTCTATAATTGGACATATTTTTCCAATTTGGCTTTATTTTAAAGGTGGAAAAGGTGTTGCNTGCTTTTTTGGTGCAAATTTATTTTTAACTCCTATTCCAACGATTTTAGCAATGATCCTGTGGTTTTTTACAGTCAAAATTACTAAACTTTCTTCTTTAGGAGCCCTTTTATCAATATTTCTTTTGACAATTTATCAATTAATTTTTATTTATGGCAACTTAGAAAAAGGAATAGTTTTTATTATTTTTCTTTTAATATTTTTTAAACACAGTTCAAATATTAAAAGATTAATTAAAGGCGAAGAAAATAAAATAAATTTATAGTTATGAACTTACTTGTTGTAGAGTCACCCGCAAAAGCTAAGACGATTAATAAATATCTTGGAAATGATTTTGAAGTCATAGCTACGGTTGGTCATTTTAGAGATTTAGCAAAAAAAGATGGTGTAAAAGTGACTGAAGACTACAGTGATGTTGAGTTGAATTGGGAAACAACAACTGCAGGAATGAAAATGTTGGACAGTATAGAGAAAAAAGCAGAAGGTTATGAAAAAATTTACCTTGCAACTGATCCAGACAGAGAAGGTGAAGCGATTACATGGCATTTAGTGAAATCTTTAGAAAAAAAAATAGATAAAAATAAATTTGAGAGAATTACATTTAATGAAATAACTAAAAATGCAGTAATAAATAGTTTTAAAGAGTCTAGGAAAGTTGATGATAATCTAGTTTCTGCATATTTAGCCCGAAGAAGTTTAGATTATTTAGCGGGATATAGTTTATCTCCTGTTCTCTGGAGGAAAATGCCTGGCAGTAGATCTGCAGGAAGAGTGCAATCTGTAGCAGTAAGACTCATTTATGAAAAAGAAATTGAGATAGAACAATTTGAGCCAGAGAAATTCTATAAAATAAATGTACATGGGGAAATTAACGGTGCAAAACTTGATACATCCATTACAAGTCTAGATGGGCAAAAAGTAGACAAGCTCTTCTTTAAAAATGAGGCTTTAGCTGAAAAGGCTAAAAATTATTTAAATAACAACAAATTTTTCATCAGAAAAATTGATGAAAAGACAATATCTCGAAAACCAAAAGCACCTTTTAATACTTCAACCCTGCAACAAACAGCAAATAGTCAACTTAATTTTAGTGCCAGTCAAACTATGACTATNGCTCAAGGTTTATATATGGGCATAGATATAAATAAGGAAACTATTGCTTTAATCACTTATATGAGAACAGATAGCATAACGCTTTCTAAAGACTCAATTGATACAATAAGAAAAAATATAAGTGAGCAATATGGTGATAAATATTTACCAGATAAGCCTATTGAGTATAAGTCTAGAAAAAAGAACGCACAGGAAGCGCACGAGGCAATTAGGCCAACAGATATTTCAATAAAGCCTGAAAGTATAAAAGATTATCTAAGTGAAGAACAATTTAAACTTTATGATTTAATATGGAAAAGAACATTAGCATCTCAAATGACAAGTGCTGAAACGAACCAAAATACACTTCAAATAGATTGTGAAGAAAAAAACATAACTTTAAAAGCAACGCTTGGTAAATTAATTTTTGATGGATATAAGAAAGTTTATAACCTACAAGAGGATGATGAAGAACAGATTATTTCACTATTAGAAAATATAAAAGAAAATGATAAATACATTGTAAGTGAAGTTGAAACATTAGAGTCATATACTTCTCCTCCATCTAGATATACTGATGCCAGTTTAGTAAAGAAATTAGAAGAGTTAGAAATTGGAAGACCTTCAACCTATGCCTCTATAATTCAAACAATTGTTAATAGGGGTTATGTTTTAAAAAGTGGAAAATCATTTATACTTAATGATCGCGGTAGAGTAGTAAATGTATTTTTATGTAATTATTTTAAAAAATTTCTTGAATATAAATTTACAGCTGATTTAGAAAATCAGCTTGATGATGTCGCTGCTGATAAAGCAGAATGGAAAAATATTGTTTTAAATTTTTGGAAAGATTTTGAGTTTTTCATAAATGAGGTTATGGGTAAGCCTAATAGAGAAGTAATTGATGTGATAAATGAAGAATTATCACCAGTTATTTTTAAAAAAATTGGAGGAGACATTGATATCAAATGTTCCTCTTGGGCAAACACAGAAAATTGTGAAGGCAATTTGGGTGTGAAAGTTGGAAAAATGGGAGGATTTATTGGCTGTTCAAATTACCCTGAATGTAAATTTACAATTTCTATAGGTGCATTCGTTAAAGAGGTAAATCCAAAAAATCGTGAGGGAGATGAAATCATCACTTTTCCAAGAACCCTAGGTATAGATGCTGACTCTAAAAAAGAAATAGCAGTTCACTTGGGTCCTTATGGCTATTATCTACAATTAGGAAAAGACACTGATGAAGATAAGCCTAAAAGAGTGACTCTTCCTAAAAGCTATGATCAAAATACAATTGGTATGAATATTGCTAGTCAGTTAATTAAGCTACCAATNACACTTGGAAATTTTCCAAATAGTGAAGATCCGGTAATAGCAAACATAGGAGCGTATGGACCTTATGTTAAATACCAAGATATTTTTGCTTCTTTGGGAAGAAAATATGATGTCTTGGAAATTGATTTAGATCAAGCAGTGGAATTGATAACTATTAAAAAAAATAAACCTACCAATAAAGTAAGAGAAATAGGAGTTCTAAAGAGAAGGAAACAAAGAGCAAATCTTTATAAAGGGAAGTCAGGAAAATTTTATTTTAAAATAGGCATAATGAATTACAAAATTCCTCCAGAATATGATGGAGAAAATTTAACAATNGAGGATGTAGAAAAAATACTTAAAGCTAATCGCTAANTTTTTTTAAATTNAACTCTTTTAATTGTTTATCCTCTATTTTAACTGGNGCNTTCATCATTAAGTCTTGAGCTCTTTGGTTAAANGGGAAAGCTATTACTTCTCTGATATTTTCATTTTCACTGAGTAACATAATTATTCTGTCTAGACCCGGTGCACATCCTCCGTGAGGGGGAACTCCATAATGAAAAGCATCAAACAAAGCACTAAATTTTGATTTAATCTCACTTTCGCCATATCCTGCAATTTCAAAAGCTTTTTTCATGATATCTGGTCTATGGTTTCTTATGGCTCCCGATGACAATTCTATTCCATTACATACGATGTCATATTGATATGCTAAAACATTCAAGGGGTCATCTTTCGTCAATGCATCCATTCCTCCTTGAGGCATAGAAAAAGGATTGTGACTAAAGTCAATCTTGCCAGTTAAAACATCTTTTTCATACATAGGGTAGTCAACAATCCAGCAAAATTCATATTTATTTTTATCAATTAAATTTAAATCCTCTCCTACTTTTGAAATAACCTTTGATGAGAACTCATATGACTCATCTGGTAAATCACACACAAAAAGTAATCCATCATTTAAATTAAAATTATTATCTTTAATCATTTGGTTTAACTTTTCTTGATTAAAATTTTTAGCTAATGGGCCTTTTGGTAGTGAATTTTCAAAGTTAATATATCCAAGACCCTTTTTTCCTTGTTCTTGAGCCCATTTATTAAGGTTATCATAAAAACTTCTTGGCTTACCCTCAGAATTGAGAGCTTGAATACAATTAACAATAGCGCCCTTTTTAATTAAATTTTCAAAAATTTGAAGACCTGAGCCCTCAAAATAATTTGTTACATTAGCTAATCTCAGAGGATTTCTTAAATCTGGTTTATCGCATCCAAAATTTTCTAAACTATCTTTGTAAGTAAAAGTTGGGAATGGAAGTTTATTTATTAATTTATCTTTAGGTTTAAATCTATCAAAAGTATTAAATAGCAAACGACTGATGACATCTAAAACATCCTCTTGTGTGGCAAAACTCATTTCCATATCAATTTGATAAAATTCACCAGGGGATCTATCAGCCCTACTATCTTCATCTCTGAAACATGGAGCTATTTGAAAATATTTATCAACACCAGAAGCCATATAAAGTTGCTTAAATTGCTGAGGTGCTTGAGGCAAAGCATAAAAGGATCCTTTATGTAATCTGGAAGGTACCAGGTAATCTCTAGCGCCTTCTGGAGAAGGAGCTGTTAGAATTGGAGTTGCTAATTCCATGAAACCCTCTTTATTCATAAAATCTCTTACATAATTTATAATTTGATTTCTTAGCTTAATGTTACGTTGCATTTTGGATCTTCTAAGGTCTAAATATCTATATTTTAACCTTACCTCTTCACCATAATCACTATCAGAATTTACCTCAAGTGGGAGAGTTTTAGAGCATCGGCTTAATATTTCAAAACTTTCTATTTTTAATTCAACTTCGCCTGACTCTAAATTTGTATTAATAGTTTCCTCACTTCTTTTGGTTATTAGACCAGAAATTTTAATTACATCCTCGTTTTTTATTTTTGATAATTCAGAAAAATTAACAGATGTATTATCTACAACACATTGTAAAAGTGAGGTTGAGTCTCTTAAATCTATAAATAATAAATTTCCATGATCTCTTGATCTATTAACCCATCCGGAAACCGTAATTTTTTTATCTACTAGTTTATTATCAATATCTTTTAAATAATAATCTCTATAACTGTTCATAATACTTTCTAATTAGTGACAAATTAATATTATGGTTATTCTCATAAAGCAAATGATTAATGGTTTTTGCTGCCTCAAATGCTGCTAGATATGTTCTTTCAATATGATTCATTACTTCAATAATAATCTGTTCTGGAACAGTAATAGATTTTAAAAACAAATATTTTTTTATTAATTTTAAAAGAAGGTCTTTATTAGGGTTTTGTATATTGCATAAATTGAATTGTCTTAACCTTGACTCAATATCTGGTAAATAAATTTTGTCAGATAGATTTTCAATAGAACTGTCAGAGGTAAATATAGTCAATGGAATATTATTTGATATAAAGTGCTGTAAGAAGTGAAAAAAATTTTCATCTTTTGCAGGTAAATTATTTAAGTCTAAATAAGTTTCTTTCTTTATATGTAAATCTTTAGGTAATTTATTAATCAAATTAGTTTCAAAAACCTTAGAAAAATTATTTGCAATCGAGGTTTTACCAGATTTTCTAGGTCCATAAATAATTAGGTATTTTACTCTTTTCTTNAGCGATTGAATTACTGAGTCATTTTCTGAAGAAAGTATAATTTCCTCATCAGAGCTGTCTAAATTTAAAAATGTTTGCACTAAAAAAAGTTTACCAAAAAATTAATCTGTTTATCATCATAGATATTTTCGAAATCTAATAGTAATTTGTTTTGTTCATAAGATAATATCTTGGGCTCTAAACCAGTAAAGTATTTTAATTTTTTATAATTTGATGGATCGATAGATAATTGATAAGAGCTTTTATTTTTATCCAAGAGNTTAAACCATAATGATTTTAAATTTATATTTTTTGAAAACTTGTGTAATCGAAAATAATTTTCATTAAAATTTAAGTATATATAAGAGTCTTTTTCAAAGTTTTGAATAATAAAATTTGGACAATTTTCAAATTTATTATTNAATTTAAAAAAATTTTCTAGTAATGAACAATTTAAAAAAAATAAATTATGATCGATATTTTTTGCATATAAATCTTTAGATAAATTATCTATATCAACATTAAGAGATATTTGCGTATTGCTAAAATTAATATTATAAATATTTTTTTCTATTGAAGATATAATGTCTTCCTCAGTAATTGAATTATTTATTCTTAAAAGTAATTCTTGATAATTTTGAAGATTGCTGTCTTTTTGAATAGTAATTTCTTGATAAGCTGATAAATTTTTTAAATTAAATGCAAGGAATATACTAATTAGATATAAATATTTCATTGAGCAAACTATACAAAAAATCGGGTGTTGATGTAATAAAAACTGACAAACTTATTAGTCAGGCACTAAAATTCATCAAAAGCTCTCACAATGATAAAGTTTTAGGAAATAAATTAGGTTTTAGTGCAGAATATAGAGTTAACAAGGATGTTACGCTTTGTGCCGCTACGGATGGAGTTGGAACTAAGGCTATATTGGCTGCTGAGCTTAATGATTATAAAGGAATTGGACAAGATTTGGTTGCAATGTGCTCAAATGATTTGCTTTGCAACAAAGCAAAACCACTATTTTTTTTAGACTACTTTGCCTGCAGTTCGGTCAAGTCAAAACAATATACTGAAATATTGAGAAGTATCACAGGTGCTTGCAAAAAAATTAATTGCTCACTTATTGGAGGTGAAACTGCTGAAATGCCATCTTTATATAAGGGTAATCATTTTGATATTGCTGGTTTTTTAATAGGAATAAAAGAGAGACATAAAACTTTAAATGTAACTAGAGGGGACCTTATATTTGGAATAAAATCAAATGGATTTCACTCAAATGGATTTTCTCTTATTAGAAAAATTATTAATAAAAATAAAATTAATATTAAAAGGGCAAAATTTAATAAACAAAAGCTTTCTAATCTTATAATGAGACCTACACGACTTTACCATAGGTATATTAATTATTATGATTTAAATTATATAAAAACACTTTCCCATATTACTGGAGGTGGTGTTTATTCAAATTTCAAACGTAGTATACCTAAGGGTACAAAATTTGATTTAAATATAATTAAGCTACCTAAAGAGTACGANTTTATTAAAGATAACATAAATATTTCTAACCTTGAATTAATGGAAATATTTAATTGTGGAATAGGTATGATATTTGTAATTAACAAAAAGCATTATAAGAGATTCATTAAAAGGAACTTATTTAGTCTAATTGGTGAAATTAAATAATCATAAAAAAATATCCTTTTTAATATCAGGGAGTGGTTCTAATCTTCTAAAAATATTAAAAAAAAATCATATAAATAAAGATTTTAAAGTCATAACTATTATCAGTAATAATAATATCTCAACAAAAATTAAATCTTATGTGGGTAAGTTTTATAAAGATGTTTTAGTTAAAGAATACCAAAAAACATTACAAAAAGAAAATTTCAACAATACAGATATTATTTTTTCAGTTGGTTATATGAAAGTTATTGAAAAGAGAATTATAAATAACTTTGATGTTATAAATTTACATCCCTCCATCCTTCCTAATTATAAAGGACTTATGACACAAAAAAGAATGTTAATAAATAATGAAAAATACTATGGTTTTACCATTCATAAGGTTTCTCCTGAATTAGACGATGGTCAAATAATCTCAAATAAAACCAAAAAAATTAAAACTAAAAATGAGCTAGCGCTTTTAAAAAAACATAAAAGTTTAGAGCATCAATTTGTATACAAACAATTAGTTAATTATTTACTAAACTAGTTCAGATCCTGAAAAAAAGAAACTGATTTCAATTTTTGCATTTTCCTCAGAGTCGCTTCCATGAACTGAGTTTGCTTCAATAGACTCGGCGTATTGTTTTCTTATAGTTCCTTCTTCAGCTTCATCTGGGTTAGTAGCACCCATAATTTTACGATATTTTATTACAGCGTCTTCTCCCTCTAAAACTTGTACTTGAACAGGGCCAGATGTCATGTACTCAACTAAACTATTAAAAAAAGGTCTTTCTTTATGTACTTCATAAAAAATTTGTGCTTGATTTTTGGTCAAATATATTTTTTTTGAAGCTAAAATTTTCAAATCAGCACTTTCAATCATTTGATTGATATGACCAATTAAATTTCTTTTCACAGCATCTGGTTTGATTATCGAAAATGTTTTTTGCATATTAGGTCCTAATTTTTGAAATACTTACTTATAAAATCTGCAATCAATGTCAAGCCGAAACCTGTAGAACCTTTATTGTTCATAATATCTCCAGCATTTTTCCAT
>FUFK010041572.1_pt1 | contig 26205 bp, 28 predicted proteins | sample 1021851 | NCBI WGS metagenome assembly FUFK01 (sample SAMEA51879418, study PRJEB19060) | metagenome
CCTCTGTTAATAATAACCCTTTTAATTTAGACATAAATTACTATATAGCTTTGATATGAATCAAAATCCAACTAAACACACAAAAGTGTTAATAATTGGATCTGGCCCAGCTGGATATACTGCTGCAGTTTATGCTGCAAGAGCAATGCTTAAACCTATAATGGTTACTGGCATGGAGCCAGGTGGTCAACTAACAACTACAACTGATGTTGAAAACTACCCAGGGTTTGCTGAAGTTATCCAGGGTCCTTGGTTAATGGAACAAATGAAAGAACAGGCTCAAGCTGTAGGCACTGAGATGATTCAAGACCATATATCGTCCGTAAATTTCAAATCAAAACCTTTTGAAGCTATTGGGGATGGTGGACAAAAATATACTGCTGATACAATTATAATTTCTACTGGGGCTCAAGCAAGATGGTTAAATATCGAGTCTGAACAAAAATTTAGAGGCTTTGGAGTTTCTGCATGTGCAACATGTGATGGGTTTTTCTTTAAGAACAAAACTGTTGCGGTTGTTGGTGGAGGAAATGCAGCAGTTGAAGAAGCAATGTTTCTTACAAAATTTGCATCTAAAGTAAAACTTATTCACAGAAGAAACGAATTAAGAGCTGAGAAAATGTTACAAAAAAAATTAATGGAAAATAAAAAAATTGAAATAGTATGGGATACTGTAGTTGAAGATGTTTTGGGAAATAAAGATCCTAAAAATGTAACAGGTTTAAAAGTAAAGAATGTAAAAACAAATCAATCTGAAGAAATGAAAATTGATGGTCTTTTTATTGCTATAGGTCATGACCCTGCTACCCAGCTATTTAAAGATCAACTTAAAATGGATAAAGAAGGTTATTTAGTTACTAAACCAGATTCAACTGAAACTAATGTTCCTGGAGTATTTGCTGCTGGGGATGTTAAAGATAAAATATTTAGACAGGCTGTAACTGCTGCAGGAATGGGATGCATGGCAGCACTTGAGGCTGAAAAACATCTTTCTCATAGCTAATACATTAGTTTAAACTTTCGCAAAACTCTTTAATTTTCTTCATTGCTTTTTCCAAATTTTCCATTGATGTAGCATAAGATATTCTAAAAAAGCCTTCTAATCCAAATGCAGAACCTTGAACAACTGCAATACCATAGTTTTCTAATAATGACTGAACAAAATCAGTGTCATTTTCAATTTTTTTACCTGATTTATCTTTTTTTCCAATTAATTCTTTACAATTTGGAAATACGTAAAATGCTCCCTCTGGTTTTAAACAATTAATTCCATTTATTGAGTTTAAAGAGTTTACTACAAAATCTCTTCTTTCTTGAAATGCTTTAGATCTTATTGAGATAAAATCTTGTTTGCCATTTAGTGCCTCTACCGCTGCCGCTTGGCTTATTGAGGAAGGATTTGTTGTAGATTGAGATTGAATTTTTGCTATTGCTTTAATTATATCTTTAGGACCTCCAGCATATCCAATTCTCCATCCCGTCATAGCATATGATTTACTTACTCCATTCATGGTCACAACTCTACTTTTAAGCTCTGGGACTTGTGCCATTGTGAAAAATTTTAATCCATCATAAGTTACATGCTCATAAATATCATCGCTCAAAATATTTACATGTGGTTTTCTTTTTAAAACTTGCGACAAGTTTTTTAATTCTTGTTCAGAATAACATGCTCCAGTAGGATTTGATGGTGAGTTCAAAATTACCCACTTAGTATTGTTATTAATTTTGCTTTCAAGATCTTTAGCTGTTAATTTAAATTCCTGCTCCTCTGAACATTCAATCACTATTGGTGTTCCTCCTGCTAATAAAACAATGTCTGGATATGAAACCCAGTAAGGTGCTGGTATTATTACTTCGTCGCCTTTGTTAAGAGTTGCCATCATCAAATTATAAATCACATGTTTTCCGCCAGCTCCAACTGTAATTTCATCTACTTTATAATTGAGATTATTTTCTCTTTTAAACTTATTAACTATAGCCTCTTTCAATGCAGGTGTGCCATCTACAGCTGTATATTTAGTATCACCTTTTTTAATAGCCTCAATAGCAGCTTCTTTAATATTATCTGGTGTATCAAAATCTGGTTCTCCAGCGCCTAGACCTATAACGTCTTTACCTGCAGCTTTGAGTTCTCTTGCTTTTTGAGTAACAGCTAAGGTTGGAGAGGGTTTTATTCTTTTAAGGCTATCAGATATAATGCTCATTGAAATATAATTTTATTTTATTACTTTGTTTAATATATGCAAAATACATATCAAGATTTAATTACAGATTTAGAAGGAAAAAAACCTGAAATTAGCGGTAAACTAGAAGGTGGNAAAAAGTTCAAAATAAAATCCGACTTTAAACCAGCAGGAGATCAACCTGAGGCAATTAAAAAACTAGTTAATGGTGCTAATAAAGATCAATTTAATCAAGTTTTACTTGGAGTAACTGGTTCAGGAAAAACTTTTACAATGGCAAAAGTTATTGAGGCTACAAATAGACCGGCATTAATTTTAGCACCCAATAAAACTCTTGCTGCGCAGCTTTATGGCGAAATGAAGTCTTTTTTTCCAGATAATGCTGTAGAATATTTCGTATCTTATTATGATTACTACACACCAGAAGCTTATGTGCCTCGTTCTGATACTTATATTGAGAAAGAAGCATCAATAAACGAACAGATCGATAGAATGAGACACTCGGCAACAAGATCTCTTCTTGAAAGAGATGATGTTTTAATCGTTGCAAGTGTTTCTTGCATTTATGGGTTGGGGTCAGTTGAAGCTTACAGCAAAATGACATTAACTCTTCAAAAAAATAATGATTATAATAGAGAACACATAATTAAATCTTTGGTTGCTCTACAGTATAAAAGAAATGATCAAAATTTTTTTAGAGGTACTTTTAGGGCAAGAGGTGAATATCTTGAAATTTTTCCCTCTCATTTAGAGGATAGAGCTTGGAGGTTAAGTTTATTTGGAAATAAACTAGAAAAAATTGAGGAATTTGATCCACTGACTGGCGATCAAATTAGAGAATTAAATTTGATAAAAGTTTACGCCAACAGCCATTATATCACCCCTAAGCCTACAGTAGAACAAGCAATAATAAATATTAGAAAAGAATTAGAAATCACTCTTAAAAAACATAAGGATGAGAATAAATTATTAGAAGCTCAAAGATTAGAAGAAAGAACTAAATTTGATCTAGAGATGATTGAAGCTACAGGCACTTGTGCNGGTATAGAAAATTACTCTAGATTTCTATCTGGCAGAAAACCGGGCGAACCTCCGCCTACTCTTTTTGAATATTTTCCAGACAACACACTAATATTTGTTGACGAATCCCATGTAACTGTTCCACAGCTCAATGGTATGTTCAAAGGAGATAGATCAAGAAAAAGTACTCTTGCTGAATATGGTTTTCGTCTACCATCTTGTATGGATAATAGGCCTCTTAAATTTGAAGAATGGGATCTAATGAGAACACAAACAGTTTTTGTTTCTGCAACACCTGGTCCTTGGGAACTTGAACAAACTAAAGGAAAGTTTATCGATCAAGTAATTAGGCCTACTGGTCTAATTGATCCTGAGGTTGAAATAAGACCCGCAAAAAATCAAGTGGATGATTTAATGCATGAATGTAAAAATGTAATTGAAAAAAATCACAGAGTTCTCGTTACAACATTAACAAAAAAAATGGCCGAAGATCTGACAGAATATTTACATGAAAACGGAATAAAAGTTAGATATCTACATTCTGATATAGATACACTAGAGAGAATAGAAATCATGAGAGATTTGAGAATGGGAGTATTCGATGTACTTGTTGGAATTAATCTTTTAAGAGAAGGGTTGGATATACCTGAATGTGCCATGGTTGGTATTCTTGATGCAGATAAAGAAGGATTTTTAAGATCAGAAACATCTCTTATTCAAACAATTGGCAGAGCTGCAAGAAACGTTGAGGGAAAAGTAATTCTTTATGCAGATAAAGAAACAAAAAGCATTAAGAAAGCAATTAAGGAAACTGATAGAAGAAGACAAATTCAATTAGAGTATAATAAGAAAAATAAGATAGATGCAAAATCTATAAAAAAAGAAATAAGTGATATTTTAGAAAGTGTATATGAAAAAGATTATGTTAAAATCAGTGAGGGCTCGAATATAGGTGGAAACCTAAAAAAACACCTCAAAGGCTTAAATAAAAAAATGAAAGATGCTGCCTCAAACTTAGAGTTCGAGGAGGCTGCAAAAATAAGAGATGAAATTAGAAANCTTGAAACTACAGAGCTAGAAATTACTTTAAATCCCAAAATAAGACAGTACGATGTAAAAAATAAACTCTATCCGAAAGGTCGTTCTACAATGGGTATGCCAGGAACAAAAGTAACAAAAAAAAGAGACAAAAAATGGAAGCACAAAAGATAATCATAACTGGTGGAGCCACAAGAATTGGGGCTGCGATAGTNGAAAAATTGTCTGGTTTTAATAAAGAAATAGTAATTCAATATAATAAATCAAAATCTAATGCCGAAGCTCTAAAAAGAAAATTGTCTCTTAGAGGTACAAAAATTTATTTGATAAAAGCTGATTTAAGTAAAGATAAGGATGTAAAAAAAATAATTAAATTTGCAAAAACGAAATTAAAATATTTTGATTGTTTAATTAATAACGCCTCGCTCTTTGAGAATGATAAAATAGAAAATTTTAGTTCTGAAAGTTGGGAGAAACATATGTCAATAAATCTAAAAGCACCCGCGACTCTTTCAAAAGAATTTTCAAAGAATGTTAGAGNGAGCAATAATAATATTATCAATATAATTGACCAAAGAGTTTTTAAACTCACACCNTTTTTTTTTTCGTATACCTTGAGTAAAACTGGGCTTTATACTTTAACAAAAACAAGTGCTATGAGTTTAGCTCCAAAAATTAGAGTCAATGGTATAGCGCCAGGCCCAACATTAAAGAATAAAAGACAATCAGAAAAACATTTTAGAAAACAATATTTAGCTACACCCTTGAAAAGACAGGTAGGTGTTGAGCAGATTTGTAATGCGGTTGACTTTTTTATAAAAAATAAGTCTATTACTGGTCAGGTATTAGCCTTAGATAGTGGACAAAGTTTAAATTGGCAAACACCAGATATTANGANTGGAAAAGAATGAAAAAAAATAATCTAAAAATNATCAANTTAGAAAAATCTTTATTTAATTATGAGAAAAAAGTTCTTATAAAAGAACTGATACTAAATCTTAAACTCGGATATTATGATTTTGAAAAACAAAAGCCTCAAAAAGTTAAATTTAGCTTAGAAGCAAACTACAAAGATAAAAAACCTACTAACGANAAAGACTTAAAGTCGATAGTTAACTACGATAAGCTTGTCAGATTAATTAAAAAATTAACTAAAAATAAACATTATAACTTTTTAGAAACCCTTGCTGAGGATGTNTTTGATGAATTATTTAAAGACAAAAGGATTGATAAAATTTCGCTTCAAATTGAAAAGCTTGAAATAATGAAAGATTGTTCTTCTGTTGGTATTCAAATTTCAAAAAAAAGAAGCCATGAAAAATATTGAAATTGGCAAAGATGCCATAAAAAAAGAACTACCTGTAATTCCTAAGCTTCCTGGAGTTTATAGAATGTTGAATGAGAAAAACGAAATTCTATATGTTGGAAAAGCAAAAAATCTTCCTAATAGATTGAAATCATATGTNTCAGAAAAGAATCATATAATTAGGACTGAGAGAATGTTATCTCAAACTAGAAAAATTGAAATTACTACAACATCAAATGAGAGCGAAGCTCTGCTTCTTGAGGCTAACTTAATTAAAAAATATAAACCGAAATTTAATATTCTTCTAAGAGATGATAAATCATTTCCATTCATCTATATTGGAAATAAAGATAAGTGGCCTCAAATTACAAAGCACAGAGGAAAAAAAAACAAAGATGGTTTTTATTTTGGACCATTTGCATCTGCAGGATCAGCAAACTGGACAATTAAAATGATTCAAAAAATATTCCAATTAAGAGTATGTGACGACACAGTTTTTAAAAAAAGGGAAAGGCCTTGTATTTTGTATCAAATAAAAAGATGTTCAGGACCATGCGTTGGATATATTGAAAAAACAGATTATTCAAAAACAGTTGATAGTGCTATCGAGTTCGTTTCAGGAAAATCGAGGAAAATTCAAAAAAATCTTTCCGATCAAATGGAAAAGGCAAGTGAAAATTTAGATTTCGAAAAAGCAGCGATACTTAGAGATAGAATAAAGTCTTTAAATATTATTCAATCTTCACAAAGAGTTAATGAAGCAAATTTAGTTGAAGCAGACGTTATTGCAGGTTTTAAGGAATCTGGAAAGACCTGTATTCAAGTTTTTTTTTACAGATCAAAACAAAATTGGGGTAATCAGGCTTTTTTTCCAAAACACGATCCAGATGATAAGTTAGAAGATATTATCAACTCTTTTATTGCACAATTTTATGAAAACAAAAATGCCCCACANACATTGATTCTAAGCCATCAAATTAAGGAAAAAGATTTACTAGAAAAAACTTTCTCAAAAAAAGAAAATAAAAATGTTTCAATTTCCATTGCAAAAAAAGGAACAAAATTGAAAATTGTAGAGTTAGCAATTAAAAATGCTAAAGAAAGTTTGAACCGTAAAATATATGAAAGTCAAAATAATAAAAACTTTTTCGAAGAGATTGCGCAAAAATTTAACCTACATTCCAATATAAGTTTGATTGAAGTNTATGATAATAGTCACATGCAAGGTACGAATAGTGTTGGAGCATTAATTACTTATGGAGAAGAAGGTTTTATTAAAAAAAGATATAGAAAATTTAATATAAAATTACAAAAAAATGAACAAGATGACTATGGCATGATAAAAGAGGTTTTAAATAGAAGGTTTAAGAGAGCGATGCATGAGAAAGAAAATTACCTATCATTTCCTGATTTAGTTTTGATAGATGGTGGAAAAGGCCAATATTCTAGTGCAAGAGATACACTTAATGAATTAGGACTATACGACATTCCCGTTATTGCAATAGCAAAAGGGAAATTTAGAAATAGTGGAAATGAAAGTTTTTTTCATAATGGAAAAGAGTTTAAATTTGAGAAAAATGAACCAACATTGTTTTTTTTACAGAGAATAAGAGATGAGGCGCACAGGTTTGCAATCAGTGCACACAGGTTAAGACGAAAAAAAGGTTTAAGTAAATCTCTTCTAGATCAAATTGACGGAATTGGTTCAATAAGAAAAAGAGCGCTTTTAAATCATTTTGGTTCAGCTAGAGCCGTAGAATCTGCAAGTCTTGATGAGATAAAGTCTGTAGATGGTGTAGAAGAAAAAGTTGCAAAAAAGATATATAATTTTTTTCACGAATAAATATGAAAACCAAAATACCAAATATTCTTACTATAGGCAGAATAATAATAGTACCTATTTTTGTTTTTTCTTTTTATCTCCCAGGTTTTTACGGTGATATAATTCCTTTCATTTTATTTATTGTGGCGTCTTTTACAGACTTTCTCGACGGGTTATTAGCAAGAATGTTTAAAGAAGAGTCTAAGCTTGGAGAACTTTTGGATCCAATTGCAGATAAAATAATTGTTGCTGCAGCTTTAATTTTATTAGTAATGGATGGAACTATTAAAAACTTTGAGGTGATTGCCGCTATAATTATTTTAACAAGAGAAATTCTAATTTCAGGTTTAAGAGAATTTTTAGCTAAGGGACAAATTAAACTTCCAGTTTCTAATTTAGCAAAATTAAAAACATTTTTACAAATGTTCTCAATTTCAATTTTGCTTACTGGTGAAACTGGAAAAAGAGTAATAAACTTTCAAGACTATGATGCTCAAACTATAGGGATTATTTTGTTGTGGCTTTCTGCCTTTTTAACTCTATTCACAGGATATGAATATCTAAGAAAAGGCATAGATCATGCTATTTCTGAAGATAAAAAAAATTAAGCGGCTTTCTTTTTTCTTACTAACGACTGATAACTTTCATTTAAATCTAAAATTGTACTACAAACTTTAAATTTAAATTTATCAATACATGACACTGGAGTAACTTCTGCGGCTGTACCAGTTAAAAAACACCCAACAAATTTTGATAATTCATCTGGTGATATNTTTCTCTCGATAACTTTTATTTTTTTTGATTTTGCAATTTCAATTACTGTCCTTCTAGTGATGCCATCTAAAAAAGAATCGGGAATAGGTGTATGTAAGTTTCCTTCATTATCTTTAAAAAAAATATTAGCGCCTGTAGCTTCTGCAACATTGCCCTCGTGGTCTAACATTAATGAATCGCTATACCCTTGTTGTTCCGCCTCGTGTTTTGATAAAGTACATATCATATAAAGTCCTGAAGCTTTTGTATCCCAAGGAATAGTATTCGGAGCAGGTCTTCTCCATTTTGAAATATTTAATTTTATACCATCAATCTTAAGCTTGGGATCGAAGTAAGATCCCCATTCCCATGTAGCAATAGCTACATGAATTTTAGTTTGCTGTGCAGAAATAGCCATCATCTCACTGCCTCTCCAGGCCACTGGTCTTACATAACCATTTTGAACGTTCTGAACTGAGATAATTTTATTACAAGCGCTNTTTATATCTTTCTCCGAATAGGGTATTTCAAAACCCATTCTTTTAGCGGAATGAAAAAATCGGGAGGTATGTTCCTCAAGTTTAAAAATAGATCCATCATAAACTCTTTCTCCCTCAAAAACGCAGCTTGCATAATGTAAACCATGACTTAAGACGTGTAATTTTACATCTTGCCAATCAACTAGCTCATTGTTGTACCAAATCTTACCTGTTCTTTTGCCGTAATCTATCATTTGATTTTATTTATCCAAAAAAATATCTTTGTATATATAATATGTCAATATAACTTACCAATAATGAAAGAACTTTTATATTTAAAAGATGAACAATTAAAAGGTTTCGTAGAAAAGCTTTTTATGGGCTATAGAGAGACTTTTGCCGATGCTAAAAAGATTTTAGATAAACACTCTATAGGGATCGCACATCATAAGGTTATACATCTGCTTTCAATTTATGAAGGAATTACTGTTTCAGAACTAATGAAAAAACTTAAAGTTACAAAACAAAGTTTAAACAGAATTTTAAAGGATTTGATTAAACTTGAAGTAATTTCTTTTGAAAAAGATAAAAAAGACAGTAGGCTCAAACATGTTTTTTTAAATGAAAAAGGTAAACAACTTTTTAATGAAATATTTTCAGTGCAAAAAAAAAGAATTTATAGAGCCTTTTTAAACTCTAAGTCTGAAGAGGTTTTATTTTTTGATAATGTTTTAAAAAAAATAATTAATGAATAAATTTGATGCACATATATTAGTGGTTGACGATGATGAGGGTATTCGAAATTTAGTTAAACAATACTTAAATGAAAATAACTTTTTAATTACTACTGCAAATAGCGCTGAAGATGCTAAAGAAAAAACATCAATGATAAAATTTGACTTAATTGTCCTTGATATAATGATGCCAGGTAAAAGTGGTTTAGAATTTACCCTTGAAAATAAAGATAAAGTCAATACACCGATTATTTTATTAACAGCAAAAGGAGAAGCTGTGGAGAGAATTGAGGGCTTAGAGGTGGGTGCGGATGATTATCTTCCTAAGCCTTTTGAACCAAAAGAATTGGTTTTAAGAATTAAAAATATTCTTAACAAGACAAAAAGTAAAAACCAGAAGAGATTTATTGAATTTGATAATATTAAAATAGATTTGAATAAATTACTAATAGTTAAAAATAACGAGGAGTTTAAAATCAATAATACAGAGAAAATTATACTTGAAAAAATGGTAAATGCACCTGGAGAAACTTTTTCAAGAGAGTCTATTGGAAAATTAATAGATATAGACAAAGAACGATCAGTTGACGTTATAATTACAAGACTAAGAAAAAAAATTGAAATTGATCCAAAAAATCCAAAATATCTTCAAACAATTAGAGGGTCGGGCTATGTTTTATGGATTGAATAAATTTATAAAAAATCTTTTGCCCAAGCAATTATTTTATAGGGCGTTACTTATAGTTGCTACTCCAATTATTATTTTACAAATAACAATTTCAATAGTTTTTTTTGATAGTCTTTGGATTAAAACAAATAAAGGAATGACTAGAGCTCTTGCAAATGAAATTAAATTTTTTTACGACTCTTATGAGAATGATCAATATAACAAAGAATCTTTAACTAAACTTTTTTCTAAAGCACATAATATAAAAGTACAGTACGTACCAAATAAAATTTTACCTAAAGATGATCATGAGAGGTGGTTTAGTCCAATGGACAGAACCTTAAGGAGAGAATTAAAAACACACTTTGTAAATTATTGGTTTGATACAACTTCAATAAAAGAAATAATTGATTTAAGAATAAAGTATTCAAATGGCTATTTTCAATTTTTTGTACCAAAAAATAGAGTAACAAATTCATCAGCAAGAATTTTTGCATTATGGATTACCCTTCCAGCTATTTTATTAATTGCTATTGCTTTAATTTTTTTAAAAAATCAAACTAGACCAATTATTAACTTGGCTAAAGCCTCTGCTAAATTTGGAAGAGGAGAAGATATTGATGAATTTAGACCGTCAGGAGCTTTAGAAATAAGACAAGCAGGTTATGAATTTGATAGAATGAGAAAAAGAATAATGCGCCATTTAAACCAAAGATCAGAAATGCTATCTGGTATCAGTCACGACCTAAGAACACCATTGACGAGAATTAAATTGCAATTAGCATTTATTAAAGATGAACAAATCTCGAAAAAACTATCAGATGATGTTCAAGAAATGGAAAAAATGCTCAATGAGTACTTGCAATTTGCGAGCGCTGGATCTGCCGAAAAAAGTGAAAAATTTAACCTATCTGATTTGATAAAAAATATTATTAAAAAATACGAAAATCATAATATTACCTCTGAAATTAACGAAAGTATTGTTATGCATGGAAGAAAAAATTTAATTACACGATGTATAAATAACCTTATCGAAAATAGTATTAAATATGCAAAAAAAGTTCATATTCAACTTAATAAAACCAATAATAATAATATAATAATTATCGATGACGACGGGCCAGGAATAGATGAAAAAGAATATGACAATGTTTTCAAACCATTTTATAAAATAGATAAAAGTCGTGGTGGTGCAAAATCTAGTGTTGGTTTAGGATTGTCTATAGCTTCTGATATTGTAAGGTCGCACGGTGGAAATATTATTTTAGAAAAATCCCCACATGAAGGTTTAAGAGTTAAAGTTTTTTTCCCTTTTTAAACTTTGTTTTGAGATTTTTCTCAATTTTTTCGATTTTTTTTTCTAAATTTTCAATTCTCTGATTTTGAACATCTGTTTCCTCTTTGCTTGTTATTTTCATTTTAAAAATTATTTCATCCCTTTTTGATTTCAATATATTTAAAATTTCGGCGCTGAGATCTTTATAAGATACTAGGCCCTGTTCGAATAATTTAGCTAATTTATCAATTACAAATTTTGATTTTGACATACATTCCTATTAAAATCTAATATACTCTAAATCTAAATAATTAAAATGTTTATAAACAATTTTGACCCAGTTGCATTTGATTTTAATTACTTTCAAGTCAGATGGTATTCAATAGCTTATATTTTAGGAATTGTTTTAGGTTGGTTATACTGCAAAAAGAAATTAATCGTAGATATTAAAATTGCTAATTTGTTCGATGATTTATTAGCTTATATAATTATAGGAATTATTATAGGTGGACGGTTAGGTTATGTATTAATATATAATTTTAAATACTATTTAGATAACATTTTAGAAGTTTTTATGATTTGGAACGGTGGCATGTCCTTTCATGGTGGTTTGATAGGCGTAATAATTGCTACCTTTTTATTTAGTAAAAAACATGGAGTTAACTCATATATTTTTCTAGATTTAATTTCACTCGTAGCACCAATTGGTATATTTTTTGGTAGAATAGCAAACTTTATTAATTCTGAACTTTATGGAAAAGAAACTGATATATTATGGTCAGTAAAATTTTTGGCTGTAGACAATATTCCACGACACCCAACCCAAATCTATGAAGCATTTTTTGAGGGTATAATTTTATTTATTTTGTTAAATTTTATTTTAAGGAGCAGTAAAACTAAGCCAGGTGTTATTTCNTCATTATTTTTAATTTTTTATTCTATATTTAGATTTTTAATAGAGTTTTTAAGAGTTCCTGATCCACAAATTGGTTATGTAATTTTAAATCTTAGTATGGGACAAATAGTTAGTTTTTTATTCCTTATATTTGGAATTTACTTATTTTTTAAAAAAAATAATGTCACTTAAAGAAAAAATTACACCAATTGATAAATATATTGACGAGGCGCTATATAATAAAAAGTCTGGTTACTATATGAAAGCTAATCCTTTTGGTAAAAAAGGAGATTATATAACAGCGCCTAATATTTCTATATTATTTTCTGAGATTATTGCAATCTGGATAGTTTTATTTTGGAAAGAATTAAAGTCGCCTTCAAAATTCAATCTTGTAGAACTTGGATCAGGAAACGGTGAAATGATATTGCAAATATGTAAAACATTAGAAAAATTTCCTTTTATTCAAAAATCATGCTCAATTAGCATTTTTGAAAAGAGTTCATACCTAAAAAAAATACAAAAAAAAAAGTTAAAAAAATATAAAATTAGATGGTTAAATCATTTAACCGATTTACCTAATTTTCCGACTATATTTATAGCAAATGAATTTTTTGATGCTTTGCCAATAAAGCAATTTATTAAAAAGAAAAATAAATGGTATGAAAGAAATATAAAATATTCAAAGTCTTCAAAAGCAAAAATCTTAGATTTATTAACAACTGTTAATAAATTAGAAACAAAAGTTGGATTTAAAATATCCAGTGGGCAAAAATTTATTGAATTTTCTCCTCTGTCGTTAAAATATTTAAAGTATATTTCGAAATCAATTAAACTTAACAATGGTGGGCTTTTAATAATAGATTATGGATATTTAGATAAACAAATGAAAAATACTTTAAAATCTATATCTAAACATAAATTTAACGATGTTTTAGAAAATTTTGGAAAATCTGATATATCCCATGACTTAAATTTTAAACTAATAGAGAAAATAGTTAACATCCTTGGATTAAAGGTTAATGGCATAACAAGTCAAAAATATTTTTTGGAAAAATTAGGTATATTAGAAAGAGCAGAATTAATCTCAAAAGACGTTCCATTTTCTGAAAAAGCAAATATATATTTCAGGCTGAAAAAATTAATTGATATTAACGAGATGGGTCATTTATTCAAAGTAATGTTTATAACAAAAAAAAATATGAATTTTAAAACAGGATTTCAAAATTGATAAAATCAGAAAAGCTTTCAAAATTTAAACAGATAAGACATGGCTTCTTCGACAGAAAGGGTGGAAAATCTAAAGGAATATATGAAAGTTTAAACTGCGGAAAAGGGTCCTTAGATAATAAAAATAATGTAAATAAAAATTTAAGAATAGCGTGCAATAAAATTACAAGGTCATATAAAAAACTTATTTTATTGCACCAAGTACATAGTAATAAATTTTACTATTTAAAAGAAACGGGACCAATAAATAAAAAAAAAATTGTAGCCGATGCACTGATAACAAAACGAAAGAAAATTATAATTGGTGTTTTAACAGCTGATTGTGTTCCAGTATTAATTTTTGATGAAAAAAAAAAAATCGTTTCAGCCATACATGCTGGATGGAAAGGTGCCTACAAAGGTATCGTAAAAAAGGTTCTTCATTTTCTTTTTAAAGAAGGTAGCGAATCAAAAAATCTTACAGCAGCAATAGGGCCATGTATTTCGCAAAAAAGTTACGAAATAAAGAAGGATTTTAAGTCAAAGTTTTTAAAACAAGGTAAAAAAAATGTAATTTTTTTTAAAAAGATTAAAAATAAAACATATTTTAGCCTAAATAAGTATGTTTACTATCAACTGAAAAGTTTAGGAGTAAAAAAAATAGATATAATTGATAGGGACACCTATAACCCTAATAATAACTTTTTTAGCGCAAGAAGATCTATACATCGTGGAGAAAATGATTATGGTAGAAATATTTCAATAATTATGATTAATTAAGGTATCTCAATGAAATTACTAACTGGAAATAGTAATAAAAACTTAAGTAAAAAAATAGCAAAATATTTAAAATCAAAATTAGTCAACTCTAGTATAAAAAAATTTGCTGATGGAGAAATTTATATAGAAATAAATGAAAATATAAGAGGTAATACTATTTTTATAATTCAATCAATATCTTCTCCTGCAAATGATAATTTAATGGAACTATTATTATGTATTGATGCCTTAAAAAGATCTTCAGCAAAAAATATTACGGTTGTAATTCCTTATTTTGGTTACGCAAGACAAGATCGAAAAGTAGTTCCAAGAACATCAATCTCTGCAAAATTAGTTTCTAATTTAATTACAAAAGCAGGTGCAGATAGAATTGTTACCGTTGATCTTCATGCTGGTCAAATTCAAGGTTTTTTTGACATACCAGTAGATAATTTATTTTCAACTCCTATTTTTGCTAGACATGTTAAAAAAAATATTAAAAGTAAAAACATTATTTGCGTAGCACCTGACGTTGGGGGCACAGAAAGAGCAAGAGCGCTTGGTAAAATGTTAGATGCTGGATTGGCCATTGTTGATAAAAGAAGACCTGCGCCTGGCAAATCACAAGTTATGAATGTAATTGGAAACGTAAAAGATAAGACTTGTATTATAGTGGATGATATAATTGATTCAGGAGGTACAATTGTAAATGCCTCTAAAGCTTTAAAAGATAGAGGAGCAAAAGAAGTTTTTGTTTATATAACGCACGGTGTATTAAGTGGAGAAGCTGTTAAAAAAATTAANAATTCTTCAATTAAAAAATTAGTAATTACTGACACTATAGATAATTCTGGAAAAACTAATAAAATTAATAATATTGAAGTATTATCAATCGCAAATTTAATGGGTGAAGCTATTAAACGAATATCTAATTCTACATCTGTTTCCGACCTATTCAAATAATTTGCTTGAGTTATTTCTTATTTAAGTTATAAAACTTTGTTTTTATGAATTCAATTGAAGCAACCATTAGAAGTACAAAAACCAAGGGTGAATTAAACACTTTAAGAAAAAAAGGTGAAGTACCAGGAATAATTTATGGTGGAAAAAATGAGAACCAAAAAGTATCAGTTCCAACCAAAATTGTTAAAAACTTAATCGAAAAAGAAAATTTTTTATCAAATGTTTTAAATCTTAAGATAGATGGGAAAGATCAAAATGTTATACCTAGAGAAATAAAGTATGATATTATTACTGATGAGCCAATACATGTAGATTTTTTAAGAATTGTTGAGGGTACAAAAATAATATTAGAAATACCGGTGAAGTTCATTAATAATGAAAAATCACCTGGTCTTAAAAGAGGCGGAGTTCTAAACATAGTCAGAAGAAAAGTTGAGTTGAAGTGCCCTACTGAAAATATACCAACAGAACTTGTTATAGATTTAGATGGCGTGGATATCGGTGATAGTTTTAAAATTTCCTCAATTAAATTACCAGAAAATGTAACACCCACAATTCAAGGTCGAGATTTTGTGATTGCTACATTGGCTGCACCAACAATTATTAAAGAGCCAGAAAAACCTGCGGAAGAAACAGCTGAAGGTGCTGAAGGTGCTGAAGGTGCTACAGCTGAAGGAGCTGAAGGAGATGCAAAAACAGCTGCAGAGGGAGATAAAAAAGATTCAGACAAAAAAGATGGTGATAAAAAAGAACCTGAAAAAAAAGAAGCACCAAAAGAAAAAAAATAGTGAAAATTTCGTTAAATTAATAAATCAATTATGCTTTTATTCGTAGGTCTAGGAAATCCAACACCTGATAGCGAAAATAATAGACACAATATAGGTTTCAAAATTATTGATGCTATAAATAAAAAATTTAGTCTTTCAAAACAAAAGCCTAAGTTTAAAGGTCTTCTTACAACTGGAAATATTAATAATAAAAAAGTTTACGCAATTAAACCATTAACATTTATGAATAATTCAGGAATATGTATTAGAGAATTGATTGAATATTTTAAAATAGACGCTGAAGATGTAATTGTATTTCACGATGATTTAGATATTAACTTTGGAAAAATAAAAGCTAAGTTTGGTGGATCAAGTGCTGGACATAACGGGGTTGAATCAATTGATAAGTTTATTGGGAAAGAATACTCAAGAGTTAGGATTGGAATAGGAAAGCCAAAAGCAAAATCTAGCGCTGCTGATCATGTACTTAAGGATTTTGATGAGGAAGAAAAAATAGAATTAGAAAAAATAACAGATAATATAACAAGTTCTTTAGAAATATTAATCGATAAAAAATTAGATCTATTTTCAAGTGCAGTTAATAGCAAATAATGAGTTTTAAATGTGGTATAGTTGGTTTGCCGAATGTTGGTAAATCAACTTTGTTCAATGCACTTACTAATTCGAGTAAAGCTCAAGCAGAAAATTTCCCATTTTGCACTATAGATCCTAATATAGGAATTGTACCAGTACCAGATAACAGACTTGAGCAACTCGCAAATATTTCTAAATCAAAAAAAAGAATAAATACTACTATATCATTTGTTGATATAGCTGGTTTAGTCAAGGGAGCTTCTAAAGGAGAAGGTCTCGGGAATAAATTTTTATCACATATTAGAGAGGTTGATGCAATAATCCACATGATAAGATGTTTTGACTCAGATGATATACAAAATGTTAATTCTGACGTTAACCCAATAAGAGATCTTGAAATTATTGAGACAGAGATGATGTTAGCAGATTTAGAGTCAATTCAAAAAAGATTAGACAAAAAAAATAAAAAAAATGTGGATAGTGAACAACTTAAGATATTAGAAATAGCATCAGATTGTATTAATAATAATAAAAATATTAATATTTTGCATGATCAATATAGTAAAAAAGTATTAAAACTTAGTGGTTTATTAAGTGTTAAGCCAAAGATTTTTGTTTGTAATGTAGATGAAAAAAGTATTCAAAGTGGAAATCGATATACTAAAGACTTTATTAATAAATATGGGAGTAATAATTGCATTATTATTTCAGCTGATATTGAAAATCAAATCAATGCTTTATCTGGCGAGGAAAAGAAAAATTATATGAAAATGATTGGTTTAAATGAAACTGGACTTAATTTGTTAATTAATAAAGGATATAAAATTTTAGAACTTGAAACTTACTTTACATCGGGTCCAGAGGAAACACGGGCTTGGACAATCCAGAAAAACTGTACAGCCCCAATAGCTGCAGGTGAAATACATTCAGATTTTGAAAAAGGTTTCATCAGAGCAGAAACTGTTTCTTTTAACGATTTTGTAGAAAATCAAGGTTGGCTTAATTCAAAAACAAATGGAAAAATGAGGTTAGAGGGTAAAGATTATATTGTTAAAGATGGAGATGTTTTAAACTTCAGATTCAACACGTGACCAAATTTTCTTCATACTGAAATAGACTAGTATTGTAAGGATAAATAAATAAATGAGTGCCCTAAATCCAATTTTGTGTCTTGCCTCTAAATGTGGTTCTGCAGACCATGCCATGAAAGTAACCACGTCTTTTGCCATTTGCTCTGGTGTTGCAGGTGTTCCATCATTATATGTAACTAGGTCTTCGTAAAGTTGTTTTGGCATCTTAATTTTATTTCCATACATATACTTATTGTAATAAACACCATCGTCTAGGATCATTCCTTCTGGAGGATCTTCATATCCCAACAAAACTGAGTAAATATAATCAGCTCCTCCTGATCTTGCTTTTACAAGTACAGACATATCCGGGGGATAAGCACCTCCGTTTGAAATCTTAGCTTCCTCAACATTCGCATAAGGCATCACAAATTTATCAGACAATTTAGCTGGTCTTGTGAACATTTCACCATCACTGTTTGGACCATCTGTTACCTCAAAATTTGATGCAATTGCTTTCGCCTGTTCTTCTGTAAATTCAGGCCCACCTTTTTCTGAAAGATTTCTATATGACAAATATTTCATTGAATGACATGAAGCACAAACTTCAGTGTAGACTTGGTAACCTCGTTGTAAAGATCCCCTATCAAACTTGCCTAAATATCCTTTAAAACTCCAATCTGTTTTTAATAAATCTACTTTTTCACCTGCGGAGTGGGCATTGGTTAAAAATATTGAACATAAAAAAATTGAGAAAAATAATTTAATAACATTTTTCATAATCTAGCTAAGTTGTTCTTTTTTTTTGACCATCTGTGGATTCGGAGATCCTCCTAAAACAGGCTCGGTTATGCTTAGAGGCACATCTAAAGTTTTTTCTCTTTTACCTAAGAGAGGAAGAATAACCAAAAAATGAATAAAATAATATGCTGTAGCTACTCTTGCTATTAATAAGTATGTACCCTCAGCTGGCATAGCTCCCATATAACCTAGGATAAGAACATCTAAAACTAAAATCCAGTATAGCTGCTTATAAATTGGTCTAAAAATTGCAGATCTTATTTTTGATGTGTCAAGCCATGGAAGAATTATCAAAATAAAAATTGATGCAAACATTGCAACGACACCTAACAATTTATCTGGTACGGATCGAAGAATTGCATAAAAAGGCAATAAATACCACTCTGGTACTATATGTGCTGGCGTAACAAGCGGATTTGCTTCAATATAATTATCAGAATGTCCTAAAACATTAGGTGAGTAAAAAACGAAAAAGGCAAATACAATTAAAAATAATAATAAAGCAAACAAGTCTTTAATAACTATATAAGGGTGAAATGGAACAGTATCTTTAGAAGGTTTTTTTAAATCTATCCCAATAGGATTATTATTTCCTGGAACATGAAGTGCCCAAATATGTAATATAACTAAGCCTAAAATTAAAAAAGGCAGCAAATAATGTAAACTAAAAAATCTTGTTAAGGTTGGATTATCTACTGAATAACCGCCCCATAGCCAATTTGTTATACCTTCACCAAAAAAAGGTACTGCACTAAATAAGTTTGTTATTACTGTAGCTCCCCAAAAACTCATTTGACCCCATGGTAGCACATAACCCATAAAGGCAGTCATCATCATTAATAAATAAATTATCATTCCAATGATCCATATTACTTCTCTAGGAGACTTATAAGAGCCATAATACAACGATCTAAATATATGAATATAAACTGCTAAAAAAAACATTGATGCACCATTTGCATGAACGTATCTGATTAACCAACCATAGTTTACGTCTCTCATGATATGCTCAACACTATCAAAAGCATAATCAGCATGAGCAATGTAATGCATGCCAAGCACTATACCTGTTATAATTTGAGTGATTAAACAAAAGGTAAGTATTCCACCGAATGTCCACCAATAATTTAGGTTTTTTGGTGTTGGGTATTCTTTTAAATGATCTGCCAAAGTTAATAGTGGTAATCTATCATTAAACCATTTGCCTATTTTAGATGATGGAACGTAATTGTGATCACTCATTATTATTTAACCAATCTTAATAGTGTTGCTATTTACAAATTCATATTTAGGAATTTCTAAGTTTGTGGGAGCAGGACCTTTTCTTATTCTCCCAGAAGTATCGTAATGAGATCCGTGGCACGGACAAAACCATCCGTTATATTCTCCCTTGTCTCCCAACGGAACACATCCTAAATGTGTACATATACCTAACATTACTAGCCACTCAGGATCTTTAGCTCTATCCTCATCTTTCTCTGGGTGAGGAAGGTCTTTTATATCAACATTTCTTGCCTCTTCAATTTCATCTTTTGTTCTTCTTTTTATAAAGACTGGTTTCCCTCTCCAAAGAACTGTAATTGATTTACCTGGCTCTAACGAACTAATGTCAACTTCTGTACTTGCTAAAGCTTTTACAGATCTATCTGGGTTCATTTGATCTATAAGTGGCCAAACAACTGCTCCAACGCCTACCGCGCCTAATGCGTATGAAGCTGTAAATATGAAATCTCTTCTTTCGACTTTTTTCTTTTCAGACATTTGTAATAATTTATTTATTTTATGTAATATATGTTTTCATATAATATAAAAATGAATTTTTTCTACAGAAACAATGACACACAAAAATAGCCATTTAAGGCCAAAAATTGCATTATATGAACCTGATATACCTCAAAACACTGCTGCGATTCTTAGAACTTGTGCCTGTCTAGGGGCGGATTTGGAAATTATTCAACCTTGCGGATTCTTAATGAGCGACAAAAGGTTTAAAAGAGTTGCAATGGACTATATGGACGAAAAAATAATAAAATTTTATTCAAGTGCTGAAGAGTTTTTTTCAAATAAATTTAAAGAAAGAATTATTTTAATGACTACAAAAGGATCTAGGTCATATACTTCTTTCAAATTTAAAATAAATGATACACTTTTATTTGGTAGAGAAAGTGCTGGAGTTCCTGAAAAAATTCATAGAGTCATTAAAAATAGACTTAAAATACCTATGATAAAAAAAAAAAGATCTTTAAATTTAGCCTCATCTGTTGCTATAGTTTTGGCTGAAAATCTTAGACAAAACAAATTTATTAATCATGAATAAAGAAATAAAAAAAAAAATTGCTAGAAATTGGTTTAAATTACTTCAAAATGTCATTTGTTTTGAAATTGAGAAACTTGAAAAATCCTCTGCCAAATTCGTTTGTAAAAAATGGGAAAAAAATAAAAAAAAGAATGAAGGCGGTGGTGAATACAGGATTCTTCAAAATGGTAAAATATTTGAAAAAGTCGGTGTAAATTTTTCTGAAGTAAGTGGTAAATTTTCAAAAGATATAAAAAAGAAAATACCGGGAGCAGGTAAAAAAGGTACATTTTGGGCTTCGGGAATATCAGTTGTAATGCATATGAAAAATCCAAACATACCAGCAATGCATTTCAATACTAGATATATTTATACATCATATGGATGGTTTGGTGGAGGAATGGATTTTACGCCTTGCGTAAAAGACCTAGGTGAAAAAAAGTGGCTTCATAGTATGCTCAAAAAAACATGCAATTTGCATAATAAAAATTACTACCCTAAATATAAAAAGTGGTGTGATAAATATTTTTATCTACCACATAGAAAAGAAATGAGAGGTATTGGTGGAATTTTTTTTGATTATAAAAAAAAAAACTGGGAAAAAGATTTTGCTTTTGTAAGAGATGTTGGAATATCTTTTAAAGATATTTTCAAAACAATAATATTAAAAAAATATAAAAAAAAATGGAATTCAAAACAAAAAGAATTACAATATTTGAAAAGGGGAAGATATGTCGAATTTAATTTGATATATGATAGAGGCACAAAGTTTGGATTACAAACAGGTGGTAATGTTGATGCGATTTTAATGTCGCTTCCACCAATAGCAAAATGGAAATAATATGGATAAAGAACCAATAACAGTTGAAGGTTTAAAAAAATTAAAAGATGAACTAATTTTTTTAAAAGAAAAAAAAAGACCTGAAATAGTTTCGGCTATAGCAGAAGCAAGATCTCATGGAGACCTAAAAGAAAATGCTGAGTATCATGCAGCAAAAGAACAGCAGTCTCTTAATGAAGGAAGAATAGAACAAATCAATGATATTATAGCTAGAGCAAATGTAATTGATGTAACGAAAATGAGCAATGATGGTAAGATTATTTTCGGTTCGACTGTATATTTAGAAAATTTAGATACAGGAGAGAAAATTGAATATAAAATTGTTGGTAGAGATGAAGCTGATCTAAAAAAGAAACTTATATACTTTCAATCACCAGTGGGAAAAGGCTTAATAGGAAAAAATAAAAGTGATTTAGTTGAAATAAAAACTCCATCTGGAACAAAGAATTTCGAAATTAAAGATGTAAAATATATTTAATTATTTATTAGCTTTTGTACTTCTTTTTCAGAAATCTTAAAATTATTATCAACCCATTTATTTTCTATTTTTTTTAATTTCAATCCCAAATCTTTTCCTTCTGGAATTTTATATTTAGTCATTAATGTAATTGCTCTTAAAGGCATTAATGGAGCTTCCTTATCTTTAAAAAAATCAAGTAAATTTAATAATTTTTTATCTATTTTTTTAGATTTAAAAATTTGAAAATTAATTAAATCTGTTAAAGATTCTTTCCCATTAAAATACAGAACTTTCCAGAGATCCTTGGTGTTAAAAATTTTACTATTTTTATTTTTGAAATAATCATTTAAAAATAGAATTCGTTTTTTGTCTTTTTTTGAAATATTGAATTTATAAATAAAGTATTCAACATTATCAGATCCATCAATTATCATTAAAGATATAAGGAATATAAAATCAACATTTTTAATATTTTCTTTTGCATATTTATTTAAACTTTTAATAAAACTAATATTTTTGAATTGTGGAAATATTAAATTTATAATTTCATAGCAAAATTCATCATTAGCTAAATTTAAAAAACCATCAGAAATCAATAACTTTTTAAACTCATCTAATAATCTATCTGATGAAATTTTAGAAAATCCATCCAGGTTCATTTTTATGATTTTAATAACATTCTCATCATGTTTGAGCTTGCTGTAATTTAAAAAAAATCTGATATAACGTAATATTCTTAAGTAATCTTCCCTAATTCTTTTTTCAGGGTTTCCAATGAAATTTACTATTCCATTTTCAAGATCTTTTTTTCCATTAAAAGGATCAAATAAATTACCTCTTAAATCTGAATAAATTGAATTTATTGAAAAATCTCTTCTTGATGCATCCTCTTTCCAATCATTTGTAAAAACTACATCTGCATGTCTACCATCAGTTTTTACATCTTTTCTCAAAGAAGTAATTTCAAATTTATAATTATTTATTAAAGCGGTAACAGTTCCGTGTTTTAAACCAGTCTCGTAATATTTAATTTTATTTTTTTTTAAAACTTCTATTACTTCCTCAGGTATCAAATTTGTAGCGAGATCAATATCATTTACTTTTTGTTTTTGTAAGATTTTTCTTACGCAACCACCAACATACCTAATTTCACCTTTCTCAGAATAATTTTCTATTGCATTAAATATCTGTTCAACACCTGTTTTTCTTTTTAATTCCAGAAATTCTGCATTAATATCATTAAGGTTGTTAGATCGAAAAAAAATTTTATTTAAAATTTCCATCATATTTGGCTGGGGCGCTAGGATTCGAACCTAGGAATGGCGGTACCAAAAACCGCTGCCTTACCACTTGGCTACGCCCCAAAATTAAATTCATATAACATAAAAAAAAAAATTTATACAGTTTTTGATATAATACACCAATAATTTTTATATTTCTTTTTAAATAATTTAAGTCCTTTATTAGCGCTTTTTTTAGATTTATAATAAGCAACTATACAAGATCCCGAACCTGTCATTCTAGCGCATATTACATTGGGTAAACTTGATAAAAAATTTTTAATTTTTTTTAACTTTGGATAAACCTCAAATGCAGCATTTTCTAAATCATTATTTGATTGAATAATATTTCTAATTGAAAAAAAACTTGCATTTAGTTTTCTATACTTGGGGATTGTGAATATTTTAGTTTTTGAATAAATAACTTTTGTTGAGCAACCAAAGCTTGGTTTAACTAATAAAGTATATAAACCAAGTTTTCTTTTAAACGTCTTTAAATTTCCATTGCTCAGAATTGAAATATTTTTCTGGTGAATTCCGAGTTGGACATCAGAGCCAATAGATTTTAGAATATAGATTAATTTTTTTTGACTTAATTTAAAGATCTTTTTCTTAATAAAGAATTGTACAATACTTGAAGCATTAATTGATCCGCCTCCCATGCCTGACTTTTGAGGAATATTTTTAATTATTTTAATTTCATATTTTTTTTTATTAAGCAATCCATTTTTATCAAGCAAATTTAAAAGACTACTTATAGTATTATTTTTAGGTATATCTTTTGAAAATTTTCCTTGAAATTTTATTTTGTGTTTTGAATTCTTTATTTCTTTAATATAAATTAAATCATGAAGGTTTATGAATGTTATTAGACTTTCAATCTTATGAAAATTCTTTGATACTTTTTTTATGACATTTAAAGAAAGATTTAATTTTGCATGGGACTTAATTTTATAATTTTTCATTTATTAAGTTTTTTTTAAGCCTTTTAAAACTTTGAAATAAGCTTTGTCCCTAATCTCATCTTCGGCATCCTCCAAATTTAAAACACTATTCCAATAATACACTGCCTCTATTTTTCGATCTAATTTCCACAAAATATCTCCGTAATGATCATTTACTATGGGGTCGTATGGCATTATTTGAATTGCTTTTTTTAATAATTGTTCTGCTTTAATGTAATTACCAGTTAAATAATGTGCCCATCCAATAGAGTCTATTATGTAAGGATCTTCCGGTTCTTGTTGATATGCTTTTTCAAGCATTTGCATGGCTTTATCAATTTTATATTTTCTCTCTAACCATGAGTAAGCTAAATAATTTAAAACGTAAGCATCATCTGGATCTATCTCTAAAGATTTTAATAGATCCTTATCCGATTTTTCATAATTACCTAATCTCTCAAATCCTCCGCCTCTTCTATAAAGAACATCTGCATAAGTTAAGGTATCATTATTTAATTTGGGTAAAATTTTATTATAATATTTAATAGCTTCATTATATTTTTTGAAACTTTTGGATAAATTTCCCATATCAAAAAGTACTTTTACTGATGGATTTTTAATATTTTTAAAATTTTTTTCTAGGTAACTTGATGATTTTTCCTGCCCCTCTTCCTTAAAAATGATTTGACTATTTTTTTTAATTTTATACCAGTAATAAATACCGTCATCTCTATTAAAATTTTCTAATGCAATTTTAGCCTGAGTATATTTTTCGTTAATATAAAAATTTTCAACAAGTAAAGTTGAGTTAAATTTAAACTTTGGATTTAAAAAACTAGAGATTTTTAAATAAAAATTTGATTTAATGTAATTTTCTTCAGATGAATAAAGGCTAGATATCAAATAAAAAAATTCTGCTAAAATATCTGCTTTATTTTCACAAGAAAATATTGAGTTAATTTTTTTAAATTTTTTCATATCTATCCAGCTTTTGGTTTGTAAAATTAAAAGACTACTATTAATTACATCTGAAGAATCTGTAATTTCTTTTGCCTCTTTATATTTTTTTTCTGAAATTAGATAATTAATATAAAAATATATATATCTAGAATAATCCATTTCAGTCTTATTGAATAAACTTAAAAAATATTCTTCTGTATTTGCATTTCTTAAATAACAATTTTGGAACACAAAGTTTATAAATCCTAAATCTCCAAGATCTTTATTTATATTTTTTATCTTTTTGTTTTTGTACATATAAAAAAAATCTCTTAATGATAATACTATTACTCTTTCAAAAGCTCCGGTTTCCTTAAACGTTTCTAATTTTTTTAAATATTCCTCACCTTTGTTGTAATCTTGCCTTTTAATAGAATCCAAATAAAGTAATAAATATGCTTCAAAAAAATCTTTGCTCTTTTCATTAGAAATAGCTTTTAATTCGTTGGCTGCTTTTTTTATTTTTCCATCTTGAACAAGTGAATTCAAATATCTTCTGAGATATGGTTCATGAAAATGGATCAGTGGTCTAGATGAAAAAAAAAATTTAAGCGATTCTTGATTTTGCTGATTTTCGAAAGATACTAAAGCTGAAAAATAGCTAGATAGGTTTTTTACCTTAAAATCAGTATTATTTTCAATTTTAGAGTATGATGGATTTATGCTAAAAATTATGAGCAAAACCAATATTTTTAAAATATTATTAAACATTTACTTATTTTATGACTAAAAAAATATTAAATCAAAACGACATAATCAACACTGAAATTTTAAATTCTTATGATTTAGATGGCATATTTAGTAACAATCCAATCAACAGATTAAAAAGTGAACCAACAGTCGAGGATAAGACTTTAAAATTAAAAAACCTTAAAGAAAAGATTCAATCTATAGACGATTGTAAACTTAAAGAAAATGGATCAAAAATAGTATTCGCGGATGGAGATATTGAAAGTCCAATTATGATTGTGGGAGAAGGTCCAGGTCAAAAAGAGGACGAGCAGGGAAAACCTTTTGTAGGCGATGCCGGAATACTTTTAAATAAA
>FUFK010064496.1_pt1 | contig 26194 bp, 11 predicted proteins | sample 1021851 | NCBI WGS metagenome assembly FUFK01 (sample SAMEA51879418, study PRJEB19060) | metagenome
ATTAGCATCTTTTTCTATGGCGTAGTAAGTGGCTATGATAGAACACTTTTCTTGTTCCTCTTTAAATACTTTTGCCATTGCTCTTGCATTAACAACAACCTTTTGTGAGTATTCTTTGAACTCGTCAGTGTTTGCTTCAATGAATGCCTGTGCTTTCGCGGCAATAATATTCATTAATGGTCCTCCCTGTGTGCCTGGAAAGATTGCACTATTGATCTTTTTAGTATAATCAGGATTGTTCCATAAAATTATTCCGCCTCTTGGACCTCTAAGAGTTTTATGTGTTGTGCTTGTTACAAAATCTGCGTAAGGTACAGGACTTGGATAGGCATTACCGGCAATAAGTCCAGAATAGTGTGCCATATCAACTAGTAAGTATGCTCCAACGGCATCTGCAATCTCTCTAAACATCTTAAAGTCTATTGTTCTTGGATATGCACTAGCACCTGCTATGATCATTTTAGGTTTTAGTTCTTTTGCCTGTGCCATAATGGCAGGATAGTCTAACCAACCTTTCTCATCAACACCATAATGATGTGCATTATAAACTTTTCCTGAAATATTAACTTTTGCACCATGACTTAGATGTCCTCCACTTGCAAGATCCATACCTAAGATTGTATCTCCTGGTTTTAGAAACGCAAGATATATTGCAGTATTGGCATTTGCACCACAATGTGGTTGTACGTTTGCAAATTCACAGCCATATAATTCTTTTAATTGATCTATTGCTAATTGTTCTATGCTATCCATGTGTTCACAACCATTGTAATACCTTGCACCCGGATAACCTTCTGCGTATTTGTTTGTAAATACCGAACCTGCCAAAGCCATTACATCATCTGATGCAAAGTTTTCACTTGCAATCAATTCTATTGTAGACAGTTGTCTGGCTTTCTCCCAATTTAAAATATCGTTTACTCTTTTATCCATTTTTTGCTACTCCTATCATACGTTCTACTAAACTGCCAAAGCCAACTTGTCTTTGCATTGTTAAAAGGTTTCTTATACCCAAACCTTCAAAACTTTCTAATGTTAATTGTGCTATGTGGCTTCTATGTTCACCGTCTAAAAGATCAACTAGTATTTTTGCAGTACCTTTTGTGATCCAAGCATCTGCATCATGTTTGTAAGACATAGTACCGTCTTCGTTTACCTTGCATACTACCCATAAATTACTTGCACAACCTCTGATTTTGTTTTCATCTACTTTATCTTTGTCATCTAATGGCGGTACTTCTCTTGCTATGTCAATAAGATACTGTAATCTATCATGTCCTTCTAAAGGAGCCATCTCTTCGCCACGTGCTTTTATCTTATCCAATATCATAAATCATTGCATTACTTCTACATCATTATCATAAGATGTAAATCCGTTTTCCTTGATAACTTTTAGTACGTTTGTTACACGACTTGCTAGTTCTTCTTTGTGTGATATTAAATAAATGTTCTTTTGACGTTCTCTACCCATCTTTTTAAGTATGCTCATACTGTTTTCAACACCATTTGCATCCATACCACTATCAACAAGCTCATCAATAAACAATAAGTTGATGTTTTGATATAAACTTTCCCATACATCACGGAAACTCCAACTCATACCAAGTATAAGTCTATTACGTTCACCTCTACTTAGGTTATCAAAGTCTAAGTCTTGTCCTAGCTGTGTAATTTCAACACTTAGATCATTCTTAAACACCACTGTATGCGGAAGTCCTAGCTTGTCTAAGTAGTATGTAAGTCTATTATTCAAGTATGCTAAATTTTGATCAATAATTTTCTTACGTATAAAGCTATCCTTGTTTGTTAATAGTTTATATAAGAAGTCTTGATGTTCTTTAGTACTGTTAAGTTCATTTACAGTATCCCAGTTTACTTCTTGTATCGCAGTTTCTTCTAAATCCTTAATTTGTTCTTGATATGGATCAAGCTCATCTGTTTTTTCTTGTAAACTTTTAGTTAAGCTCTCAACATTACCTCTATGTTGATATGCTTCTTTGGCAGTTTCATAAAAAGTATTTGGTTTAGCATCAAGATCTCCTAGCTCAGATAGTTTTTCTTCTACCTTGGCCATTTTTTCTGCCATGGTAGTTTGATAAACATGAGCATCACCGTAATCTTTTTGAAGTTTATCTTTCATTTCTTCAAGTTTGTCATCATGTAAGTCTTGACCACAAGCATAACATTTTGCAGTTTCAAGATCATCAAGATCTTTACCTAGTTTGTTTACGTTATTGTCTGCTTGTTCTAATGCACGTTCAACAGTTGCTCTTTCTTTGGTTAGGTTTGCAAGATGTTTACTGTTTTCAGTCCACTTTTCTAATTTTTCATGATCTTCTAGTTCTTGATCAATATCTAAATGTTCAAGTTCCTTGATTGCTTTTGCAAGTTTCTCACAATCTTGTTTATTTTGTGCAATCCAAGCCTTGCGTCTGCTATGTAACCTTTCAATATTTTCTTTTATCTTTTCATTACTGTCTTTTACTGCTGATATCCTAGCATTTTCTTCAGTAAGTCTATCTCTATTGATACGTATTTGTTCTCGCAGTAAGTCAGCCTTCTCAGAAAGTAGTGTAATACCAAGTAGTTGTTCTATAATAGCACGTTGATCGTTGTTCTTAAGTGCTAAGAAGGGCTCTGTGTACGTATTAAGTGCCACAATATGCTTGAACATATCATGACTCATACCTAACAAGTTATTAATATCTTCTTGTGTCTTACGTGAATCACCTTGGCTTTCATCTGTAAGCTCTTGCTCTTTGTCATCAATCTTAAATTTTAGTGTATTAGGTTTACGTCCTCTTTCAATATGATATTCTTTACCATCTTTATCAAACGTTAGTGTAACTAACATACCCTTGTTGTTAGTTTTGTTTACTAAATTATCTCGCCTAATGTTCGTTAGTGCTTGGCCGTACAGGGCATATGACAACGCATTAATAATTGTTGTCTTACCTGTACCGTTACGTGAACCAGAATCGTCACCTCCTTGATCTAAGTTTTCGCCAAGCACTAACGTTAGTTGTTGTTTGTTAAAGTCTACACCTTGTGTAGTGTTACCTACACTCATAAAATTCTTAACTGTAAGGCTTTTTATCTTAATCATCTTTGCTTAAATCTCTATATATTGCAAGTAGTTTACTTTTATCAAAACTATCCGATTCGATAGCTTCAATTTCTTTAGCAACAATCTCATCTACACTTTCAAACTTTGTAATATCTATATCAGAATTAATTTCTTCGTCCTGTGTGTTAGGAATCAGTGAAATTTCTCTGCAATTATAATCTTTCATGAAAGTTTCTTTGATAAAGTTTGCTTCTTCATAACTAATAGGCAAATCTAGTGTAACACGTAGATACATTTTGCTTTTTATTAGTGTATCTTTTTCATCTAGTAGTCTAGAAAGTTTTACTGTTCTATATTTAGGACAGTTCCACCAGTTTAAATACTGTGGCTCACCTCCATGTTCAAGTATCATCATACCACGTTCATCATCCCAGGCATCTGCGTAATTGTGAGGAAGTGCATTACCTATATAATGAACAGGACCTTTTACTTGACGTTTATGGAAGTGTCCACTAAACACATATTCTTGGTTTTTGAAATGATCTGCTTGTAGTTCTCCTGTGTCAGGCATCTGTACCATAGCATTCATATAAAAGTTTGGAAGTTCAAAGTGACCAAATATGTATTTGCTTTTAATCTTAGGAATCTTTTTCCATTCATCTCCAACTAGCCAAGGAATAAGTGTTACATCACCTTCGGTCATCATCTCATTGACCATTGTAATGCCTTCAATATGCCTTGCAAAGTCGATTGAATTAATATCTCTTTTGTCTTTGTAGTATAAATCGTGATTACCAGGGAAGAAGTAAAACTTTTCAAAAGCCTTGCCTAGCTTTTCAAGACTTCTAATAGTTGCGTCCATGGTTGTAATGTTCAGACTGTTTCTATTATGATGCCAGTCACCGCAAAATATTCCAGTTTCACAACCGTTTTCCTTTGCTTGTTCTATATACCAATCAATAAATTCTTCACAGTCGTCATTATGCACCTTTGAGTTTGATTTCAAACCAAAGTGTATGTCTGTAAATACTGCCGCTTTCTTAAACAAACCTAATCCTCACAATTTCCTTTATTGTACACGATAAAAACAAAATAGTCAAATTTTATTTTTCCGAAGTATCCTTTGCGTTTTGACGTTCCACACTCTTCTCCCATTGACCTTGATTCTGTCTNGTAAAGGAAGGATTCATGTGATTCATTTCTAANATNTCNTCNCGTATNTTTTGATTACGTTTTTCNATATTNATAATTCTTACAAANGAATTNGTAACNGCCGCNGTNTAGTANGCAAANGGATTGTTTGATTTTGATTCATCAAACTGTAANCCAATCTGTGTTAATTGNANAATNGCTTGNCCTTTCATTTCATCATTGTATGTGTAACCTCGAACGTTACCTCTTGTTGCATAACGTTCACAAAGTTTCATCCACATCAAAGCNANTTTNTTTGTNGCNNNTCCGTGNGNNTTNTTNAANNATCCNTTANNCATNCCNCCTTCCCAATGGCTTTTGCCNACACATANNAAGTTCNTCNTTNTCATNAAACTTNTAATGTTGNAATGGTGGAAAATTNANTTTTGTNTTNGTATCTGCNACAGTTTTNGGNTTTTTCTTNCTACCTTTTTCTTCTGGNATGTGGTCATANGTCATAATTCTAAANATNACNTCNGTTTTNGCNATNTTTNTGTAGTCTANNGCACANTCNGCCTGCTTNACCTTNTCNCCTGCTTCTTTCCTTGCTCTCATATTCCTTCAAACCAANNCGTTTNGCCTGGTTTCTTTTAGCATCTGCTATAGTTCTTATGTTAATNTTNTCNANACTAGGCAAAATNATNTCNTATTGTGCAAAATCNTCNTCTGTATAACTACAAAACGTNTTTTTTGACTTNTGTATTTCTGNTAGGATATCTCTNTTGTTGAGATAGTTCACTCTTTTCATATTTGTTTTCTCCAAACCTTAAATAATACATTATTATAAACTACGCAGTTAAAAAAGTCAACTAAATACTTGTAGGAGTTAGCCAAAATGACAACATTTAGAGACGGTAAAATTTCATCCGATAATATAGTACGTGCAGATGGCATGACTGATCGTGAACGTGCAAATGAATTTGATTTGTCACCTGGAAATAAAGGTGGCTCAGATCCAACTGCTGTATCACAAGGTACCCCTGAGGGAATGAAAGCATTTCTTGATGGTACTGGAATGGGTAAATTTTTGCGTAGTAAAAACATTCCAATAGATGGAATGCCGGGGCTTGATGGTGTTAAAGCAAACGCATCTGCAACATTTCGAAAATCAGTGCAACAAGATTGGCGTGTTAAATTAAGTGTACCTAATATTGAGCCTTTCAAAACAGCTCCCATGTTAGCAAACTTGCAGAAAACTGGCGGATTAGTTTTTCCATATACTCCAACTATTATTGTGGCACACAGCGCCAATTACAATACAATGGCCCCTACACATACTAATTATCCTTACTTTGCATACCAGAATTCACAAGTGGATCAGTTGGTTATAACTGGAGACTTTTTTGTACAAAATGGCGTAGAAGCACAGTATTGGGTAAGTGCTTTACATTATTTAAGAAGCATGACAAAAATGTTTTATGGTGGAGAAGCAGAAACACTTGGAGCACCGCCTCCAGTAGTACACCTAAGTGGTTACGGTGATTTTATTTTTAATAAAGTACCTGTAATTATTACACAGTTTACAATTGACCTTCCACAAGATGTTGATTATATTGCAACAGGTCATCCACAGGGAGTAAATGAAGTTCCACCTAATCATCCAGAAGCAAAACAGGCGGCAACAGATAAAAGAGCAAACAACATAGGTTGGGCACCTGCACAGAGTTTGATTACAGTTACAGTACAACCAATCTACAGCAGAAGAGAAGTTGAGAAATTTAGTTTAAACAAATATGTCAAGGGTGGATATGTTGGTGATGGAGGATTTATTTAATGAAGTACAAACAATCAAGTCCTTATAAAAACACACCAATGAGTCAAACCAGAGACCATTTAGGATTTTTTAGAATTAGAACCATACCTGCACAGGCGGATGATGCACAATACACAATTGAACCTCAGTATCATCAACGTCCAGATTTACTAGCATACGATATGTATGGCAATCCGAATTTGTGGTGGGTGTTTTGTCAACGTAACATGGACACTATGGAAGATCCAATATACGATTTTAAATCAGGTGCAACAATATATGTACCAAAAGGTGGGCCGTTAAAGAATCTTTTAGGAGTCTAACATGGCTGTACCTAATAACTCAAAAGCAGAGAAGCAGTTAACCTTAACAGAAAAACTAGCTAAAAACAGCAAAGAAAATAAAGAAGGATTCAAGGATACCGTAACTGGTAAAAATAAAGCTACTACCGATGTAACCAAAGAACTTGATGATGTACGTAGCGGCAAAGACAAAGAAACCACAGCAAAAAAAGATGGTGACGGTGGCAAAGAAACAGCAAAAGAACCTAAGAAAAATTATGTTGAGGTAAACAAAGACCTAGTAGCAGTTGAACCAAATGTTATGGACCAGTTCCGTACACACAGTCAAATTTGGTCTTTGTTTATTTTAACTCCTGAAGAAGCTTCCAAGCCAGACGAAACTTATATGCAGAGCGAACCTATGATTAATATTATCAAAGGTGCTGGCGGTAGTCAGAATATTAAAAGTGGTAGACGTGCTACAACACTTAATGAAGATCAAAACGGTAGGGTAGAATATTATATTGACAATGTAAGTATGCAATCAGTATTACAACCGGGTGGTATGGGATCTAGAATGCCAGCCGTACATCAATTTAGCTTTGAAGTTACAGAACCATATAGTATGGGAATGTTTATGGAAAGTTTACAGGTTGGGGCTGTAACGGCAGGTTACAAACAATATATTTCTGCACCATTGTTATTGATGTGTGAGTTCATTGGTCACAAAGATGATAACACAGTTGAAAGAGTAGCCATAAGACGTTTTCCTATACAATTAAGCGGAGCAAATGTAACTGTCAATGCAGGAGGAACGAAATATGAAATAACGGCTGTTAGCAGAAATGGTGCGTGTTACACAGATGCCATACAAATGTTGCAAACAGATGTTACTGTTGTTGGCGGAACATTGGAAGAAGCATTACAAAGTGGAAGTCAAAGTTTAACAAGAGTTATGAATACAACATTACTTGAAAGAGAAGAATCTGAAACAGAACAGTTTGCTGATGAATATATTATTATGTTTCCCAAGGAAGAAGATATTGCAAGTTCAAAAAGTCAACTGACAGAAGAGGAAAACACAGAGAAAGCAACATATGATCCACAAGCCGCATTTGAATCTAGGTATGGCAAACAACAAGGTGTACAAAATTTAAATTATGAAGAATGGTTTCAAAACGTAACAGGCTTTGGTGTTAAAAGATCTAAGACCAGTGATGCATTGAGAACCAGTACATTACAACAAGAAAATATTAGTGAAATTGGAAAAGCAACCTTACTGGAACAAAAATTAGAAGGTGGTGAAGTCAAACCAGCTACCTATTACGGAAGTTACGATAAAGAGAAAGGTGTTTTTGAACAAGGACAAGTAGCAATACCAACTGATAAGAGAGCTTTCAAATTTACCAAAGGTACAAAATTAAATGAAATAATTGAAGAGATGGTTATTGCAAGTAGTTACGGTAGGGGATTACTCACTCAAGATCTTGATGCAGAAGGATATAGAAGATGGTTTACAATACAAGGTTGTATGTATGATGTGCCTGTAAAACAAGTTGAGGATAGCAAAGCAAGGATGCCTAAGATATACGTGTTTAAGGTTATACCATACAAGGTTCATTCTAGTGTATGGCAGGCTCCACAAACAGTGACAGAAGGTCAGGTGGAAATAAAAAGAAAAGTAAGAAAAGCATACAACTATATCTACACAGGTAAGAACAAAGATATATTAGATTTTGACATCAAGTATGAAACAAGATTCTTAACTCCTACTCCAATGGATAAGGCTCCTGCAAAACCTAAACAAGACAATCCATTTGAACAAAAAACAGGACAAGAGATTATAGCAAACGCACAAGGTAAACAAGAAGAACCTAAAGCCAACCCATTAAAGGTTGTTGGTCAGTCTGACATAGCACCTATTACGTCAGGTGTTGTTGGAGCAAACAAAGATGCCAAAGATAAGATAGCAAGAGAATTTCATAAAGCATTGATTAACAGCACAGTTGACTTGATCAACGCAAAGATAACAATCATGGGAGATCCATGGTACTTGTCTGACAGTGGCTTGGGTAACTATCAAGCAAAAGCAGGCATAATGATGTTTGATGATGAGAATCAACAAATGGATTACATAAGACAACAGGTATTCATTTACCTTAATTTTAGAACNCCATTTGATTATGATCCAGTTGAAGCAGGAGGATTGCTTACATCTAAGGGNGAAATGTTGGTAAAACATTTTAGCGGATTGTATAGAGTTGTAGAGCTACAAAGTAATTTTAGTAGCGGACAGTTCACACAGGAACTTACTTTAATTAGAGCACCTAACCAAACTGAATTAGATACTGAACAAGAACCAGATGGCACAGCTAATCCTACAGAAAAGAAACCAGCACCTAAAGGTGACGGACCAGACAAGAAAAGCCACGTAGCACATGAAACACAGGTAATGGTTGATGACTTTGCTGAGATTAAGAAAAAACCTATACCAATGGAAGCCAAGATAGCTGAACTCAGAGCTATGGCATTGGCCAACCAAAATCGCATAAACATTAATCAAGAGCTAATTGATCAGTTTAACGCAGGTGCAGACATAACAGAAGATCTTGAATCCAGTGTAAATCTAGCTGTTAACGAAATCAAAGGAAGATTAACATAATGTCAAAGTTACCTGAAAGAAATCAAAACATAGATAGAACCAGTAAGTATACAACTCCTGATTTCAAACCTGGTCCATATGAAGCATTGGTCATAAACAATTTAGATCCTGAATTCCACGGTGCATTGACAGTACAATTATTAAAAACAAACGAATCCCAAGGTATTCCTTTTGCTGACGGCGAGCTGTACACAGCTAGATATCTACAACCATTTGGTGGCTCAACTCCTGTGTTTGGCAACACAAAAAATACATCATACAAGGACAGCCAACAAAGTTATGGTATGTGGATGGTACCACCAGATGTGGGAGCAAAGGTATTGGTTATATTTGCAGAAGGTAATCCTAATATGTGTTTCTGGATGGGTGTTGTGCAGGACAAGTTTATGAACTTCGGTGTGCCAGGTCATGCCGCAACAACGCTACTTACCGATGATGTGCCTGATGAATTAAAAGGTAAAAAACTACCAGCAAGTGAATACAACAAAAAAATAAATCCTGGAACGCAACAAGATCCTACTAGATTTTTAAAACCTTATCAAAAATTATTTACTGACAACCTTATTGCACAAGGTTTGTTGGAAGATGAAACACGTGGTATAACCAGTTCAAGTGCAAGACGTGAAGTACCTAGTGCGGTATTTGGAATAAACACACCTGGACCTGTAGATAAGAGTCAAGGAGCACCACAAACCAAAATAGGTTCCAAGGACGATAATACAAGTGTTTTCAAGGCAAGACTTGGAGGAACAAGTTTTGTGTTTGATGACGGTAATGATAAATTTTTAAGAAAAACATCAGCAAGTGAAGGTTCACCTGATTATGCAAATGTTAATTTAAACGAAAAAGATGGTAACGTAGGTTTACCACATAACGAACTTGTTAGATTACGCACAAGAACAGGACATCAAATACTTTTACACAATACAGAAGATTTGATATATTTAGGTAATGCTAGAGGTACTGCTTGGATAGAACTTACATCAGACGGTAAGATTGATATATTTGCAAAGGATTCAATNAGTATGCATACTGCTAATGACTTTAACCTTACAGCAGATAGAAACGTTACAATAGAAGCAGGTGCTAATTTAAGTTTAAAAGCATCAGGAGATTATGTAGGAGACAAGATCCTCAAAGGAAGAGTGCAGATAGAATCAAACAAAAACACAAACATACTTGTAGGTGGTAGCACTAAAATTACAACAACTTCAGACTTTGATGTTAACACAGGTGGAGCAAACAAACTTACAGCTGGTTCAACTACTGACATACTCAGCGGAGGCAACCATACAGAAACCGCTTCCGAAATCCATATGAATGGACCGCAGGCGGCTACGGCCGCTGTCGCGTCCGCTCTGTCCGTACACCGCGTACCGGGTCATACGACCCTTGGAGTTCTTGCACAACGTTCGCCACAAGCTGAACCTTGGTCACATCACGAGAACTTGAACCCGTTAGCATTTAAGATAGCACTTACAGATAGAGATTTAGTAACTACAGTTGCTAATCCTTTACCAACACCAACCACAGCAGATGTGTTTAAAAAGGAATTTAAAGCATAGGTAAATATTGTTATGGCAGACTTATATAAAAAAATTACAGTACCTTCAGGAGTAAACCAACAACCGGTTACTACTAATCGTGCCTATAAAGGTACAAGCACAGTCAACCCTAACAACAACAGCAAAAAGCTGTTTGATATAGGACTTATTAAACAAGATTTATTGAATCACTTCCACATAAGACAGGGTGAGAAGCTGATGAATCCAGAATTTGGAACAATCATATGGGACGCAATTCATGAACCTTTAACAGAGGATATGAAAGAAGCTATTGCAAAGAACGTTACAACGGTCGTAAACAGCGATCCACGTATAGTTGTTTCTAATATAGTAATTGATTCGTATGAGAGCGGAATAGTAATTGATGTTGATTTAATGTATTTGCCGTACAATATTTCAGAATCATTGAGGCTTACATTTGATGAAGAATCGGGCTCTTATTAAGTACGCACTTTACGGATTACAATAAATAGTAATATTAAGGAAAGCAAATGTCGTCAACAAATAGACAAAACAGATTATTGTTAGCTGAAGACTGGAAAAAGGTCTATCAGTCATTTAGAAATGCAGAGTTCAAGTCATATGACTTTGACAATCTGCGTCGTACAATGATCAACTATATACGACAGAACTATCCAGAAGATTTTAACGATTACATCGAATCAAGTGAGTATCTTGCACTTATTGACTTAATTGCTTTCCTAGGTCAAAATATTGCTTTCCGCGTAGATTTAAATGCTAGAGAAAACTTTTTAGAGTTAGCTGAACGTAGAGAATCAGTTTTACGTTTAGCTAGACTCTTATCATACAATCCAAAACGTAATCAAACAGCAAACGGATTGCTGAAATTTGAAAGTGTAAGTACATCAGAAGATATAGTAGATTCAAATGGAACAAACTTATCTAATCAAACTGTATTATGGAACGATCCTGCAAACACAAACTGGAGAGAACAGTTTGAAAAAGTTTTAAATGCGGCATTGCCAGTAAACAGTATTGTAGGTAGACCTATTAAAAAAGATACAGTTGAAGGAGTTCCAACATATCAATATAGATTTGATGCAAGTAACACAGATGTTCCTGTATACACTTTTAGTAAAAACGTTGATGGAAAGAATATGCAGTTTCAAGTTGTTTCCACAGACGTTAACAATGGTGTAATATCTGAAGAAGCACCATTACCTGGAAACAGTTTAGGATTCTTATACAGAGATGATGGACGAGGACCAGGAAGTACTAACACAGGATATTTTTCACACTTTAGACAAGGTACACTAGATACAGGTACTTTTAATATTACATCACCTAGCACTAATCAAACAATAGGATTAGAAGCAACTAATATCAATAACACAGACGTTTGGTTATACAAATTAAATTCAATAGGTGCTGAGGACGAAATATGGACAAAGGTTGATTCAACTGAAGGAAACAACATTGTTTATAATAGCTTAAGAAAAAATATGAGAAATATTTTTGGTGTATTAAGTAAAACACAAGACTCAGTTGATTTAATTTTTAGTGATGGTACGTTTGGTAATTTACCACAAGGTAGTTTTAGAACTTATTACAGAACAAGTATAAATGATCAATATAATATTGTTCCAGCTGATTTAGTTAATATTAGTGTGTCGATACCTTACACATCTAAAGTAGGTAACCAGGAAACATTAACTATTGCATTGGAATTAAAATATACTGTTGACAATGCAACTATTTCAGAAAGCAACGAAAGTATTAGACAAAATGCTCCTAGCACATATTACACACAGAACAGAATGGTTACTGGAGAAGACTATCAAGTAAGTCCACTAGGAATCAGTCAAGAAATTATAAAAGTAAAAAGTGTAAACAGAACATCAAGTGGAATTTCAAGATATTATGATTTATTAGATGCTACAGGAAAATATTCTAGCACAAACCTATATGGTGCTGACGGCGTCATTTATAAAGACGCTTACACAGATAAAACATCTTTTACGTTTAGCACTAAAACAGACGTACAGGGCGTTCTAGTAAACACTATAACACCAATATTAAGTCAGAAACAAATGTTAAATTATTATTTGACTAATTTTCCTAAGACACTTGTTGCTGACTTGGGTGCAAAATGGTCAAGTAAAACTACAACAACAAATCAATCTACAGGATCTTTTGTTGATTCAAATAGCACAAAATTACAAGTAGGAAACTTTACTGCTAGTGCATTAAAATTTATTGAACCAGGTACACTTTTAAAATTTGTTGCACCAACAGGAAAACATTTTATGGCAAATAACAGTCATGCTTTAATGACTGGAAATGCAGATCATCCTAATGCAATAACTTACAAATGGGTTAAAGTTGTAAGTGTTACTGGAGACGGAAGAACAGACAACACAGATGGTACAGGACCTATTATATTAAATGACATTATTCCTTCAGATGCTGTTTTATCAGAATTAAAACCTAAGTTTAGCAAAACATTATTAACAGATGTACAATCACAAATTACAGATCAAATATTTGCTTACAAAACATTTGGTTTAAGATATGATAGTGCATTAAGACAATGGCGTATGATTACTGCAACTAACTTAGATATATCAAGTGATTTTAGCACAGGTAAAACAGGTGATGTTACAGATCAAGCATTAGATTCAAGTTGGTTATTATTATTTGAAACAGATGGTGAAAAATATACTGTAACTTCAAGAGCTCAAAGATATGTGTTTGAAAGCAATGAAGAAATTAGATTTTACTATGATAGTACAAGTAAAATATTTGATAACAGAACAGGTAAAATTATCAAAGATAAGATTGCAGTATTAAGTATTAATACACAACCAGACAGTACAAGTCCATTTACAATAGATTATCCATGGGAAATATCTAAAGAATATAGAGATGGAGATGGATATATTGACAGCAAAAAAGTTGAAGTAAGTTTTTATGATTCAGATTCTGATGGAGTAGTAGATGATCCAGAAACTTTTGTTACATTAGTAAATGAAGAAACTAATCCTTTAACAAAATATGTTTTCTTGAAAAAGTACACAACGTCAGATGGTATTGATGATTTCAAATATATGGATAACACTACTGGAACTGTTTTAGTAAAACAAAGCGAAAGTCTTGTAGGAGCATTAAGTTCATACACAGATGGCCAAGTATTTTATCTTGTAACAGAAGATGTATTTAAAGTGTATAATAAAACAGCAGGTTCGTTAGGATTAACAACAGACTACAAAGCATACGTAGGTAGAAGCGGACTTAAATTCCATTACGTACATTCAGCTGACGATGATAGTAGAATTGATCCAAGTTCAAGTAACCTAATTGATACTTACTTGTTAACAAGAACTTATGATACAGAATTCAGAAAATATTTAGATGGTACGATTGTAAATAAACCTTTACCACCTAGCAGTGATAACTTGTTTAACAACTACGGTTCTGAAATTAACAAAATTAAATCTATTAGTGATGATGTAATTTATCATCCAGTGAAATATAAAGTTTTATTTGGATCTAAAGCAGATGCTCAAGTACAAGCAAATATAAAAATAGTTAAGAATCCAGATCAGGTTGTTAACGATAATGATATTAAGGCAAGAGTAATTTCAGCAATGAATGGTTACTTTGCTTTAGAAAATTGGGATTTCGGTGATACGTTTCATTTCTCAGAGATGGCTACTTACGTCATGAACGAAGTTGCACCTGATCTAGTAAACATTGTAATTGTTCCTAAACAAGACTCACAGGTATTTGGAAGTCTTTACGAAATTAAATCTGAAGCAGATGAAGTTTTTGTAAGTGGAGCAACAGTTGATGACGTAGCAATTATAGATGCAATTACGGCAAGTAAATTAAAAGCATCAGGTAATGTACTTACATCAGCGGCAACATCTTCAAGTGGTGTTACAAGTGGATCTAGTTATACAGCGGCAACAGTAACAAGTTCAAGTTCTACAAGCACTAGTTCTTCAAGTTCAAGTTCTTCAAGTTCAAGTTCTTCTAGTTCAGGTGGTGGTGGAAGCTCTGGGAGTGGTTATTAATGGCATATGATGATAATCAAAACGAATTTCCTTTACCGGCTGGAACATCAGATACTAGCCGTACTAGGACTAGTGCTGAACATCTTCCAAGGTATTTCAGAACTGCACATAATAAAAAGTTCTTAGGTGCTACACTTGACCAATTATTAAATCCAGGCGTTGCAGAAAAAATAAGTTCTTACTATGGTAGAAGAATTGCCAAAGCACGTAAGGCATCTGATACTTATGTAAGTGACGTAAGCCCACAAAGAGAAAACTATCAATTAGAACCTGCAACTGTAATTAAAGATACATTAAACAATGTAACTTTTTATAAAGACTATAACGATTTAAAAAATCAGATAAAAGCATTTAACGGTACTGTAGACAACGACAGCAAATTATTCAGCCAAGAATACTATGCATGGAATCCTAATATTTGTTGGGATATGTTTACAAACTTTAGAGATTACTATTGGCTAGAAAATGGACCATTAAGTATTCCTGTTGTAGGACAAGCAAAAGGATTAGTAAGCACATACACAGTTACAAGTGTAGATAATTTAGATAACAAATCATATCTTTTTACACCTGATGGGCAAACTCCTAATCCTACATTAAAATTATATAGAGGACAAACATACAAGTTTGACATTAATTGTCCAGGTATGCCTATGTCTATTAAGACTGCAAGAACATTAGATCCTAATTACAACTATAGTGTAGGTATTAGTGATAGCACACATACAACAGATGTAGGAACCATTGAATTTACAGTTGACGTACTTGCACCAGATACATTATATTATGTAAATGGTAACGATATTAATGCAAGTGGATTAATACAAGTTTATGACATACTAGATAATACTGCTATTGATGTTGAAGCAGAGATAGTTGGTAAGAAAACATACACAATGACAAATGGATACGAAATGTCAAATGGTATGAAAGTTAATTTCCAAGGTTCAGTAACACCAGAGAAATATGCACAAGGCAATTGGTATGTTGAAGGTGTTGGTAGTGAGATAAAACTTATTAGTGAAAAAGATATTGAAGTACCTGGAACTGTAAGCACAAACCAACCTATTTTATTTGATAGTCAAAAGTTTGATAGAGCACCTTTCAGTAATGCAAATGCTTGGGCAACCACAAAAGATTATATTGTTCAGAACAGAGCATCAACAAGTAAAAGTGCTTGGTCAAGATATAATAAGTGGTTTCATAAATCAGTATTAGAAGCTACAGCGGCCATTAATGATGAACCTAGTGATGTTAATCAACAAGGTAGAGCTACAAGGCCTATTATAGAATTTGATCCTAAATTAAAATTATGGAACTTTGGTACTGAAGCAAAACAAGACGTAGACTTATTAGATACATTTACAGCTGATGTATTTTCAACTATAGAAGGTGCGATAGGTTATAATATAGATGGCGTTGATGTTGCAGACGGAATGAGAATATTATTTACTGCTGACCCAGATACAAGAGTAGCAGGAAAAATTTTTAAGGTTAAATTTATTACACATAACTTTGTAAGACAAATTAGTTTAATAGAGGAAACTGATACATCACCTTTGTTAAATGAAACAGTATTAATCAAAGACGGTACAGACTACAAAGGTAAGATGTGGTTCTATGACGGAACTAAATGGAAAGCTGGTCAAGACAAAACAGCAGTTAATCAGTCTCCAACTTTTGATCTATATGATCAAAATGGCATGGACTTTAATGATACAACAACATATCCTAATTCAACTTTTTCAGGAACTAAACTTTTTTCATATAAAGAAGGAACAGGTACTAACGATCCTGAACTAGGATTTCCTTTATCATACAGAGCTTTAGAAAATACAGGTGATATTGTATTTGACTTTAACTTATTACAAGATGAGTTTACATACCAAAGTGATAATGCAAATGTTACAGGAAAAACAGAAGTTGGTCTTTTAAGAAAATATACAGACAGAACAACATTTACATATACCTCAGGTTGGACAAAAGGTTATGAAGATAGTAAACAATTAGTCAATAGACAGTTTATTGTAGATACACAATACAATGACTTTCCAATTGATGTATATAAAAACAGTGGCGACCTAAATGATTTATGGGTAAGGGTTTACGTAAACAACAAACGTAAAAAAGCTCTTACAGATTATACAATTAATAGAATTAACAAAATTGCGTATATTACTTTTACTACCCCGTTAGTAAAAGATGATATATTACTAATAAAAACTAAGAGTGCTACTAGCAAAAATACAAATGGTGTATATGAAATAGCTTCTAACTTAGAAAGTAATCCACTTAATAATAATGTTGGATCATTTACGTTAGGTGAAGTTAATGATCATGTTGAAAGTATCTGTGAAGAACGAGATGACTTTGTAGGCGATTTCCCAGGCACAGGTAATTTAAGAGATTTAGGAAATCTATCTGCTTATGGTAAAAGATTTTTACAGCATAGTGGACCATTCAATTTAGCTAACTTTCATATTACAAACAAAGATGCTAATCTTGTAAAAGCTGTACAGTTTTCTAAAAGAGAATACGGCAAGTTTAGAAAATTATTCTTGCAAACAGCAGATACATTAGGATTTGATGGACAAAACAAAATTCACTTTGATAAAGTGATGGATCAGCTTAATAAAGATAAAACAAGCGATATGCCATTTTACTTCAGTGATATGCTTGGGTACCAAAGTTCTAAAAATACAACACATATTGTACAAAATCCAAGCACAATATATTATGCTTTGAATACACCATTTGATTTAACCACAGTCAGTAATAAATCTGTAAACGTTTACATCAATGGAGTACAACTTGTTGAAGGATTAGATTATAAGTTTGAAGCAGATTACAGTGGATTTGTTACTATAACAAAAACTAAAGTCATAGGAGATGTTATTGATATCTATGAATATAACAATACTGACGGTTCATACATTCCTGCAACGCCAACTAAACTAGGATTGTATCCTAAATTTGTTCCACAGAAGTTTTTAGATACAACATATCAAACTCCAGTAAATGTTATTCAAGGACATGATGGAAGTATATTTGTTGCTTACAATGATTTCAGAGATGACTTATTACTTGAATTAGAAAAAAGAATTTTCAATAATATTAAAGTTGATTATGATGCTACAATGATCAATATACATGAGTTCATTGGTGGAGAAAATAGAGATACAGGATTTACAAAAAAAGCAAGAGACAAAGCACTACTACCTGAGTATATAGAATGGAGTAATGCATTAGGAAGTCCAGATTACACAGACTTTAGTTTCTGGACAAGATCAAATAGCTTTACTTACAATTACAGTAATACTAATTCACCAACAGGTAAAACAAACGCAGGTTATTGGAGAGCAGTATACAAAGAAGCATATGATACTGATCGTCCTCATTCTCATCCATGGGAAATGTTAGGATATAGTTTAAAACCAACCTGGTGGGAAACAGTATATGGTGCGGCTCCTTATACAAGTGAAAATAAAATCTTATGGAAAGATATAGAAGCAGGTGCATATAGAATACCTAACCAACCGGTTACTTATAACAGCAAGTATGCTAGAGAAAATATTACAAGGCATATTCCTGTAGATGATGGCGGTAACTTATTAAGTCCATTAGATTCAAACTATGCAAAAGACTATATTAGTAACAGAACACAGAATCCATTTGTGTTCGGTGATGAATCGCCAACTGAAACTGCATGGCGTAGAAGTTCTGAATATCCTTTTGCATTAATGATTGCTTGGATGCTTAACCAACCAACTAAAATTATAGGACTTGGTTATGACAGAGCAAGAATAAAACGTAACCCTGCACAAGAAGTTATCTATAGTGAAACTAACAAAAGATTAAGATTAGAAGATTTAGTTTTTCCTAACACAGATCAGGATACAGAAAGAAAAACTACATCAGGATTTGTAAATTACGTTGCTGAATATATGAACAGCAAAACAGTTAAGTATTACACACAATTTAAAACTGATATAAAAAATATTACAAACCAATTAGGATTAAAAATTGGTGGATACACAGAGAAAACTAAATTTAAACTTGCACTTGATTCAAGAACACCTTATAATGAGGGTAACGTATTTGTACCTGAAGAGAACTATCAGGTATTCCTTAATAAAAGTAGTGTAATTGATCTAATACCTTACAGCGGAATAATTATAGAAAAAGTTGCCGCAGGGTATATTGTAAGAGGATACAATTACAGCAATCCTTACTTTAAGTATTATACACCTGTAGACCTTGCAGACGATCCAGTTGTGCAAGTTGGAGGAGTTACAGAAAGTTTCGTAACTTGGACATCTGGACAAAGTTATAGTCCAGGCTTAATAGTTGAATTCGGTAGTGCATACTACATGACTGAGAAGCAACACATAGCAGGTGATAACTTTGAACAAGAAAACTTTGTTAGATTAACTGAACTTCCTATAACAGGAGGTAGAACAGCTAAATTCCACAGACAATGGAATGAAGGAATAAATGAGGAACCACAAGAATTATCTTATGGTACAATGTTTAGAACTATCCAAGGAGTTGTAGATTTTATTTTAGGTTATGAAAGATATCTAAAAGGACAGGGATTTAAATTTGAACAATACAATACAGAAATAAATCAAGTTGAAGACTGGAGTCTAAGTGCTAGAGAATTTATGTTCTGGACTACACAGAACTGGGCAGAAAATAGTGTTATAACTTTAAGTGCAGGTGCAAACAGACTTTGTTTCTATAGAGAAAACCATGTAGCAGATAATATCTTTGATAACTTCTATGGTTATAATATGTTCAAAGCTGATGGTAAAAAATTACTACAAGCTAACGTAAACACATATAGAGATAATGACAACTACATAGAGCTTGGTACAAAGAATACTACAGATGGAATATATGCTGTTAAGATTCCTTTGATTCAAATTGAACACGTTGTTTTACTAGACAACACAACTGTATTCAAAGATTATATCTATGACTTAGAGCCTGGTTATAGACAAGAACGAATTAAAGTATTAGGATATAGAACAGATAAATGGACGGGTGGATTTAATATTCCAGGATTTGTTTTCGATGATGTAAAAATTACAGAATGGGATAGTTGGACAGATTACGCACTTGGTGATACTGTCAAGTACAAAGAATTTTATTATGTTGCAAAAGTTAAAATACCAGGAGCAGAAATATTTGATCCTAAGGTATGGCAACGTTTAAATACAAAGCCAGAAGCAGGATTGATAGCAAACTTAGATTACAAAACAAAACAGTTTGGTGACTTTTACGATTTAGACACAGATAACTTCGATGAAGATCAACAAAAAGTCGCACAACATTTAATTGGATATCAAAAAAGAAAATACCTAGAAAATATTATTAATGATGATGTTTCACAGTATAAATTTTATCAAGGATTTATTCAAGATAAAGGTACAAAGAATTCGCTTACAAAATTGTTTGATGCATTATCAAACACTGAAGCGGATAGTGTTGACTTTTATGAGGAATGGGCAGTTAGATTAGGACAAATAGGTTCAGCACAGTCCTTTGATGAAGTAGAGTACAAGCTAGACGAAGCTAAATTTAGGTTAAGTCCGCAACCTGTAGAACTTGTAGATTCAATATCAGGACAAGAAACAGATTTAATTTATAGACAAAGACCGTTTGAAACTTATTTAAAACCAGATGGATATAATCATAAACCGTTCCCTGTTCAGTACAAGGATAAGGATTATATTCAGACTGCTGGTTATGTAAATTCAGCAGATGTAAAAACACAGGTAGCAAAGTATGATGATATATTAAGTTTAACATTAACTAACTATAACATCGGTGATTACATATGGACTGGTACTGGTAAATCAACTACAAGCTGGGACGTTTTAAAATACACACGTACAGATTTCCAACTAAAATCTATTAGTTCAGATACTAATGCAGGTACAACTACATTTGCCTTGAAGGCAGGTCAAATGGCAACTTTTGCCGCTGATGATATTATAGGAATAATTGATGCACCAGGTGCCGAGAAATTTTATAAGGTAAAAGAATGTGTGTTAGGTACTATTGTTTGTTATGCAAATGGAACTACACCAGACTTAGATGAAGCACAAGATCCATCAGCTAACTTTGGATTTGTTACTGTCTTTGTTTCATCAAGGGTAGCATCTTTAGAAGAAGCTAACACAAGATTAATTAATAGTAAACTTAAAGTAGGCGAAACTATTTGGGTTGATGATGATAGCAACAGTCGTTGGGTAGTTTTACAAAATAATCCAACACACTCACAACATCAAGTTATATCTAATGTTGAAACAGGCGATGCAAGTACAAACTTTGGTAAGGTAATTGCTTGTGATGAAAGAAACGCAACATTAATGGTAGGTGCTTCTGAATCCAACAAAGTTTATGTTTACCAGAGAACAAGTGATTCAGGACAATATCAACACGCACAAACCATTGACGCTCCAACAGGCTTGTATACAGGTGATGGTAAGTTTGGTACAGGACTTGCACTTTCAAGAGATAGTAAATGGTTAGTTGTTGGTGCTCCAAAGGCTAGTAACTTAAAAACTAAATTTAGCGGAAACTTTACAGGAAATCAAAGTTATGCTAAAGGTGACATTGTAAACTATCAAGAAAATTTCTGGGAAGCTCAGTTTCCGATTTCCGCGGCTCAGGGTACATTAACATTTAACAGTTTCTATGATACTGCCGACATTGCCGAAGCAAGTTGGAATGGTACAGCTTATCCAAACGTAGTATATGCAATTAGAGGAAACTATAACTTTAATGTTCCAACTGATCATATGTTAATTAGAGCACCAATATCTCAATATGAAGGATCAGCACCAGGTGATACACTTGTATTGAACTGGAAACAGTATTCACAAAATTATCCAAACGGTATACTACCATTTGGTAGTAACGGTCCGGGCGTGGCTGAATTCGAAGGTAATAAAACTATTACAAGTAAAGTTGATGCAATATTATATTTTGACAACTTATTAAGAACACCTATAGTTGGAGATACAATATCAACACCGACAGCAATAGGTGTAGTTGATTATATTCATGTTGAAAATGTAAACCAAGCAACAATTTATATTAAAGATTCAAACGGTCAGTTTACTGATAGTGGATCAGCACAGATAGGTTCAGTTCCAATGGGAAGTTACGTTGCAGTAAATCCGTTGAATTCTGCGGCATCGTTTGGTGGTTGGTGGAAAGTTACAGGACTTACACCTTTTACTTCAAGTGTTAAAGAAGTTACTACTCCACAGTTTGTAGTACAAGATATTATTACAACACAAGAAAGTAAATCACCTGAAGTATACTATAACACAATGGACGATGTGTATGCATTGAATCAAATTACAGATCCAACCAAGGGCGGAAAAATAGGACATCTAAGTTTCTATAATAAACAAGGTATGCCTGATTTAAGTCCTTACTGGTTCTTCAGAGCTCCTAAGGCTTGGACAGATACTTTAACTGCCGGTGATACTTTCAAAATGGAAGTAAATCAAATAAGAAATAGTTTAGGTACTGTTTTTGATCCTGCAACATTAGGATTAAGTTTATCTTACACTAATCAAGCACTAGGACATCAAGTTTATGATCTGTGGGACGGTTATGTTGACGTAACATTTACAAATTTTGACAACCAAGGTAATCCTTTTATTCCGCAAGTAGGTGATATAATTGTTGACCAAACTACAGGTGCAGAAGCCTATGTGGCATATTTACAGGAACAATTATTAGATTGTAGACTTTATATAAAAAATAAAACAGGAATGTTTAGTTTCGGTAACTTGAATGCCGCAACTAGCACCATTGCAATTAAAAATGGTGTAAGTCCTGGTATTGATAGATTGTCAGGTAGATTAGATGCAACTGATCAGTCAAGTAATACAACAGGTAAATTAGTTGTTGTAAGATTTACTGATTCAACACAGCTACCTGTAACAACACCTACATTTAGAAATGAAGTTGAGATACACGTTTACAATGACAGAACAGTAAGTGGAGTTGCAAGAACACCTAACTATCCTAATCCACTTAACAAAGACTGGGTGCAAGTCAGTGCAATTAAGGCAGACGCTTCAGGAGTAGCAAGTTCCTTTAGTAATGAAGGTGTATACTTTGTTTACGAAAGAATGGGAACAGGTTTATACAGTTTCCAACATGGGTACACAAATCCACAGAGAGATAACAATCGTAACTTAGGTACACAGATAGAAATAACAAAATCTAATATATTAGAAAAGTTCTATCAGTTGTTTATAAGTGCTCCAGGAGATGGTACTACAAGTAACAGTGGTAGAATACACTTTGTTAATCATGGTACTGATGCAGACGGTACAGAATTTGAATGGGCTAGAAGTAAAAACTTAAACTTCAAAGGTGAATATGATGTTTCCTTATCTTATTACACTAATGATATAGTTTTATATCAAGGTAGTTTCTATCAGTCAACAACGAACCTAACACCAGGTGCATTTAATTTAGCCTACTGGACATTATTAACATCAACTATTGATTACATAGGTTACGTTCCTAATGATACTAATTTAACAGTTAGTGATGATAGTACATTTACTAAAAACACATTAACAAATTACGCACATCCTTTTGCAATAAGCAAATACGGTGATGTAATTGCAACAGTGGCAGACTTTAACGACAGTGATCCTAAGATAATAATTTACAGATTAAACAATGGACATTATGACTTTTCACAAATGGTTACTGCTCCTGCAACAGGCATTGGCTTTGGTTCTTCAATAAGTCTTAATGATGATGGAGATATGTTAGCCGTAGGTGCTCCATTAGATGATACACGTTCAAACGACAATGGTAAAGTTTACATCTTTACAAGTAGTGCAGGTACGTTTACAAATACACAGGTTTTATACAGTCCAGAAAATGATGTTGCTGAAAGATTTGGTGCATCTTTAGATTTTGAAGGTAACGATTTAATTGTAAGTTCTAAAGGTGGCGACCTTGTAACTTCAACTACATTTGATGCTCTTGCAACAACGTTTGATAATAACTTAACACAATTCTCAAGTGTAAATGCAGATAGCGGACAAGTGTTTATGTATCAGAAAGTTAAAAACAAATTATTATACGCAGAGAAATTTAATTATAAAAATGCTTCAACTGAAAGATTTGGTGAGTACTTGCTGTTTAATGAAAATCACGTTTATGTACCTATGCCAGAATTATCTGTTACAGATAATAACTTCATTGGAACATTATTAGATTACAAATCAACAAGAGGTGTCAAACCTTGGCAAGAATTACGTAATCCTATAGAGCAAGTAGATCTAAGCAAATTTAAAGGTGTGTTTATCTATAATATAAATTCTAATCCTAAAGCACAAACAATTGATTACATAGATCCTATACAAGGAAAAATTGCAGGTGCGGCTGAAGAAGAATTAACATATAAAACGCATTATGATCCTGCTGTTTATACAACAGGTACAGCAACACCAAGCACAGTCATTGATGCAGAAAACTATTGGGCTGATGAATATGTAGGTAAGTTATGGTGGGATCTAAGCACAGCAAAATTTGTTAATCCTTATCAAGGAAATATAGTTTATAATACTTCTAATTGGAATAAATTATTTACAGGTGCAAGTATTGATGTTTATGAGTGGGTTGAAACAGAACTTACTCCTACAGCCTGGACAGCTTTAGCAGATACAGAAGAAGGACTAGTCAAAGGCATAAGTGGTACTCCTAGAAGTCTAACTGAATTTACACAAATACAAAAATACGATGAAGTTTCTAAAGGATTCTTTAACAAGTATTACTATTGGGTAAAGAACAAGAAAATTATTCCACAACTTGAATGGAGAAAAACTTCCGCATATGACGTTTCACAGTTGATTACAGATCCAGCGGCACAAGGTCAAAAATTTGTTGCCATGTATAGCAATTCAAGATTTGGATTATACAACTGTCAATCATTAGTAAGTGGTCCAGAGAATGCAATTAACTTCCGTTATTGGAAGATAGATAACAAAGATATCAATGCTCATAATCAGTATCAGATAATATCTGAAGGATTAGAAACAAGTAAACCTAATGCTGAACTTGAACGTAAATGGTATGATAGTTTAATTGGTGTAGATACAAATGACAGACCAGTTCCAGATCCAATATTAAGTGAAAAACAAAAGTACGGTATATTAGATAGACCAAGACAAGGTATGTTTAAAAACCGTGTTGAAGCTCTAAAACAAACTGTTGAAAGAGCTAACAGAACACTTAAAGAAAATTTAATTGTTGATGAACTAGACTTAACTGCTTTCTTAAGTAAAGATCCTATACCAACATTGTTAAGTAGAACTTTTGATAAGTCAGTTACTACAAACGCAGAATTACAATTTGTTGGAGTATCAAATGTTATTCCAGCAGTACTAACTCCTGTGTTCGTAAATGGTAAGTTAACAAGGGTTGATATTACAAATGGTGGTAAGGGATATGTTACTGTTCCAACATACGAGTTTGGAAACATAGGCAATGGTAGTGGTGCAGAAATAATACTTGCAATGAATACAGCAGGTACTATTACAAGTGCTACTGTTAAGAATTCAGGTTCAGGATATCCTAGCACAACAACATTAGAAGTAAGAAAATATAGTGTGCTTGTAACTGCTGACGAAACAGTTAGCAACAAGTGGGCGATATATGCCTACAACAACGTAACTAAACTTTGGGAAAGAACTTCAAGTTCAAGTTTCGATACTACTAAATGGTGGAGTTACATAGACTGGTACGATACAGGATACAGCGAATTTACAGATACAGATTTCTTAATTGATTATTCATATGAATTAGAAGGTTTAGACGACCAAGTAGGTGATATTGTAAAAATTAGTACAATAGGATCAGGCGGTTGGTTGCTATTAGAAAAAATTAGTGATGACGGTACTGATTACACTACAAAATATAAAACAGTAGGTAGAGAAAACGGTACAATAGCTTTATCAAGTGCATTGTATGATCCAGCAAGTAGTAACATTGGTTACGATGGATTAAGTTATGATACTTCATTCTATGATGATCAACCTACATTAGAGTTAAGAAAAATCTTAACATCATTAAGAGATGATATCTTTATAAATGATCTTGCAGTAGAATACAACAGATTATTCTTTGCAAGTTTAAGATATGCGTTCGCTGAACAACCAAATGTTGATTGGGCATTTAAAACTTCATTCTTAAAAGCTAAACACAATGCAGGTGATTTAACACAAAAAATTACTTTCCAAAATGATAGCTTACCTAGTTATGAAGATTTTGTTAAAGAAGCTAAACCGTACAAAACTAAAATTAGAGAATACATTAGTTCTTACACTAAAACAGATCCAACTGCAACAGGTATGACAGACTTTGACATACCACCAGCTTATAGTATAGATGATGGTAGAATTGTTCCAAGTAGTTTAAAAGTTAAAGACGATACAATCTATGGACAAGATGCAAACATTACAGATTATCCTAACAAGTACTGGGCTGAAAATGTAGGCTTTGAAGTAGTTAAGGTTAATATTCAAAATGGTGGAACAGGATTTTTAGATGTTCCGTTAGTTAGATTTGCAGGTGGCGGCGGTAGTGG
>FUFK010044918.1_pt1 | contig 26188 bp, 27 predicted proteins | sample 1021851 | NCBI WGS metagenome assembly FUFK01 (sample SAMEA51879418, study PRJEB19060) | metagenome
TAAATTCTTTTATGATATTGATATGAATCAATACAATGCATTAGTTCAAAAAAAATTAGGTTTGTTTACAGATCTTGAATTTACATCAATGGATTATCCGGAAATTAAAGACAAAGAGTTAGTCGTAGAGACCAAAGCAGCAACTTTAAATTATGCAGATCTTTTGTTGTCGAGTGGGTTATATCAATCAAATCCTGAACATCCATTTGTCCCTGGGTTTGAAGTTGCTGGATACGTAAAAGAGTGTCATGAAAACAGTAAATTTGAAGTTGGCGATAGAGTAGTGGCAGCTACGACTGTATTTAGATCTGGAAGACATGGAAGTTTTGGAGATGTTTGCGTTGTCTCAGAAAATTTAACTTATAAACTTCCTGAAAATATTTCATTTGAAGTAGGTGCAGCAATTCTTATGTCATACCTAACTTCAGACTTTGCATTGCACAGAAGAGCTCAAATAAAACCTAATGAATTGGTATTAGTGAATGCGGCAGCAGGAGGGGTGGGATTATCAGCAATTCAACTTGCTAAGATATCTGGTGCAAGAGTAATTGCTGCAGTTGGTTCTGAAAAAAAGAAAGAATTGGTTCAACAATTTGGACCAGAGTTGGTAATAAATTATCAGGAGGAAGACTTAAAAGAAACTGTTGAAGCAAAATTTGGTAAACGACCTGTAGATATCTTTTATGATCAAGTCGGAGGCGAACCATATGAACAAGGAATACGACTGCTTAGATCAGAAGGTCGAGCACTTATAGTGGGCTTTGCAAGTGGGAATATTCCCTCTCAACCCCTGAGCTATTTACTTGTTAAAAATATTTCTATTATGGGAGTTTTCATGATTAGTTTCGAAAATGATGATAAAAAATATCTTGAATCAAGAATGGGTTTAATATTTGATTTATACATTAATCAACAAATTGAACCTGTGTTTAAAACTATTAAATTTGATGAAATTGTCGAACATCTAGACATGATTGGAAGTAGAAAAACTGTTGGAAGAATAGTTGCTGTTCGATAGCAACAATAAATTAAATAACTAATATATAAGAAATGGCAAAATTATATTTTTATTATGCAGCAATGAATGCTGGAAAAAGCACAACACTCTTACAGTCTGCACATAACTATGAAGAAAGAAATATGAGAACTCTTTTATTTACTCCCAAATTAGATGATAGATTTGGTGAAGGAAAAATTGCCTCAAGAATCGGTTTAGATAGAGATTGCGAAATTTTTACTTCAGATGACGATCTGTATGTTTGGACAGCTCATGAGCATCAGAGAGAAAAAGTATCCTGTGTTCTTGTTGATGAATCTCAATTTCTTAGTCCAAAACAAGTTCTCCAGCTATCTCTTGTTGTAGACAAACTTAAAATCCCTGTTCTTTGTTATGGCTTAAGAACAGATTTTCGCGGAGAACCATTTCCAGGGAGTGTGTATTTACTAGCATGGGCTGATGAAATGACTGAAATAAAAACAATATGTAAATCGGGTAAAAAAGCAACTATGAATGCAAGACTTGATGAGAACGGCAACAGGGTTACTGAAGGCGATCAAATCTCTATAGGTCTAAATTATGAAGCTCAAGCTAGAGATGTTTTTGAATTAGATAAAGTTTCTCCGATAGGCTATCAAATACCTGAAGCTAACTAGATTTATTTTCCGTTTTCTAGTGGTGGTTCAGGCCTAGTAGCAAGCCAAGTACAAAGGGCAATACCAAAAGCTCCAAAAATTACATCACCAACTAGTGAAAAAACAAAATAAATTGTTAATACAAATGTTGGGATGATCATTGAGATAGCTAATTTTTTAGCTCTTCTTGAAAGACCTCTGTATGTTTTCCAGTTTAAGATTATTGGGCCAAATATTCTATGACTTTCTAACCATAATGTAAATCTTTCTGAACATTTAGAGAACGCCCATGCTGCAATCAAGATAAATACAGTAGTTGGAAGACCGGGTACAACAATACCTACATAACCTAGTGAAAGTGAGAGTATGCCTATTGTGAAAAAAATAGGTTTATGAATTTTTATAAATAGTTTTGGAAAAAATTTATATAGAATAATAAAAACAAATATACCGCCACCTATGTAACTAAATAGTTCATAAGGAATATTGTCTAGTAAGTTTCTCATAATATAATTATAAAATTTCTAGGAACAATCATAAATTGGTTTAACTTACAAATACTCTTTCAGCGATGAATTGATCTAGTCCAAAAAACTGGTTTTTTGTAACACTAACAGTTATTGAATATTCGTTAGTGTCGTAAATATATATCTGGTTTCCAGGCAAAATTTTATTTTTTTGTAAGAAAGAAATAATAGAACTGTCTCTTTTTAGCTCTTCAGAAATTTTTACTACTGAATATCTTTTATTTGTTTGTGTCTTAACATCATACAATCTACTCATAGGACCTTCAAAATAATTTGAGTAAGGGATAGGATTGCCGAAAATGCCAGTCTTTGGATTACCAAGTATTTTAAGCATGGCTTCTTCAGTAACTGAACTTAATACATTTTCCCATTTTTTTGTTTCAATATATACTTGCTCCCAAGGTAGATTCAAGACTTCTGACAAAAATCTTTCGACAATTCTGTGTCTTCTAGCAATCATTTTTGCTAAGTATATGCCTTTTTCTGAAAGTCTTAATTCATCACCCATTTCGATAAGGCCACTATTTTGCATTCTTCCAATGACTTGAGACACATTAGCCCTACTTACACTCAGCCAGTCGGCTACACGTGTTTGTTTTACTTCAATTCCAACTTCACTTAAGTGAAAGATTGCTTCTGCATGGGCATAGAAAGAGTTTGGTAATTTCTCAATCTCTTTTTCGGTAAATACATAAGGGTTATTGTTCATTAATTACTATGTTAACAGTTGTTAACATAAAATGACAAAGTTTTAAAAAGCTGGACATCCTACAGCAAATGTAAGACCAAAAAAAAGAAGCCACAAGACAGGTTCATATTTTCTTACAATTTTTGGATCTTTATGCATTACTAATATTGTAGTATTTGATGTATAATATCCGTAATATGATGTGTCCTTATGCATATATTTTGGCTGGATTTATGTGGTTTGTCCGCAATGGCGGCAAGTTCGTAGTTAAATCTTTAAGCCTTAGAAAGCCAGTTAAATCAACTAGCNCTGACTAAATTTTCTATAAGATTTACAGTATCCTCAGAATCGTTTAAACAAGGTATATAAGTCATATTTTCACCACCTGCATTCATAAAAGTTTCTCTTCCACGTATATCTATTTCTTCCAAAGTTTCCAAACAATCTGATATGAATGATGGGCATAAAATCGCTATGTTGTTATTTCCTTCTTCAGGAAGTTTGGCCAATCTTTTATCAGTAAATGGGGTCAACCAACCTGGCCCTATTCTTGATTGGTAAGCAATTTCCCACTGTTCATCACTTAAACCAAGTTTCTTTGCTGTTAAGTCTGAGGCTATACGAGTATGTGATCTGTAGCAATCTTTGGATCCATCGTTTTTTACTTCACAACAATTAGGAGTTGAAAAGCAATGTTTACCAGTTTCATCAGTCTTTATTGCTTGTCTTTTGGGTATTCCATGATAACTAAAGACAATTTTGTCAAAAGATTTATTTTCAATATAAGGCTTTATAGAATTAGCAATTGCATTAATGTATTCGTCATTATCAAAAAATGGTTTTGTAAACACTAGTTCAAATTCTCTAGAGATTTTCATTGCAACAGTTTTAGTTTCCAATTCTGTAGTAACTGTCGTAGCCATTGCGTTATGTGGATATAAAGAAATTACATAAACTTTATTTACATTGTTGTTCTTGAATTTATTAAGTGCTTTTCCAATACTTGGTTCTTCATATCTCATTGCAAATTCAACATTCCATCCTGTTTTTTTACTTAATTTATTAGCAATGCTTTCTGTAGATGTTATTAATGGTGAACCATTTTTTGTCCAAATTTTTTCGTACGCTTCTAATGTATTTTTTGGACGGAAGGGGAGTATGAACAGTCGAAGAATTAGTTGTTGTAAAAATTTTGGTAGATCAAGAACATTATCGTCTGATAAAAAAACGCGAAGATAATTTCTAACAGAGCTTTTACTTAGTTCTTTTGGTGAACCAAGATTGATTAACAAGACACCATCATTTTTTTGTAAATCCATTTTTTTATAATAAAATATTTTCCTCTTAACGTTAAATTATGAGAAAAAAAATAAAAAATAAATTACCATTAACTATATTTGTTAACTACTATTAACAAAGTTAAGCAAATAAAGGTAAAAATGAATAAAAAATTAACAGTTACTTTAATAGCTTTAATGATGGTTTTAACTGCTTGTTCCCCTACTGCAGGAGAGCAAGGACCAGCGGGAGAGCAAGGACCAGCAGGAGAAGTATCACAAGAAGCTATTGATGCTGCTGTTCAAGAAGCACTCACCGAACCAGAACCCGAAGTAGGTGGAACACTCGTAATTTATAGTGGCAGAAAAGAAAGCTTAGTCGCAGACATCATTGCAGAGTTTGCTGCAACTTCAGGTGTTGAAGTTGAAGTAAGATATGCAAAAAGTCCGGCATTAGCAGGAACAGTTGTTCTTGAAGGTGCCATAAGCCCTGCAGATGTATTCTTTTCACAAGATCCCGTAAGTCTTGGTGTCATTGCCAAAGAAGGGTTATTTGACCGACTTCCGGATAATATCCTAGACAATGTTCCAGCATGGGCAGTAGACAAAAGTGGATACTGGGTTGGAACATCTGGAAGATCAAGATCTTTAGTAGTTGATATAAGAGATGTCACTGATGCAGAATTGCCAAGTGATATCTATGGTCTTGCTGATGAAAAGTTTAGAAACAGATTAGGTTTAGCACCAACTAATGGATCATTCCTTGCAATGGTTGCATGTATGATCGAACTAGATGGTGAAGAAAAAGTTCTAGATTGGTTAACAACAATTAATGGTCTTGGATACGGAGAATATCCAAAGAACTCACCACAGGTTGCTGCTGCAGCCGCAGGAGAACTTGATATTGGAATGATTAACCATTACTACACATTAAGAGTTTTGGCAGAGGATCCTTCTGCTCCAATTAAGAATGTGTATCTAGATGGTGGTTGCGGAGCAATGGTTATGCCAGCAGGTGTTGGAATTTTGTCCTCAAGCCAAAATAAACCAGCAGCTATGGCATTCATTGAATTTTTACATTCAAAATCAGCTCAAGAAACATTTACAAATACTGTATATGAGTTCCCTCTTGTAGCAGGAATTGAGCCAAACGAATTGTTGCCAGATATAGACAGTTTGAACTCTCCTTCAAACTTAAACTGGTCTGCATTAGCGTTATGGCAGGAAAAAGCTGTTGAACTAATTGCTCAGGCAGGATATTAATCTGTCCGTCAGTATCAACATAAGCCAAAAAATTCTGGTCAGAGAAATCTGATCAGAATTTTTTCTTTTAATAATTAATTTTTCAATATATTCTTAAGTAAGTGAAAACGCCTAAACTTTTATTAACAACCAACGTAATAATCCTTTCTTTATTTTTAATGCCACTTTTTTATTTATTTTGGCGTTTTGCAGACTTATCAAGAAATTTATCTCGTTTTTTAAATTCATGGGATGTATCGACTCTTTTATTTAACACTGTATTACTATTTTTTGCAGTAGTTTTCACAAGTCTTTTACTTGGCTTAACAATTTCTGTCCTTATTGTTAGATATAAATTTCCTGGATCAAAAATTTTATTTAGTTTGACGATTTTACCGCTCGTAATTCCTTCTTATATTGGAGCTTTAACGTATGTATCTGCTTTTTCTCCAAAGGGTTTGTTTGTTGAAATATTTTCTAGATTTGGTTTATCTGAAATTATTGGAATAGAAGGGTTTGTTGGAAGCTGGATTGTTTTAACTTTATTTACATATCCTTATGTTCAATTAATTTGCAGTAGTGCCTTAAGAAATTTAGATTCAACAGTCGAAGATGCTGCAAGGTCTTTAGGTGTAAAAAGAATAAAAATGTATACAAGTGTAGTCATTCCAAGGTTAAAAAAACCTATGATATATTCATCGCTCTTAGTAGGTTTGTATGTTATTTCTGATTTTGGTGCTGTTTCGTTAATGAAGTATGGAACTATGACAAAAGCAATCTACTCTTATTATGTTATAAATATAAATGGTGATCCTGTCATTTTTTACTCAACGATTTTAATTGTTCTTGCCCTGATCATAAGTTTTGCTCAAAGAGGAAGTGAGATGAGTAGGTCAGCAAAAGTATCTGGGACACCAAGAGAGCCAATTAGGATTGAACTTTCAAGAAGAAGCAGATATTTGGTCTTGTTGTTTTTTGGTGTTGTAATATTCTTTAGTTTACTTTTACCAGTTGGCGTTCTTTCATATTGGTTGATTCGAGGTTTGTCTAATGGAAATCCAATTTCGGGATCTTTAGCAGGAGTTGCAGGTTCTTTAACTGCAGCAACAGTAACATCTTTTTTTGCAATGGTGATAGCAACTCCAATTGTTGTGATGGTCTCCCAATATAAGTCAAAATTTGGAGATTTATTCGAGAAAGTTACACTTACCCTTTATGGCCTCCCACACATTGCAGTTGGGATTTCAATGTTATTTATTACAATTAAAATTTTTCCCTCAATTTATCAAACTTTTATAACCCTAATAATCTCATACTTAATTGTGTTTTTACCACAAGCTGTAGGAGGGGGACAAGCATCAATGGAACAAGTTAAAATTTCTTACATTGAAGCAAGCGCTGGACTTGGATTATCAAAATTAGATACATTTTTCAAAGTGACTTTCCCCTTAATTTACAAAGGACTTCTTGCTGGAGCTGCTTTGGTATTTTTATCGACAATGAAAGAATTGCCACAAACATTATTATTGAGACCTACAGGTTTTAGTACCATGGCTGTAGATATTTGGTCCTATGCATCGGAGGCTTTATTTACACAAGCTGCTTTCTCTGGATTTATTTTGTTAGCAATTAGTGCTTTTCCTACATATATACTTAGTACTAGGAATTTAGATAACTGATGGCATACGATAATTTAATAATTAGAGCTCGTTCAATAACTAAGTCTTATGGAACTGAAAAAGTCTTATCTGATTTCAATCTTGATGTCTGGAATGGTGCAATAGTAGGTATTTTAGGTGTCTCTGGTTCTGGAAAAACTACTGCTCTAAGACTTATTGCTGGCTTTGAAAAACCTGATAGTGGAATTATTGAAATGAGAAACGAAATAATTTCTAATGAAGAAATTTATTTACCACCTGAAGAAAGAAATGTCGGTATGGTTTTTCAAGACTATGCGTTATTCCCTCACTTAGACGTTAAAAGCAATATTGCATTTGGACTATCTAAAAATCAAATTAAAAGTGGAAGATTAGATGAAGTTATTGAGATGTGTAATTTAAACGATTACAGCACCAAGCTACCGCAAGAACTTTCGGGCGGACAACAACAAAGAGTAGCTCTTGCAAGAGCAATAGCCCCAAATCCCGAAGTTATTCTTTTAGATGAACCTTTTACAAGCTTAGATGCACATATGGCTAGAGATTTAAGGGATGAGGTTATGACGCTTCTTAGGGAAACAGAAACAACAGCAATAATTGTTACTCACGACCAAGAGGAAGCACTTTCTGTATGTGATGTTGTAAGCGTCCTTGAAAACGGGAGTGTTATTCAGAGTGCTACTCCTCAAGAAATTTATTTAAACCCTGTTAGCCAGACAGTTGCTAATTCTGTTGGTGATCCAAATATACTTAAAGGATTTTCTATAAATGGAATGGTAGAGACTTCTCTAGGTACTTTTGTTTCTGCTTATGACGGCGCATTAGATGTTTCAATCAGACCAGAATGCATTGAACTAAATTTAGATACCGAAGGAAACTATGTTGTAAAAGAATGCACTTTTTATGGACATGACCAAGTTATATCTTTTCAGAACAGCAAGGGAGAGATATTCAGAGCTAGATCATTACCAAACACTATTTACGAGGCTGGTGATAAAATTAATATCGAAATTTCTGAAGTGACTACATTTCCATCAAAGGCTTGATTTAATATACGCCACTCTTCCTGCCAAAGTTTGTAATTCAATTTCTATTTCTGCTAACTTAGTGAATGCTCTTGAATAATTATCTTCTGCAATATACTCCCTTGAATTTGCAAGAGACTTAATTGAAGTTTCAATATCAAAAATCATTGATTCAATCTCAGAAAAAATTAATTGTTTATCCATCATTTAATTTTAAATAAAAAACTAAACTTATATTAATTATTTCTAATTGGGGGAACATGGAAATTAAAATTAAAAAACTTAAAAGATTCAATATTATTATGGGCACTGTCCACCTTATACAGGGTGGCTTACTTTTTTGGTTAGGTACTGTCGTAAACTCAGATTTTGTTGTACCTATAACATTAACTCAATTAGTTGGAGTAGGTTCTCCTGAAGATCCTTCAAGCTTTGCATTGGTTCCTGAACTTGAAGTATGGAGAGAGGTTGCAAACTTTGGTCCAGCAGTTGCAACCTTCTTACTTGCATCAGCAGTTGCTCACTACCTTATTTCTGGACCTTTTTACAACAAATATAAAGAAGACCTGTTAAAAGGAATAAACAAGGTGCGTTGGATTGAATACTCAATTAGTGCATCAGTGATGATTGTTCTTATTGCTTTATTAGTAGGAATTTATGACGTATGGGCATTAGCTGGAATATTTTTCATGAATGCTGCAATGTGTTGGTTTGGTTGGATGATGGAAGTTCATAATCAATATACTGAAAAAGTTGACTGGACAAGCTATATAATGGGCTGTTTAGTCGGTGTTACCCCGTGGATTTTTATATTTATAAATCTAATAGGTGATGGTGTCGCTACTGACTCTAACCCTCAAGGAGTTCCACAATTCGTAGTATGGATTTTTGTAAGTATATTTTTATTCTTTAATACTTTTTCAATAAATATGATATTGCAATACAAGCAAGTAGGTAAATGGAAAGATTATTTATATGGAGAAAGAGCTTACATTTGGCTTAGTTTATTAGCAAAGACTTGTCTTGCCTGGCAAGTATTTTTTGGGACATATCAACCAAATTAAGTACTTATTTAATTTTTTTTCCAAAAAATATAATCAGAATAATAATTAAAAATAATCCAATATAAGACAGTGCCATTAGCTTTTAGATCTAAATTTTTTAAACCCTAGTAATAACAGCAACAGTGGAACAGCAATTATTCCAAATGACACACCAAAACCAATTATTGATTCAATCCAATTTAAAGCTCTTTGAACATAATAATTCCAAGAAAATAATGAAACTCCTGAACCTTCTCTGATATCGAGAGTCAAAGAAGAGTATGATACTGAATTTTCATAATATTCTTTTTGTCCTTCAAGGACTTGTATGTCTTGATTGATGTANCGAAGCTGAGATTGCACTTGGAGTTTGTCAGANGTTGATACTGCCTCTTCTTTTATTTCTTCAAGCGCTTTCTTCTCATCTTTCAATGATTTCAATCTTGAATCAATATCAAGCACATATTTAGTTACATCATTTGCATTCAAATTAATATTTGTAAATTTGGAAATTTCTTCTACTTTCAATAGGAAACTTTCAAACTCTTCTGCTGGAATGTTCATTGTTAAGTTATAACTTTTAAGGCCTTGATAATTAGTTGAAAGATAAGTGTTAGAAATATTTCCGTTGTAGTTCTTAACTAAATCTTCTACTTCATCGATTGTATTTTCAAAATTAGAGGAACTTACGTCTGTGCTTGCATAAGCAGTTTTAATAATATAGTCGCCTTGTGAAAAAGACCCGTCTCGTGATAAAGAAGTTTCAGAAAAAGCCATGTCCTCAGTTCCTCCAAAATACGGTTCAGGCATTCCCATTGTCATCTCACTTGATTGGGAACAAAAAGAAAAAGTTAAAAGAAAAAATAAAAATTTAAGATTTTTCACAAGTTAATTATAAGTAATTTAGTAGTTAGACATTTCAATTATTGGAATTTTTATTTCTTCTTGAGACAAACCTCCATGGTAACCATTCAACTGTGCAGAAAGGTGTTTTGGATAAATAATATTTTTATCTTCAACTAAAAAACAAAAATCAGGATAAATTGATTTTAAAAATTCATTTACCGGATCACCAAGTAGATAAGACAGCTCATGTTGCTCCAGTAAAACACCTGGTATTTCAGAAAAAGCTTCTAAAACATTTTTTTTAGGCCCATTGATATAAACAGAGCGTTGGTCTCCATATATTTGTAAATCATCACTGTAATTCAGATGATGACGACTTTCTGCGTTAATATTTACAAGACCGTGATCAGCAGAAATAATAGTTTTTGTTTTCTTATTGCTTATATTTGTTATCTCATTAACCAATTTTTCAAATTTAGTTATTTCTATCTGCCACTCCTCTGAATTCACTCCAAATATATGAGCCGTAACATCAATTAGGGGATAATAGATAAAATTAAACCTATTTTCCAAAATTGTAGATTCTGACAATAATTCCAAAAGATTTTGCTCATCGTCATATGGAATAGTGTTCGATAACTCATATAGACAATCTGAGAGAGGAGTACCTACTAAATTTCTAGGCTGAAAATTAGAAGCATAAATTTTGTTTTCTTTAAAAATTTTCCAAATTGAATTTTGTTTTTGAAAATGATCACTTAATAATAAATTTTTGTTATCTTCATTCCAATTCAATGCATTTATTAGCCCGTATTGTGATTTGTCATACATGTAGTAACCTATCAGCCCGTGATCAATCGGATTTTTCATAAACGCAATTGATGATAAAGCCACGTTTGTTGAGGAAGGAAATGTTGTATTAATAGATTTTGTAACATTTTTATTTAGATAAGAATCTGTACTGTTTAGATTTTCATAACCGAGTCCGTCAGCCAGTATGAAGTTTATAGTGTCTGCTTCATAAAGATCATCTGACAATAGACTAAATCTTGTATCTATTGCTAATTTATTCTGAACCACCTCTTTAAAGATTTCTTTGGCAAGATCTACTATGTTGGGTTCTTCTAAAAAATTTTTATTAATCACTTATAAAAAATCTTACAAAAAAATTACACTGAAGTTTGAGAAAAAACTAAACTTTTTAGAGGCTTAACTAAACTATAAATTATGATTTCTTATTTTCAAGACTACGTGACCATAGGAGCAGTGCTGGGATTCGGCTTATTTCTTGTTGTATTATTACTCGGGGTAGCCTCTGTGCTCAGACCAAACAAACCCTATCCTGAAAAACTGCAAACTTATGAATGTGGTGTAGACCCTGTAGGTACAGGATGGAGTCAAACATATGTTAGATACTATATATTCGGTTTACTTTTCGTAATTTTTGATGTTGAAGCAGTCTTCATATTTCCATGGGCTATCAATTTAGAAAAGCTGGGTTATTTTGGATTAATTGAAATGTTTGTTTTTATATTCATTCTTTTAATTGGTCTTATATATGCAATAAGAAAGGATGTGCTTAAGTGGGAGTCATAGACAAATTTGGTCTTCCAAAACCTATATCATCAGTTTTTAACTGGGCTAGATCATATTCACTTTGGTATTTTCAATTCGGATTAGCATGTTGCGCCATTGAGGTTATGGCTGTTAGTGGACCCAGGCACGATTTTATGAGATTAGGAGTAATTCCACTTCCCGCATCTCCACGACAGGCTGATTTCATGATTGTAGCTGGAACAGTAACAGACAAAATGGCTCCTTCTGTCAAAAGGCTCTATGATCAAATGCCAGAACCAAAGTATGTTATTTCAATGGGCTCTTGCTCTAATAGTGGCGGTCCATATTGGGATTCTTACTCAGTCACCAAGGGCGTCGACCAGCTAATTCCCGTAGATGTCTATGTTCCAGGTTGTCCGCCAAGACCAGAAGCACTTCAAGAGGGCATAATTCTTCTTCAGAAAAAAATTCGCGGAGAAGATATGAAAGAAAAATGGACAGAAGTTCAAACTGAGCCAATTTAAGATGGAAGAATTTTTTAACAATATAAAAGAAAGCTTTAAAGACGCTGTATTAGAGTTTGAAACAATAAATATTAAAGTTGATTCAACAGAGTGGATTGAAGCACATAAAAAACTTAGAGATGAATTTAATTTAAAATTTTTCTCCTGGCTTTCAGCAGTAGATTGGGACAATGATGTTTCTGTTGGTGAAGCTCCTAAAGAAAGCGTTTCACCCTGTTTCGAAATAATTACATGCTTATCAGACTTAGCTAACACTAATTTAATTACTGTTTCGACAAGTATTGATAAATCAGATCCAAAGATTGATTCTCTTATAGAAGTGTATGCAGGAGCAAACTGGCATGAGAGAGAAGCACACGAAATGTTTGGAATAAATTTTGAAAATCATCCAAATCTTGAAAAATTATATCTTCCTGATGGATACGAAGGCAATCCTATGCTTAAATCTTTTGAACTAATTAGTAGGGAAGTAAAGCCTTGGCCGGGAGATGTTGATGTAGAAGGAATGCCTGAAGAATCAGAAAGTGATGAAACACCTGATGATTAATGCATTAGATCCACAAAATATGAATAACTTTTCTGAGGCATCTGTATCAGTAGAAATTGAAACTGAAGACATGACGCTTAACATTGGACCTCAACATCCATCAACCCATGGAGTACTTAGATTGGTCGCTAAAGTAGATGGAGAAAAAGTTCATGATGTCAAACCCGTACTTGGTTACATGCATCGTGGATATGAAAAATTAGCAGAGGTCAGAACATATCCCCAGATAACTACACTTGTAAACCGTATTGATTGGGTTGCAGGGTTTTCAAATGAAATTCCTTTTATTGCTGGTGCTGAAAGATTAATGGAAATTGAAGTACCTGAAAGAGCTAAACATATCAGATTAATTCTTACTGAAATGGCTAGAATTTCTTCACATTTTGTTTTTAATGGAGCTTATGCTCTTGAAGTTGGTGCGTTAACTCCAATTTTTTATGCGATGGAAGATAGAGAAAGAGTTTTAGATTTAATTGAGTCAGTTACTGGTGGTCGCTTTCATCCAAACTTTAATCGAATAGGTGGAGTAAAACCAGCAGCTGGAGCAGGTCCTACTTCGAAAAAAAATATTCAAGATTTACCTGCTGGATTTTATAGAGATACCAAAGTTGCAATGGAAAAAGTAATAGAAGCTGCTGATCAATTTCAGAACTTAATAGGTGGAAATGAAGTATTTAAAAAAAGAACAAAAAATGTTGGAGTACTAACTGCTGAGACAGCAGAAGCCTATGGTGTCTCAGGGCCAATACTTAGAGCTTCAGGAATTAAGTCTGACCTCAGAACACAAACAGATTATTTGCCATATGATCAATTTGATTATGATATTCCTGTTGGAGAGAATGGAGATTGTTACGATCGATGGGACGTCAGGGTAAAAGAAATGGTTGAGTCAGCAAAAATAGTTTTGCAAGCAATTGATTCAATGCCTTCTGGACCGCTACAAACAAAAGTTCCTAAAGTTATAAAAGTCCCTAAAGGTCGTACTTATGTAAGAGCTGAAAATCCAAAGGGAGAAATGGGTTACTACATAATTTCAGATGGAGGGCTTGGACCATACAGGCTNAAAGTTCGAACAGCNTCNTTNAGCAATGTTTCAATTTTACCTATTATGCTTGAGGGNGCATTACTNCCAGACTTAATTGCAATAATGGGTAGTTTAGATTTTGTGTTGGGAGATGTTGACAGATGACAGACGTCTTAGTAAAAGTTGGATTTCTTGCACTTGCTGCATTAAATGGCGCAATCATTTTTACAATTATGGATGTTAAAGGTGCCTCCTGGATGCAGAGAAGGCCAGGGCCTTTACATGTTGGACTTAGAGGTTTTATATTTCCGTTAGCTGAAATACTTAAATTTGTTCAAAAAGAAGACATAATTCCAACTGAAGTTGACAGGCCAGTATTTAAATGGGCACCTGCGTATGTTATGGTTTCTTGTGTTGCTCTTTTTGCTGTAGTTCCAATGAGTCCTACATTAGTAGTTGCAGATTTAGAATTAGGTGTTTTCTTTGCACTTGCAATTAGCTCTTTAGGAACCATAGGTGTATTAACTGCTGGATGGTCATCAGCAAATAAATACTCCCTTATGGGAGGACTAAGAGCAGCAGGACAGCTTATAGCATACGAACTTCCACTGATACTTGCTGTAGTCGGGGTTGTTATTCAAGCTGAAACTATGTCATTAGTTGGGATCGTAGAAAAACAAATTGAATGGGGAGTTCCTTTTGTTGTTGGTGGACAGATAGTTGGTTTTCTAATTTTTATGGTTGCCGCAACAGCTGAAATGATGAGAGTACCATTTGATATGCCAATTGGTGAATCAGAATTAACTATGGGATTTATGACAGAATATTCTGGGATTAGATTTCTTATTTTTTATATTTCTGAATATATGAATATGTTCATTTTATGTGCTATTGCTTCAACACTATTTCTTGGGGGTTATCATGTGCCTTTACTACCAACAGAATGGGTAAACTTTTATGGACCTGTTGTTCTCTTAACTAAAACTGCTATTTTAGGTTTTATCTTGGTAGCAGTGAGGTGGTCACAACCAAGATTTAGAGAAGATCAATTACAAAACCTTGCTTGGAAGATACTTATTCCGGCATCTTTAGTTAATATTCTTGTAACTGCAATTATGAAAGTTGGATTTTAATGAAGACATTCAAGCCAAAAATACCAGGATTTTTAATCGGAATAAAAATTGTTATCGTTAATATGCTTAAGACTTTGTCTCCGTTCCATTCAAAACCAAATGTCAATTATCCATTTGAAAAAGAAAAAGTCGCACCAAGAGCAAGAGGGGTTATTGCTTTAGACCAAGAAGCATGCACCAGTTGTATGTTGTGTGCACGACAGTGCCCTGATTGGTGTATTTATATAGAAGGCCATAAAGAATTACAACCTCCTTCAAAACCTGGAGGTAGACAAAGAAGTAGAGCTGTCTTGGACAGGTTTGACATTGACTATGCACTATGTATGTATTGTGGAATTTGCGTAGAAGTTTGCCCATTCGATGCTTTGTTTTGGTCACCAGAATATGAATATTCTGAATTCAACATGGGTGACATGTTGCACGACAAAGAACGCCTAGACGATTGGTTGCAAACTGTTCCAGATCCTGAGGGACTCGAAAGTTAAAAATGGAAATTTTTGAGATTGTAACTTACTTCGTTCTTCTTTTATTGGTTTCAACTGCAGTAAGGGTTGTTACAACTTCAAACGTAATCCATGCAGCCATCTCGCTTGTGTTTACGCTAGCTTTGACTTCAGTATTATTTTTACTTCTATCAACGGAGTTTGTTGCTCTTGTACTAGTCCTTGTCTATATTGGTGCGGTTATAGTTCTCTTTTTATTTGGAATTATGATTACTCGAGCACCATTAGGTAAAAACGCTGAGCTTGATAATGATAAAAACAAAAAGTTAGGGGCGGCAATCGCAGGCTCAATATTTTTCTTGTTTTCATATATATTGGTAAATGGATTTGATGGTGAAGTTGTTATAACTTCTGGATCATCTACTGAACTATTAGGAGAAATATTACTTAGTAGATTTGTTTTTCCTTTTGAATTAGTTTCATTTGTTTTACTTGCTGCACTAATTGGAGGAATAACTTTAGCTAGAAAAGATGAAGCACTAATAGACGAGGATCAAGTATGATTGTCCAACCTGTNTTAGTNGTAGCAGCTGCTTTATTTTCATTAGGNATTTATGGAATCTTAGTTAGAAGAAATGCTGTAATGGTTCTCTTATCCATTGAACTAATTCTTAACTCTGTAAATATAAATTTCATTATGTTTGATACAATGCTTGCTGATGTTTTAATGCAGGGACAAATTTTTACAATTTTTATTATCACAATTGCAGCAGCTGAGGTTGGTATAGGACTAGCGATTGTACTCATGTTATTTAGAAACAGACAAACAGCTAATATAAACGAATTTGATTTGATGAAATGGTAAATTTTAAACCCACTGTTTTTGCTGAAGGTGAATTAGTTTACACCGACGGGGGAATCTTAGCTGAATATGCTTGGTTATTAGTAGTGCTGCCATTTGTAGCTGCATTAGTGATAACTTTTACAGGTAAATATTTGCCTTTGAAAGGAGCAGAAGTAGCTCTAACTACTATTGGAGTAATATTTTTGTACAGTGCCGCACTTATGTACCTTCACATTACAGGTGGTGTTGTAAATGAATTTTTTATAAATGTTGGAAGTATTGGTGTATTTGATATTGAGTTTGGCTGGGTAGTCGACGGACTTTCAATAATGATGTATTTTGTTGTTGGAACAGTTGCATTACTTGTTTTCATTTACGCAACAAATTATATGGAAGGTGAAATTAGATATACTTTTTTCTTTACATCATTAACTCTTTTTGCTGGAAGCATGTTAGTTTTAGTATCTTCTCCAACTCTTATTCAAATATTAATTGGATGGGAACTCGTTGGAGTTTGTTCTTACTTATTAATAGGTCACTACTGGGAGAAAAAAGATAATTCTTCTGCAGCCATGAAAGCTTTTATTACAAACAAAATAGCTGATGTAGGNTTGATGATTGGAATAATTATTTTAGCTTTAAACACTGGAACATTAAGAATTTCTGAAATTCTTTATCAGTCAACACATAATTATGAAAAGTTATCAACTGTTGCATTTGTTGCTGCAATTTTATTATTTATTGGTGCGATGGGCAAGAGTGCTCAATTTCCATTACATGTTTGGTTGCCTGATGCTATGGCTGGTCCAACACCTGTCTCTGCACTTATGCATGCAGCAACAATGGTCACAGCAGGTGTCTATTTATTAGCAAGAATGTTTCCATTTTATAAAGCAATGGCACCAGAAGCATTAGATGTTGTGATGCTTTTCGGTGTAATCACTTTATTAGCTGCTGGATTAATTGCTGTTGTTCAAGATGATCTAAAAAAGGTCCTTGCATACTCAACAGTGAGTCAGTTGGGATACATGGTTGCTGCAATTGGTTCAGGTGCATATACCGCTGCATTATTTCATTTATGGACACATGCATTTTTCAAAGCTCTATTGTTTTTGGGAGCAGGTTCTGTTATTCACGCTGTTCATAGCAATAGTATGTTGGAAATGGGTGGCCTAAGAAAAGTTATGCCAAAGACTTTTGCTACATTCATAATAGGAACAGTTGCTTTGGCTGGACTTCCACCATTTGCAGGTTTCTTCTCAAAAGATGAAATTCTTGCTTCATTTAACCATGAAGGTGAAACAACTTTCTTTTTTATAGCAGTTCTAGGTGCATTTATAACAGCATTTTATATGACTCGAGCAGTATCTTTAACGTTCCTTGGNGAGTATAGAGGCCATGGCCATCCTCACGAATCTCACAACCTCATGACAACACCACTTCTAACTCTGTCTGTCTTTGCAATAGCCTCAGGTTGGGTAAATATTCCAGGAGTGTACACAGGATTTACAGACTGGGTTACAACTAGGAAGAATAAAATTGTTGAATACCATCCGGAAAGCTTTGACTTATTTGCACTATCAAGTGGCTTACTAGCTGGTTTGCTTGGCATCGGACTTGGATATTATTTGTATCAACTACAAGGAAGTGCGGAAACAGGTGATGATAAAATTAAAATTCAACCTATCTGGTCAGTTCTTGAAAACAAATATTATTTAGATCACTTTTATTTCAAGTTTGTAATCGATCCAGTAAAAATTAACATTTCCAAAGCAGTAGATAAATTCAACACAAATGTAATTGATAGATTTGTAAATGGTTTTGGACAAGTTGCTTCCTTAATGGGTGGTGTTGTGTACAATAATTTTGATCAAAACGGAATTGATAAATTGTTGAACATGTCTTCAACTGGAACTGATAATTTTGGCGGTAAGGTCAAATTATTACAAACAGGTAAGACACAACAATATTTAATGCTGTTTTTAGGTGGCGTAGTGACAATTAGTTTATTAATTTTATTTATAATATAGGAGGGGAAAAGTGGAATTATTAACAAATGGTGTGGGGCTTTCTGTAGTAGTCTTCTTTCCTTTAATTAGTGCATTTATAATTACCTTGATACCAAAAGCTCAGGAACAATTAATTAAAGGGTTTGCATTAGTTTCTTCACTAATTACTTTTGTTTTAAGTGCAGTCTTACTTTTTCAATTTGATTTTTCCTCAGCCGACAAACTCCAACTTGGTAATAAGATATCGTGGATTAAAAGTATAAATGCAAATTATGAAATAGGTATAGACGGCATATCTCTTCCCCTTTTAGTGCTATCAACATTTATTACAGTGTTAGCAATAATTTATTCCATAGAACATTTACCTGAGCCAAAAAGCCCTAAAGGCTTTTTAGCTTTAATACTTGTTCTTGAAACAGGAATGAATGGAACATTTGTCGCATTAGATTTAATTCTTTTCTTCGTATTTTTTGAAATTGTATTATTACCTATGTACTTTATGATCGGAATATGGGGTGATAAGACTGTAAGGACTGTATCTGGATTTAAAAATCAAATAGAGACAAGACTTTATGCAAGTATCAAGTTTTTTGTTTTCACTCTATTTGGATCGGCTTTTATGCTTCTTGGTTTTTTGGGGCTTTATTATCGTGGAAATAAAACATTTAGTATTCCTGAGTTAATTGAACTGGGAACCTCAGGCGCATTTACTGGAACATTTGCAACGCTGGTATTTGCAGTATTATTTTTGGGATTTGCTGTAAAAGTCCCAATGTGGCCTCTTCATACATGGCTTCCAGATGCACATACAGCAGCGCCAACTGTTGGTTCAGTATTACTGGCTGCAATTCTATTGAAGCTTGGATCATACGGTTTTGTTAGAATTGCAATACCTATACTTCCAGAGCAGGCAAAAGCATGGGCTCCAGCAATAGCTATTCTTTCGGCAATCGGAATTATATATGGATCTTTGGCTTGCCTTGCGCAAACAGATTTAAAGAGACTCATTGCATTTTCATCAGTTGGTCATATGGGATTTGTTATGTTAGGGATAGCTTCTCTTACACCTATAGGAATCAATGCGGCAATGATAGGAATGGTCGCACACGGTGTAATCACTGGACTGTTGTTCTTCTTGTCAGGCTCTATGGCACATACTTACCACACAAGAGATATGGGAAGACTAGGAGGAAACATGAAGTTACTTCCAAAAACGGGTGCATTGCTTGGGTTTACTGCGATGGCGTCATTAGGCCTTCCTGGTCTTGCAGGATTTTGGGGAGAATTCATGGCTTTATTAGGAGCTTACAATCCACTAGATGGTTTAAATATAACTGTATTTAGAACCTCAATGGTTGCTGGAGCTATTGGAACTGTCTTAACTGCAGGTTATTTACTTTGGATGTTACAAAGAGTTAATTTAGGAGAACCATCAGATGAGTGGATAGACAAAGACCTTCATGATGCAGACATTTATGAACTTTCAGCATGGATTCCACTAGTTGTTTTAACAGTATTAATTGGGGTATTTCCTAAATTAATATTTGGTGCAACAAATGATGCAGTTATAGCAATGCTATCCAAAGCCTTTGGGGGTTAAAAATTTCTATAAATTATTTTGCAATATCTACTGAACTTATTGTAGTTTTTACCATAGTTGGAACACTAATTCTTGATTTGATTCTTCCAAGAAAATCAAAATATTATGTAGCTGCTTTTGCACTTCTTGGAACTTTATTTTCTTTGGCACCTTTAGTAATTCAATGGGCAAACTATACGTCACCTATATATGCTTTTGAAAATAGCTTTGTCGTTGATAAATTTTCAATTATTTTAAAAGGACTATTTATACTAATTACTTATTTAACCTTCCTTCTCTCAATCAACTTCATTGAAAGCGATAAGTATTACCAAGGAGAATATTATTACCTATTATTAAGTTCTCTTTTAGGCGCACTAATAGTCAGCTCTTCTAGGGATTTGTTAACCATATTTATTGGTATTGAACTTGCTTCTACTCCGATGTTTTTACTTTCTGGATGGAAAAAAGGTGATCGAAAATCAAATGAGGGTGCAATTAAGTTTTTTCTATTAGGCGTATTATCAGCTTCCCTTATATTGTATGGATTTTCGCTTCTGTATGGTCTTTCAGGCAAACTCGTTTTTTCTGAGATCTCTTCACATTTGCTTAGTGCATCACTTTCTAATTCTCCAGTAGTATTACTGAGTGCAATATTAGTAATATCTGGAATTGGATTTAAGATTTCCGTGGTTCCTTTTCATTCATGGGCACCAGACACATACGAGGGAGCACCTTTACCTGTAACTGCATATCTATCTGTTAGTTCAAAAGCAACTGGTTTTGTTGCTCTCATTATTTTATTAACCAAAGTTTTTGCAGGATCAGGATCAAGCTGGGGAATAATTCTTGTGATTATCTCAGGATTGACTATGACACTTGGTAATTTGGTCGCATTGCAACAAAATAACCCAGTTAGACTTTTAGCTTATTCATCTATTTCACAAGCTGGTTTTATATTAGCCCCAATTGCAATATCTGGAATTACCGGGGATTATCAAGATGGAATTTTTGCAAGTGTTACTTATCTGATTATTTACGCATTTATGAATTTAGGAGCATTCTTGTCCGTGCATCTTTTTAGTAATTATGCCGGATCAACAAACTTCTATGAGTGGGGAGGGGTTGCGAGAAAATCACCTTTAGCCGGAGTCTTAACAACAGTCTTCTTTTTCTCGCTTGCAGGAATACCTCCTTTAGGTGGTTGGTTTGCAAAGTTTGTAGTGTTTAGAAGCTTATTAGGCTCTGCAAATTCAATTGGAATTGCTCTCGGAGTTATTGGTGCAATAAATGCTGTTATTGCTTTAGTTTATTATGCGAGAATATCAAAAGTTATATGGATGGATGAACCTAAATCTATCAATGAGGAGAAAATTTTTCAATTTGAAAACCCTCTTAAAGTGGTTGGTGTATTCACTGTTCTCATAACATTCGTTTCTGGAATTTTTCCAGGGATTTTCAGTTATCTTGGAGAAGTATCCTCGATATTTTTTGGCAATTAAGATTTGCCGAAACAAAACTTTTTCTCTTATTTACATGAAAAATATGACACAGAATTTATATATTTCGACACTTTTATGGAGGAAGCTTTATATTCGGATCTAGGATTTTTTAATACTGATCAAGTAAGGTCTGATAAAGAAGGCGATTTTTTAACATCTCCAGAAGTTTCTAAATATTTTGGAAAAATAATACGAAATTGGATCCATTCTGAAAGNAATTTAAAAAATATTATTGAAATAGGTTCTGGAACAGGTTCCTTGATTGAACAAATAGGAATAAAAGAAATTACTGCAGTTGAACTGTCTTCTACTGCAAGAGAAGAATTAATTAAAAAAGGGATAGACACACATACAACTATCGATGAATTGACTACTAAAACTTCTGATTTAATTTTTGGAAATGAAATATTAGACAATATCCCATGCTCTATTGGATTATATAAAGATGAAGGTTGGTATGAAAAAGTAGTGTTATTAGAGGAGAATTCACTGGCATATGGCTTAAGACCTATCAGAAATGAAGAACTTGATTGGATAAATAAAAATAATATAGTTCCGAATGAAGATTATGAGTTCGAGATTCAAGTCAATATTGATAAATTTTTAAATTCAGTCATTAAAAAAATCAATCCGAGAAAAATACTACTTTTTGATTATGGTTATGAACAAAACAACAGGGACAAGAGAATGTATAGTTCATTGTTAAGAACATACAAAAATCATCATCTATCTGTTGATCCCATTGATGATCCAGGAAACATAGACATTACTTACGACGTAAACTTCTCTTCTATATCTAGTGAGCTTAAATACCTTGGTTATGATGTAACTTTAAAATTACAAAGAGATTTTTTACTTGATAATGGATTCAATATTTTTTTTGATGAGCTGCAAGAAAAGTATATATCTGCTGAAGGAATTGAGAAATTAAAGATTAATTCTGAGTTGAATGGGATGAAAGCAATTGTTGATTCAAATGGCTTAGGAGGCTTTTACTGCCTAATTGCAGAAAAGTTATAAATTTAAAGTTTTTATAATTAAATTATGAATTTTGTAAAGACCACAGCCCTTCTGACGCTAATGACTTTAGTTGTAATGTTCTCTGCAACAGCTTTTGGTTTTGATCTCGTCTCAGCACTTTTTTTTGCTTTAATTTTTAATGGATTCATCTATTTTTTTTCAGGAAATTTAGCTATTAAATCAACACGTGCTCAGCCAATAAAAGATGGAGAATTTAGTGAAGTAACTCAAATTATTTCTCACTTAACGCAAAAAGAAAAGATGCCAATGCCAGAACTGTATGTTATTAATAGTGATCAACCAAATGCATTTGCAACAGGTAGAAATCCAAAAAATGCAAAAGTTGCAGTAACTACAGGTATATTAAACCTTCTTAATAGAGATGAGTTAGAAGGCGTTTTGGCCCATGAATTGTCACATATAAAAAATAGAGATATTTTAGTATCTAGTATTGCTGCAATGTTGGCAGCTGCAGTTTCTTTTATGTCCAGGATGGCTTTTTGGGGTGGTGGAAACAGAAATAGAAACACACATCCTGCGATAATAATTTTGGCATTTATTGCAGCTCCTATAGCTTCTTTAATCATAAGAATGGCAATATCGAGAACTAGAGAATTCGGTGCTGACAAAACTGGTGCAGAAATCTCGGGTAACCCATTAGCTTTAGCATCAGCTCTAGAAAAAATTGAGCGATACTCAAAAGTTCCGATGAATGTAAACCCTGCAGTTAGTCAACTTTTTATATCTGATCCATTAAAAGCTTTTTCTGGTAATAGTTTTAGTAAATTATTTTCAACTCATCCTCCAACGATTGAAAGAGTAAGAAGATTAAGGCAAACTCAAAGTGGAATTAGGTATTAATAGCACTCCATCGGTTCAACCAAATGAGGTTGAAAATTTCATTCAAGAAGGATGTGTGCTTGTTGATGTCAGGGAAATTGATGAATGGACATCTGGCCACCACGTAAATGCTATTCATATTCCAATGGGAGAAATAATGGAGAATATGAATAGTTTTCACCAAAATGAAAAATATATTTTTGTATGTCGGTCTGGTTCAAGATCAGCCAGGGTAACTAACTATATGATTTCACAAGACATAGAAGCCTATAACATGTCTGGTGGAATGAAAGAGTTAAGAAACTTTACTAAAAAAATTTATGACTCAGAAGGTAATCCAGGACAAATCATTTAAACTTTATTTGTGATTATTTGTATTGGAAATGCGTTAGTCGATTCTTTAGAACAAATTGAAGAATTTGTTATCGATGAATTAAATTTAAACAAAGCAAGAATGACTTTAGTAGATAAAGAACGTTCGAATTTTCTTCTTCAAAATATGAAAAATCCAATTTACGAAGCGGGAGGTTCTGCAGCCAATACAGCATATTGGATCTCACAATTGGGCGGCAATGCTGGATTTATTGGAAAAATCTCAAATGATGATTTAGGTAAACAATTTAAGTCAAGTTTAAAAGATTCTGGCCTGAATGATTATACAGTTTTTGAAAGTGAAGATAATCAAACTGGATTATGTGCAATCTTTATTACACCTGATGGTGAAAGAACAATGAACACTTATCTTGGAGCTGGTGAGCATCTCTCAGTTGATGACTTACACATTGATGCAATTAAAGAAGCAAAAATTTTATATATGGAAGGTTACTTATGGGATAAACCTTCAAGTAAATCTGCTTTCTTAAATGCTGCAAAGATCAATAAAGAATCTGGAGGTCTAAACTCAATAAGTCTATCAGATGTATTTTGTGTTGAGATGCATCGAGATAGTTTTATAAGTTTTATTACAGATGATATTGATTACGTATTTTGTAATGAAGATGAATTAAATTCTCTAACTCTTCAAAGTTCTACAAATGAATCATTTAAATATTTTGGAGAAAAATTTCCTAAAGTTAAAGAATTAATTTGTACTTTAGGATCAGAGGGAGCGGTAATTTTAAAGAATGGTGAAAGACATTCATTTGAAGCAACCGAAACAAGAGTTGTTGATAAGACTGGCGCAGGCGACTTTTTTGCAGCAGGATATCTCTATGGTTTACAAAAGGACCTTTCTGTTGATAAGTCAGCAAACTTTGCTAATAAAAGTGCTGCACATGTTATTAGTGAGATTGGTGTAAGGCCTAAAAGAAAATTTAATTAATCAGTCCAACCTATTAAATTTTGTATTTCTCTTTCTTCATCGTCAAAAATTTTCAAATTTACTTCTGAAAATTGTATTATTCCTGGTTTGGATTTCTTATTTTTGGAAAAAATTATAAAATTTTCTTCCGAGTCTAATGCAGCAATATAGTCACCATTTGGAGACCAATGAAGAGACTCAAAGTAATAGTTGGTGGGTGCTTTCGATTTGAAAACTTCTATATTCTCCATTCTATTTGCATAGTAGACTCCAATTACCCTTGAGCTGTAATCAGACGTGTCCCATGGGTCAATTAGTTTTTCACCATATACATTCATCCTATTTCTGTCTTCAGAGTAAAAATTTGGTTGCTGTACCTTATCAACTACTTTTTTTGTCTCTATATTTATTATTAGCCCCATTTCGTCACCTGATGATTCATCCCAGTATCTGAGTANGATATTTTCATCTTCATAGATTTCAGTATCGTAAAAGTAAATATCATATGACATGTCATAAAGGTCGCTACTACAAATTATTTTTTCTTCTTTAAATGAATTAGCTCCAAGGTCAATTGATAAAATACATTCGTCCATAATGTCTGGTGCGGGAGGAATTAAATTTTGACTTTGAACCTGAACATGATAAATTAATTTTCCTTTGAGTCCTTCTTCATTCTCTAAGATTTCATATTCGGGTAAAGGCACGACTCCAAATATAGCAACAATGATTGTAGTTATAAGAAGTATTCCAAGCGATAGGAATAAAGGAGTATTTCTTTGCTTCATATTTTTTATTCTGTATCAGTAGATATAATATTTTCTCTTATTGAATTTAAATATAAACCTACTACTACAAGCACTCCTCCCACTAGGAAAAGAATTAAAGGTGGCCATATGTTATCTGGCAATATTTCAGTTATCAACCTTGGAAGGTTTATAACTAGACCCAAACCACCAATAAAAAATATTACTTGTTCAGAAAGCTGAATACTTGCCCAAACATAAAATATTGATCCCAAAATTAAAATTAAAATACTAATTATTTCAACTTGAATGAGGTCTTCTATCAAAATTATTGTGCCAATAGAAACAGTAGATGCCGATAGAAAATATCCTAACCAGCTTGGTTTCAGAAGTGTTGAGTAAGTATTTATACCCCAAATACTTCCAATAGCAATTAGAAAAAGTCCAGCAGCCCAAGGTTCGATATTCGGAAATAATAAATTCCCAATAGCACCTAGATGAAAACATATACAATAAAATAACGCTGCATGTTGAAAAATTAATTTTGTTCTTAAAAACAAATAAATAGCATAAAGTAAAACAAAAAACGAAACAAGAATAAAGGAGATCTCTTCACTAAAATTTACGACTCCTGTTTCTTGGAGAATATTTATAGCAAAAGTTACCGAGGCCCCAAATGAAATATTTGAAATCAAGAAAAGAAAGGAGCTAACTCTTTCTGTTGATTTAAAAATGAATAGTCTTTCATCTTCTAATTTTTCACTATAAGTAGCTGCATAAAATAAGAAGTAAGTAGTTGCTACTAAAAGTCCTAGTTGCGCCCAATATGCAAGATTCATCCACAATAGAGGTATTGTTCCAAGAAGACCAGATAAAAGAAATAAACCTCCAATTAAAGTTATTGCTCTAGCAACTTTAGATTTTTGATTTGGATTNGACTCTTCTTCAAACTTTACTATTTCTTCATAAGAAGCTTGATTGATTAGACCATTTTCTAGCCATCTATTTAACAATTCTTTTACTTTTTTGTCCACAAAACAATCCTAATCAATTAAAAATTCATCTCACTAATTTTTATTTATAATCTAAACTCAATAGAGACTTTATTGTTATGCCGAGATGCCCGAGCGGCCAAAGGGAGCAGACTGTAAATCTGCCGGCTACGCCTTCGTAGGTTCGAAT
>FUFK010037557.1_pt1 | contig 26184 bp, 24 predicted proteins | sample 1021851 | NCBI WGS metagenome assembly FUFK01 (sample SAMEA51879418, study PRJEB19060) | metagenome
GACATACCCGTTTCGGAGCGTGGAAAGAACCCGGTTGAAATCATCCTTCTGAAAGAATGGTACGTTCGCCAAACCCACATTCAAGACCGTATGCGAGAGCACATCGAATCCATCAGTTTTCATCCGATTCGAAATCGCCAATTCCTGCTGGACTGGATGGACAACATCAGCATTGATTGGCCTATCAGTCGTCGCCGTTGGTACCACACTGAGATTCCAATTTGGTACAGTGAGGACGAGACCCAAGTCGTTGTTCCGCCCTCAGGAATCTATGTACAACCTTGGAAGGATGACCCTCCGCAGGGGAGTCGAGTTTTGGACCGANCCACGCGAGAGGACTTGGGAGCCTACGANGACATTGCCGACACCCTTGGCCAACTGAAAGGAGAGGAGAAAGTGTTCGACACTTGGATGGATTCTTCAAACTCCAACCTTTTCGTCAGTGGTTATCTCAACCACCCCGATGTTTTTGCCAAAGCCTTCCCAACAGCACTGCGACCTCAAGGCAAGGAAATCGTACGCACATGGTTGTATTACACGCTGCTCAAGTCAACCTTGGTTTTGGACCAGCCCGGTTTCCAACACGTGTGGATCGACGGCCTCGGCATGGACCCTTGGGGACGAAAGATGAGCAAATCCCTCGGTAACGGGATTGACGCTGACACCGTCCTCGAATGTGGAGCTGGTGGACGAACCGGTTCTTGGCAAGTGAAGGGCCCCGACGGCTCGGTCAAATTACGAGCCAACAAAATTGGGAGTGAATGTTTCCGATTGTGGAAGGCGTGTGACGCTCAAGTCGGCGATGATTTCCACATCAATCCCGAAGAAATCGAGAAGAAGTACTTCGGCGTCTTGACCAAATTGTTCAACGTCGCTCGATTTACATCTCAATTTGATGTACCAGAGGACCTTGAGGCACCGCCCGCATCCTTGGCTCCTGAGGACCGTTGGATTCTCGCTGAATTCCAAAACACCATGCACACCGTTGAAACGGCGTGGTCAAATCTGGACATCTACACTGCGACCCAGGCTTTGAAGACCTTCGGTACCGGTTTGCTGCCAAGCCACTACCTCGAAATGGTCAAATCAAGACTCTACGATGAAGATGAGGCGGCTGCATGGACGCTGCATCGCATCGTACGTGATTTCATGGCGGCTTTCAGTCCCGTTTGCCCCTTCTTCACCCACCACATCTCAAGCACGGTGTACGGAACATCATCCGTTGATGTGGATGTTTTCCCCTCAGCACCACTAAGCGAATTGGCGGTTGGTACCGATGAAGGTGGTCGGCTTTGCGGGCTTTCGCATGCCTTGCAGGAATTCAACGGTCAAACTTGGGCTAAGAAGAAAGATGCCGGTATTTCGCTGAATCAGCCTATTGCAGGACTATCGGTTCCCGAGGAACTGGCTGAATTCTCGGCCACACTCACGCGAATGCACAAGTTGGAGTGAACCTATTCCTCTTCAAAGAGCGTCGTTTGACGGGATTCGGGAATTTCCANTTGNCCGAGCCGAAACCCGATGAGGCGAACCGATGAATCAGGGCGTATATTCGTCGCAAAGAGAACGCTCGCAAGTCGTTTGAANACCCCTTCTTCGTCCATGGCCACGGGAATGCTTCGNCCTGANGTGTGCGTTTCAAAGCCGGTGTAGCGNATCTTCACTTCGGCCAATCGTCCCGATACACCCAGATTAACCGCTCGTTCCATCACCAACGACACCAACTGCTCGAGGCGGCGCATGACCTCTTCGTGGTCGTTTTGGTCGCGTTCAAACGTGTGCTCCTTTCCTATTGATTTGCGACTTCGTAATGGACTGACAACATCGCTGCTCTCTCCATCCACCACCCGCATAAACCACGTAGCAAAGCGTTCACCTGCAAGTCGGGTCAGCGATAATTCGCCCAACTCATACAGTTCATCCGCCGTAGTATAACCCCATTCAGCGAGTTGTGTTGCCCGCTTTGGACCAATACCGGGGATGTCCCGGAGGGAACGGCCTTCGAAGAAGGATTGCACTTCATCGGGCATGACACGGAACACACCATTTGGTTTGTTCACCTCACTCGCCATTTTCGCTACGAGACGGGTTGGTGCGATTCCAAACGACGCAGTTAGGTTCACAACTTCAAAGATCTTCTGTTGCAAATTCGTCGCCAAAGCGAGGGCTGCATCCCAATCACCACCCACATATTCAGTTACGTCAAGGTAGGCTTCGTCAATGCTCGCTTTTTCAAACACATCAGCCACTTCGGTGAGAACCGACATCACCTTCCGACTCGCTCTGCTGTACAAACTCCTGGTTCCACGAATGTACATCGCCGGACCAAACGGAGCAGCAGGACAACGACGCCATGCTTCAGAAACTGGCATGGCCGAGCGGATACCATAGGCCCTAGCAGCGTAATTACAGGTCGAGACTATACCTCGTCCACGTCCTTGTTTGGGGTCAGAGCCGATGATGAGAGGGGTGGCGTCATCAAAGCCGTGGTGGAGGGTTTCAACAGCAGCAAAAAAGGCATCAAGGTCACAATGTATGATGACTCTNGGGCCACCACCAGCCTCACCATCTGGACCCTCCACCACATGGCTACAACATTGCCAAGGGTGTTTGAACTTGATGTGATGATTCAGTTCAACCAAGGGGTCTGCGCAAAGATAGATGGCATCGTTCACCGACATTCAATGATTCGTATGCAACACCAACGAGCACCCATCAAAGTCGATACCAGCGTTCTTGAGCGGCGCAGGGGCATTGACACAAGCGCCCTTCAACCTGTACATGGACAACTCTACCAACTCAGTGGTCCCGGGCGTGCAGGAAAGCGTATTCGTTGTGTTGCAGAACACTGGGTCGTCCATGCATTGGCTCGGGGAGAAGTGGTGCATTGGGTGGACGGGGCTTGTCGAATAGATCCCTCCCGCTTCATCCCCGGCTTGGAAGCATTGGGGGCGGATGTGGAGGCCTCTCTCGCACGGTTGTACTTGAGCCGAGGATTCACACTTCATCAACTGGACAGACAAATTGAGCGCTTACCACACGAACTTGCCATCACCCGTGCACCCATGGTCGTGGTTGACGGGATACTGGCCATGCACAGCGATGATGCGATTTCACGCCTTGAATCCAGAACCCTATTTCGCAGACATGTTCGCATCCTGCAGCAACTAGCAGAACGGCAACATGTTGCTGTCATTGCCATCACAGGAATTGTTGATTCGCCACATAGTGACACACGATTGCTTCAGCACCTTCATCGACACGCCCAAAACCACCTCGAAGGAACGTGGATAGGAACGCGGCGAAGAAGGAGGTTGCATCTTCGACACCGTCGCTCAGGACTTCATGGATATTGGCAGCCTTACGAAAACATCTCGCAAACATGTTTTCGCATCAGGGAACGGAGATTTACTCGCGGGAGAAAGAGCTCATCGGTTGGCATCCTTAGCCTTCAGCATCAAGACGAGTGAAACTCCAGAAGACTTGGTTGTCGGCCGTCGTTTTGAATCTGTTCTGTGGTCCAACCAAACGGAGCGAGAAGGGCCCAAATGGCCCGCTCAGCGAGTTCACCATAGTGAACACTGCATCCGGAGAGGTACTCGTTGGAAATCTCAAGTTCTTCGACCAAACGAACCCGCTGCAGAGGTTCGGTGGACGAACTGTCCACGACGACGTAGCGCACCTTTCCACCAGGTGGCACAACATAGCCTCGCTCGTGCGCACGCATGAGCGCACCGTAGGTCAAATTCTTGACGCGATAATCGGCTAACTCCTTGGATGTTCTTCGCGAGACCACGAGGGAAGAAAGGGGGATATCTCCTGCTTTCAATCGCTCAAGTTCTTTCCGATAGTGCATCAACACCGACCGTTGGGTTGCAAGTGAAGGAAGGCCTTGGACACGGCCGCCATCAGCCAACAATTCCAACCCTGTCTGCTGCAGGTTCCTGACCCAGTCGGGCGTGGAATGCTGACGAAGTTCGATGCCTCGCACCTTGAACTCCTCTCCCGCACAGGCCCAATATTTGGTTAGGGAACCCGAACCGTGCATCCGGCTTGGAAGGAACGCAATAAAGTCGTAATGCGCTTCAAACTCAAGGGGAATACCAACCTGTGAGGAAATTCGTTTTGCAAAATCCTCGGCTGCGGCGCGTTGTTGTTCGGGAGAACGTCCCCTCGTATCTGAAAGCCAGACGCAATCAACGATGGCATGAAGCACATCCCACCCATCTTGTTGAGCCGCTTCAATCGTTGTGAGTAACAGGTCTCGAGACCACGCACAAATGGCCTCGTGAGCTTCAATACGACCAAACCGGGCATTGCGATAACCCGTGTACCCAAAGCAGGTTACCAGCAACCATTTCAATGCATTTTGACGCAAATCATGAACATCGCCTTTGTGCTTTCGCAGACTTTTCAAAACCCGTCGGCGTTCAATAATCGGCGCAACCACTCGCCCGAGAAACCCGTGGGTTCGCCCACATGTGTGCATGTTGAGCCCCGGTACGGGGAGGGCCTTCTCATTGGCGAGCGGAAAAAGCCCGTGCCCGAATCTTGTTGACACCGTTCGCTCCCGAAACTCCTGGNCCGCTTCACGAGGATGCAACGGCACCACCCCTCCTGTCGTGTTGGAAATGGGCGCTTGACAACACGAGCAGTTCAACGTTTCAGGCGAGATATTACGGGTAGCGATGATGCTTGGAAAAAGACTCGCAAAATCGAGTTCAATCACGGAAGCGTGCACGCCTGGGCGACTGTCAAGATACAACCCCCCTCTGTCTGCATGCAAAAGGTCCAGTGCTGATTTTGTGTCTTCAGGACGGTTTTTCTTCCAAGGCACCAAGACCCCGTCGTCCATGGCCACCCTCATTTGTATGGCGCTGATGACCGAACCCGGTGAAAGGCGGGAAATGATTTGTGCAGATTGACGAGAATGTTGCGCCAATTCAAAAAGACCAGCAAGACCTCCTTCGTTCACGATGAAACTGTTCTTCATATCAAGATGAAGTCGCCCTTTGAGAAAGAACGCCCCGTGTCGGTGCCGTGTTTGCCCGTAGGAATGGACGGTGCGCTGACCGGTTGACTGCTGCAAATGTTCTGAGGTTCGCCCGAGAATAAGCGATATGTTGTGCAACTTGGCCTGTTCAACGAACCATGGGAACCAATGTTGGTCGCCCCCAGCGGTCAACACAACATCCGGGTCCACTGACTCAAAGGCCGTTTGGAAAGCTGTAAGCATGCTCGCCAGTGATTCAAATTCCCTGCGTTCAAAGGCATACGAATGCGTCGTTTGAGGCGAGGAAAGACCAGGCTCGTGAACCGTATCTAATCGTATGCGCTCAACCGTATCGCCGTGTGCAGAAAACTCGCCCGGCGTGAATTCAACGACGAGGCGAACCACATGAAACGGTGGATACACATCACGCTCTGACGATTCGTCACTCACCGGTTGAAGCCGGGTTGGGTCGGAAGAAGACCAGCGCACTCGTCGAAACGGTATGCACCCGTGTTCATTGAGAAAACGTTGAGCCAAATGCGCATCGACCGAGTAGAGTTTGAACCGATGAAAATCCCCCCTTGCTTCAATGTGTTCCGCAAGTGCACGCATGTGTTGGTAAGAACGTAAAGCGATGGAAAGAACATCGACATGCCCCTCGGTCTCTAAATTCAAACGNGCTTGCGTGGTAAGGAGGGACCCGATACCAAAGCGCTGACGTAGTTCCGGTTGTGTTAACCAATGTTCCAACCGGTCGAGCGAACGATGCGAAGCGTGAACATGAATCGTGGCCTCCCAAGGGAGGATACAGCCATGGGCTGCACCGAGATCGTCAACAATCCACGCCACCATGCTGGCACTTGTCTCGCTCTCATGAACGTCCAATAACCANCCTTCAATCATGACCATGCCGTTCCTCAAGCGTCTTGATTCGGTCNGAGAGTTGCTGTATCTGCGCCATCAAACCGACCATCATGCTGAGCGCGGTGGGCTGCCATGTATTCACTGCGGGGAGCATACCTCCCGCTGCACGTCGCTCTCGCACCGAATCCAAAAGTGCATCAAATGCAGCTTGGTCAACCGACGAGAGCGCCCGCCGATACGGCGTCAAATATTGCAATTCATGCTCCACCCGTGTTCGCCATGGAGGTACACTTCGACCCATACCTCCACGAGGGACAAGAAGGGGGAGATGCTTATTGCAGACCCAGTTATTGAAAGTGAAAGTGCTAGAGGAAGGCCGTGTTGACGACGAAGTCACAGGGACGACCGTCGAGCGCATCCATCACGTTGGTTGCGATGTCCATGCCGACGCGTCCTTGGGCTTCGACCGTGGATGCACCGATGTGAGGTGTGCCGTGGAAATGCTCCATGTGGAGGAGAGGATGGTCTGGGTCGACCGGTTCGTGTTCGAACACGTCGAGAGCAGCCGAGGTGAGCGTACCCGATTCAAGGGCTTGATGAACGGCGTCTTCATCGACAATGCCCCCTCGTGCGCAGTTGACGATGTGGCTACCACAACGAGAGCCGTCCTTGCCAATGTGCGGCATGGAAGCGAGACGTTCAGCATTCACAAGGTGGTGGGTCTCGTCGGTTAGGTTGCAGTGAATCGAAATATGGGTGCAATTAGAAAACAGAGACTCGAGCGTTTTGTGGAGCCGCGTTCCTTGTGATTTAGCCACTTTTGGAGGGAGATAAGGATCGTAGGCATGGACCTCCATTCCGATGACTTGGGCTATACGACCAACAGATTGCGCAATACGGCCAAATCCGATGAGTCCGAGGGCCTTTCCGGAGAGTTCTGAACCCTTCATCGCTTTCTTTGCCCATTTGCCTTCACGAAGCGTACGGTCGGCTCTAGGCAGATGCCGAATGGAAGCCAACAAGTGGCCGAGTGTGAGTTCCACCACCGATTGTGTGCTAGCACGAGGTGCATTGACCACTTTGATTCCAAGCGAACCTGCTGTCTCGAGGTCGATGTTGTCAACCCCAACGCCTGCCCGTCCAATGACATTGAGACGCTCGCCGGACGCCTCCAGAACCTCTTTGGTGAGTTTTGTTGCACTTCTGACGATGATGGCATCAAAGGATTGGAGTGCGCCGTTGAGTAAATCTTCCATCTTAATATGGCCGACAATCACTTCATGACCCGATTTTTCGAGCCGTGCGACCGCCTTTTCATCCATTCCGTCGGTGACGGCAATCCTTGCCATGTTCCGAACAGAACCCGACGGCGTTAGAACATTCGGTTTGGCGCGTGGAAGACCGTTGTTTTCAACAACCCCAAGCGAGTGGGCGTGACGAGGAAGCACCGTGGAGTCGGAAATGCAAGAGCTTCTCTGGGGCGCAGGAATTCTCGCNCTGCCGCTNCTTTTGGCCCTTCCAATGCGGCTTGCGTGGCAGTTCTGGGTGGGTGTTGGCCACGAGGTATCTGAATACAGAACCATCGTTCGTCAAATTCTTGACTCGGGCCATCAGGTGGCTTCTTTTTCCCAAACCTTGGACGACATCGCCCGCAATCTTCGCATCCCACCGGCCAAACAGCGCCTGATTGAAGCAGAAATGCTTCACCCGCTCACGCTTTCTCATTTCCTCTTGCTCCCTGCACTTCTGATTCTACCTCTTTCTGCCATCATGGCCTTGCCTCTGGTGCTGATCGGGTTCCCATTCATGCTCTTCATGGAGTACCTACTGATTCGTCGAAAACTTTTGATCTGGAGTCTGAAGACCATTGAGCGATTGATGCACTGGCAGGTCATTCACATTCCAAAGCCTCACAGAGGAAGCAGAGAGCAACGAAAGTCCTTGACGGAATTTTCACAACATATTGAGCATTTCAATTACGTTCCACAAGCGGCTTTCCTGGGCTTGTTCGCATGGCTCATCGTTCATTGGGTCTTCAACCTTGATTCCTTGGTCATCGAACTCATCGTATCCTCATTCCTCTACATGGTGCTTCTTTCTGTGCTCTCCGTGTTGAACACGGCCTTTGAAGCAGATTTGGTCTTCGTCGACCCCGCAAAAGGGCGGCTCGTTCCCGTCAATCAATGGCTTGAAGGGGTGCTGAACCCAGTCGTCGGCATCGGTCTGCTCTTCTTGCTTGGGCGCAATCTTCTCGAAGAATCAAGAAACGTTGACGGGAACCCCATTCTCTTTGCCACGGTTGTTCTAACCCTCTTGTACGGTGCAGCCATCGTCGGCATCTCCTACCGCTGGGGCTACTCTTCTTGGCGGGGCGAGCGAGTGCGACACGACTTCGAAGCACAAGTCATTGAGCATCTTCAACCGCTTTCCTACGACTTAACCCGCTCCAAAGGGCGCATTGACTTCAATGTCAGAAGAATCGCCGGCATGGATGAACGACTTTCGGCCTTGGATTCAGCGAACCGTCAGCAAATGACGTTTGAGGAATTGCAAAACCTTCCCACCATTCCCAAAGACACCAAGGCACCAAAGAACCCGCTCAAAAAATGAGTTCATTCAAGCCACGGGATGGTCTCAGGCAATTCACCGAAGAGATTTGCAGGAATTGCGGTCTTGATTTTTGAAACACCGCCCAATTTGGCTGCCGTTGCTTCTTGCCATTCACGGAATGTTTCAAAGGAGGTCATGGAAAGAATTGGGTTATTTGAGCGATTCCAGTCAAGCGACATCATGGTGGTGCCAGGTGGGTCATGACCTGAACAAACAACCGTATGTCCCTCAAAGCGGTCAAGCACAGAAAGGGCATCCCAATGAATATGGACACGCCCACTTGGCAGGTCATCCCGACCAACGCCTCCTTCACCGTTGAACAGGAAATCACCGGTCATCATGTAGCCGGGCACGTGGACGATCATGGAGTCGTTCGTGTGTCCGGGTGCTGCGTGAAATTGGATGGGAATGGAACCCAGCATGATTTTCTCCTCGTCATCCACAAGCATGGAAACACCAAGGCTTGCCGTTTCAGTGGACATGACATATTCACAGCCCAATTGTTCACGCAGGCTGAAGCAGGCGGTGATATGGTCAGCATGGGTGTGGGTGGCGATGGCATAGACGAGGTTCAAGCCTTGCTCGTTGAGCAACGTGGTGTAGTTGTCCATGAAATCGTAAACAGGGTCGACCAAGGCCGCTTCCTTCGTTGTTTCATCCACGATGAGATAGGTCATGGCCCAAACACCTTCGTTCAATTGTTCAAACCGCATATTGACTCCGAGGGTGCAGACCAATTTGAAGTTTAACGAAATATGAATTCGCATTGATGCGAGTCTTCATGACGCCCCACGGGTTGGGCGATGCATGCACCCCCCAGAAGTCGTGTATCTCGAACACGACGGGAAGGTCTTACTTGTCAATCAGGACGGTGAGGGACCGCAACAACCCGTTCAGGGACGTATGACCGTTGATGAACATCTTCGCTTTCCTACAAAACAAGAACTTGGTAAGATGGATGTTGACTTTATCGAAAAGGACAGGCTTGTACTTCGTTATGCAGATAACGATTACATCGTCATCAAGGCATATCCAAAGATTGAGTGGCCAAAGGATTGGGCGTGGAAGGACCGCTGCGCCTCGGATAATGCCGTTCATCCCGTGGTTCGTGACGCCATTTACCGTTCAATTCACCGACTCGTCTCCAAAGTCATGGTGTGCAACGATGCTGGCCAAGTTTTGATGGGTAGGGTTGAGCGTGGGCATTTCCAAGGATTTTGGACGCTCCCTGGAGGATACATGGACCACAACGAGCACCCAGCCGTCGGTTGTGTTCGTGAAACCCTCGAGGAACTTGGGCTGTCCATTGTCCTCGACGATGTGGAGCCTGTCGTAACTCAGCGAGTATTCAATGATGAAGGNATCTCCTTCGTATCATTCACCTATCGGGCAAAATGGAATGGTAAATTGGACGAGTTGACCCTCCAAACAGAAGAGATATCACAGGCCGGGTGGTTTACACCTCAGGAAGCATTTGGACAGGCCGTNTCACATTTNGACCGAGAAGCACTCAAGAGTTTGCTNTGATNACAAACCCAACTCGTCTCGAGCTGCCTGCAAAGCGTCGCTCAAACCCTCAGCGTGTGAACCGCCACCCTGAGCAAAGGTCGGGCGCCCGCCTCCCCCGCCACGAATGTGCGATGAGATTGAACGAAGCAGGTCAACCGCATTGTAGCGCTCGCTTGCGATGGTGTCTTCGGTGATACCAATCATCAATTTCCCACCACCATCCTTTGAGCCGAGCACGGCCAATGTTGGCTTGGAAGCATCAAGGGTGAGTTCCTTGAGCATCGTGGTCATGGATTTCAAATCACCTTCAATTTCCATCACGACGACACGAACCCCGTCAACCTCAGTAGAGGCATCGCCGCCGCCAGTGGTTCTCAATCGGACGATTTCAGATTCCAACTGTTCAATCAACTTGCGCTGCTCTTTCCATTCCTTGAAGAAGCGCGCCGCTGCTTTGGGCAGGTCGTCCGCATGCACGCCAAACACTTCACTGGATTGGCGCACCAACTCATCTTGGGAACGAGCGTAGGCGAGTGCCGCATCACCGGCGACGATGTGAAGTCGCTCAACACCGTCTTGGACGGCCGAAGAACGGACGATCCGGATGGAACCAATTTGCCCGGGTTCGTCGTGNTGGGTTCCCCCGCATGCCTGAATATCGTGGTCGGCGATTTTCAAGATTCGAATGGAATCGCCTTTTGGCGCACCACCCTGGTACAGGTCAAAGCCGTGGACGAGGTCAGCATCCCGACGGTTCAACTCCGTTTTTTCAGTCGAACGGACATCACTGAGCACCTGGTTAGCCATGTCTTCCATCGCATCGAGGTCTGCCCGGGTCAGGCGATGATAGTGGGTGATGTCCAATCGGCCGCTGTCCACCGTTAGATGAGAACCGGCTTGGAAAATATGTGGTCCCAAAAGACGACGTGCAGCACCTCCAACAATGTGGACAGCGGTGTGGTGGTCCATCAATTGCTTTCGTCGTTTCCAATCGAGTTGACCTGCGACACTTCCTGAACCCTCAAGGGGTCCATCGGTGAAGTGAACGATGACATCGCCAACTTTCTGTGTGTCGAGAACGACGACCTTGCTCCCGTTTTGGTGAAGTGTCCCACGGTCCCCCTCTTGCCCACCACCTTCCGGATAGAATATGGTGGCGTCCAGAACAACGGCGTGTGTTGACCCGTCGGGGCCGTGGTCTCCGGCCGATACACAACCAACAAGATTCGCCTCAAATTCGGACGAATAAACGGCGTCGTAAAAGAGCGGTCGAGTGGCTGAATACATGTCAACAGCAAGCGCATCCCCCTCACCACTGGTCGTCTTTGCGGCTTCTTTGGCCATGCGAGCATGCCGTTCAGCCATTTCCGCAGAGAAACCCGTGCGCAAGGCGACCGAATCCCAACCTGCATTTCGTGCCAAGGTGATGACCATGTCGGGGGCCAATCCATGGGAATCATTCATGGTGAAGAGATGCTCGTCTGGAATTTCAGTAGCGTCCTTTGCCAAGGATTTGAGTTGAGTTTGAATAACGTTCGTCCCCTTTCGCAGCATTTCGACATAGCGCTCCTCCTCCAAGGCGAGAATAGCGAGCAGTCCGTCTCGAGTTTGTTTGTTGAGGTGTCCACCCAAGTTGACATCGAGGTGATGGGTGGCCAACTCAGCGAGCGGCACATCAATGGCCAATTCATCTCGCATTCGTAGGACACGCCGAGCCAACATGCGAGCAAGGTAGCCGGCTTTGGCGTTAGAGGGCACAAGGCCATCACCCAACATGTTGCACAAGGCGTGCAAGTGGTCGGGGATGGCATAGATATTGGCGAGGGGTTCGGTGATGGAGGAGAACTGTTCGGCGGTGACCTCAACACCTCGCTGAGCTAGACGCTCGAGGAAAATGTTGACCAACTTTTCACCGTCAACGCCTGCTTCAATGTTCATGATGCCGTTCAAACGAGACATTTCGCTGAGGAGACGTTCTAAATCGAGTGATGGCCACTTCTTGGCGACGCTCTCAAAACCAGAGCATTCTTTCAACCAAGCGACGGTTTCGGGATAAATGGCTTCGTAAATCGTAGGTGTTCCGGCTGCCGCCCAACAAAAGCGCTCCAATCCATAACCAGTGTCAATGATTTGAAGCGGCATCGTGCGGTAGCGGTCACCTTTGAGTTCCACATCACCATCGGGATGTTCTTCCATGTCCATGAAGACCAGCGTGGCCAATTCCAAACCACCCACGATGACTTCCACTGCGGCACCGGCATTCCCTCCACCGCACCACGGGTTCTCCACATAGGTGATTTCGGAGGCATCAATACCAAAGGTCTCGGTTAACATGCGGTGGCAATGCTCAACACATTGCTCCATCCAATAGATCTCAAGACCGTCTTCTGGCCGGTTAAACACGTGGTGAGCCATCATCTCAAAGGTGGTCAAATGGCGACCAGAACGCCCAACTGCATCAACATCTGTTAAGCGAATACAAGGTTGAGAAACGGCGAGAGGATTCGCCGGTGGTTGCACTGCCCCTGAAGTGACATGGGGTTGGAAATCTGCAATTGAAGCAATGGTCAGGTGAATGTCATCGCGCCAGCGTGCGAGAACGGGGTAAGGGTCGATTCGCGTATGTTCCCTGTCCACAAAAAATCCGAGGAAGGCTTCCCTCATGGCATCCTTCAATGCCTTACCACGCTGGTCAAATCCATCAATCAGCGGTGCACCGATGAAGGTGTATTCGTCTTCAGGCGTATCTCCACAGGTCTCACGTGCTTCATCGCAGGTCCAAAACCACAGCGAGGTTACGCGGCACTGTTTCCGAACATAGCCGTTGTCGTGGAAGACGGCCAAATCAATCGGTGGCAACGACATGAACAATCCCTCCCAGTTGGATGTTCTTGCCAAGCAGGGCCCCCCCTTCAAGGCTGTGCTGTTGCAGGGGCTGTAAACCGTCGTTGTGCAAAGTATCAAATCTCATCGACTTGACCCCGCAACATGGACCCTGCATGGCGTGACCACCTCGTTGACGAGGGGGACGGAACCATGCGTATCCGTGCACATGGTAACATGAAGGTTGACGCGAGATTAGTCACCGATGCTGCCCACATGCAGCGCCATGCTGATGACCGTGGTCCCGAGCAACTCGTCAACACCGCATCGTTGCCAGGCGTTGTCGGCGAAGCATGGGCCATGGCCGATTGGCATTATGGATACGGATTTCCCATCGGTGGCGTTGTGGCAACGGACACGGAATTCGGGGATGCTGGCGGCGCCATTTCCCCGGGTGGCGTAGGCTTTGACATCAACTGTGGCGTCCGGTTTTTGGCCCTTGATGCGACGGCAAAAGACATACCAAATCTCAAGAAATTAGCTGGACGACTGGCCGGCAGAATCCCAGCAGGAGGTTCGGGCAAAGGAGGCGTAGATATCACGACATCTGACTTGCAGGACATCTTGCAACGAGGAGCTCATGCCGCCGCAGACCTCGGGCACGGCCATCACGCAGACCTTGCGTTTTTGGAGTCAAACGGGCTGCTTGAAACCGAGGAGGCCGAACTCTCACAACGTGCTTTGGAACGTGGTATGAAATCACTCGGCACCTTGGGGAGCGGTAATCACTTTTTGGAATTGCAAACCGTCGGGAGCGTGGTCGATGAAACCACCGCAGCAGCGTGGGGCCTGTACGAAGACCAAGTGGTGGCCATGATTCACTCCGGAAGTCGCGGGCTGGGCCACCAAGTTTGTACCGACCATGTCCGACGATTGGAAGCGACTTACAAACAACAAGAAGGCTTGTGGGTGAATGAAAAATGGGGCTATGCATTGCCTGACAGGCAGTTGGCTTCGGCACCGGTTCACTCAGCGGAGGGGCAAGCCTACCTTGATTCAATGAACGCAGCAGCTAACTTCGCCTTTGCGAATCGAGCGGTGTTGGCTGAACGTCTGCGAACAGTGCTCAAACTCGAGATGGGGATTGATGGTGAGGCAACCACGCTGTATGATGTGGCTCATAACATTGCAAAGATGGAAACCCATGTCATCCATGGGAAATCCTGCTCCTGTTGCGTCCACCGCAAGGGCGCAACCCGTGCGTTTGGAGGAGACCATGCAGAGGTCGGAGCACAATTTGCATCAACCGGCCAACCGGTCATCGTCCCCGGTGATATGGGCAACGGTTCGTGGATNATGGCAGGACCGACCAAGGGTGGAAACATGGCGTTTGGCTCGTCCTGTCATGGCGCAGGAAGGGCTCTCTCACGGAGTCAGGCGAAGAAAACCCTCGACGGTAAGGCGTTGAAGCGCAGTCTTGAGGCACAAGGCGTCCGAGTCCATGCGTCCACGCCGAACGTGCTTTCTGAAGAGGCCCCAGATGCCTACAAAGATGTTGATGAAGTCATACGCTTGACGGCACAAGCAGGTCTTGCCCGGCCTGTCGCCCGAATGAATCCACTGGCTGTCATCAAAGGATGATCACATGCAGACTTCCATCATTCCCTGACCGGGAATGGTGGGGGCCGCACCGCTGTGAACGCCATCAGGCTCTTCCACAATCACGCTCAATAACGTGTTCACCAGTTCTTTCAGTTCATCGACTTGGTGTTGAAGTTCTTTCACCCGTCGTTGCATCTCATCGTTTTGTTGTTGCTTTCGCTCCATCTGCATCCCATCTGAGAAGTTGCCTTCTCAAGTTGAAATCCGAAAATTCGCCTCTTATACATTGAGGTTGTTTTGTAAAATATATGCCGAATTTATCATGGCTGAAAAAAGCGAAGAATGGAGCCACCGGCGAGATTTGAACTCGCGACCTCCTCATTACCAATGAGGTGCTATACCCCTAAGCCACGGTGGCAGTGGTCGGCCCACCAGCCAAGCGGATATAATCGCTTCGCGAATCCAATCCTCAGGTCGTTAAACGATACAAGGTCCAAGTTCCACCCTGAATACCTCCGGGAACCGAAACGGGAACATCCTGCGCCCCAATCAATGTCCAAGAGGTGGTGTNCACATCAATGGAAGTTCCAGGAGCAACCACCACATAGTCAAGGGTGTCTTGGTATGTTTGAACCATGCCAGGTGCTGCATCAGGTGTCGACCACAGACCTTGGATGGATTGGGAACCGTCGAGATCAAGGTTGGATTTGAGGACGTACAAATGGTGTATGGCCATGGATTCAGGCGAGACGAGGAGAAGAGAGTCATCACCCTCTTGCCACGACTCAGCGAGAAGTTCACCGGCATCCTCAGACCAAATTTGGTGACCGACGAGGGTGGTGAATAAGAGGAAGGGAAGAATCACAACGATGGCACGAATCAAGAGCCCCTCTTCGGGAGAAGAACCAGACTCAACTTCACCATCATGCCAGCGGAGTAAAGCCACCAGTGGTAGTAAGAGCAATGTGGCATAGCGACCGTTGTTGCCGAGAACGACCATCACTTTTGTCAAACTCATGTTCCAAAGCGAAGCCTCCAAAGTCCAAAGGGAGGCAACATAGGCCACGAGTCCAGCCAAGAGTGCGCTGATATAGACCACCAACATGGTGAATCCAGGCCCACGAGCGGACCGCAACCCTTGCCATCGTTGAACCAGATAAGGCCAAAGAAGACAGCCTACAAGGAGGTATAACACGGCCGTATCCAATAGGGCAAATACCGATGCCAAGAGAAACTGCATCGGACGGTCTGCGATGATGGAAAAGGTACCGGCTTCTGAAAAGAGACCAGCACACGTGATACCAATGTACACCACGCCAAATGTCAGCCCTCCAACCGACCAAGGATTGCCAAGAAACTGACCTTCCCCCGTATACCTGCCTGTGCTCCACACCCTGAGCCAAACCTCGGTGGTGATGAGCATCACCAACCAAACGGCCAACGACGCCACTGGCGAGAAGCCTTTCCAGACCATGACCAACAAGATGGAGGTTGCCAAGAGGACACCGTTCAAACGTTGTTGAGGAGATGTCTCGCCACGGTTGAACCAGAATCCAACCACGCCAAGCCCCATCAAAAGAGCTAGCGGGGCTTCATCGTAACCTCTGCTCGACGAAAACACGAGCACAGGGCTTAGCATCAACAATGCCGCCCACTTTGGTTCAAATCCAGGCCCTAATGGGTGGTCGCGTGGGCGAAGAGACGCCATTACCCCAAGAAGGATCAACGAGGTGATAGCGGTTATTTTCATCATGGCCTCGGTGGTATTCCATGGAGGAATGTAGCCATCGTAAACCGAGTTGGTGTTGACATTGGTCGTTCCGCTGACCCTTGGCGAGCCCCATGTCAAGTCCTGCCCTTCGGCAACGCCATCGTTGAGTGCATTCAGCCGAACATGTGCATCCAGTCCAAGGTCACTGTGAAACGCAGCGTAAATGTGCAAGAGAAACCCGAGCAAGAAGACCAACGTCCACCGTCGTTGGTGAACGCTTTCCTCCTGCTCCATGATGCACACCATCCTTCATCCGGTCATGGAGGTTGCGGTATTGGCGCCGGGAGAGAGATTTGAATTTCACAACAGTTTCCTGTTCTTTGTTCAATCCCCACCCGTCTTGGTACGAATCGCTGTATGGCGCCGAGAGAGAGATTTGAACTCCCGAGGGAACGGGCCCACGCGATTTCCAGTCGCGCGCACTACCAGGCTATGCGATCTCGGCTCTAACTCGCCGAACCCCACTTCTCGTTTAACCATCACCCTCCAGTTGGGAGAAATAGAAGCGCAAGAGCGAAAGGACTCAAAGGGGCGAATGACAGCCAATGAACATGGCCGAGGAGACGGGAACCGGGGTGGACGGCCCCCTCCCCCACACAACACTCCCGTTTCGGATGGCTGAGATGAAGTTGAGCCGACCGATTCCACCACAATATCCGATGGCGGAATCCCTCAATACACTGCGAAAAGAATGGATGTTCCACTTCAAACTCCTCCGGAATGAATGGAAACGAGAATATTACATCGCCATGGCTTTCGGCGCAATTGCGCTGTGCCTTGGTTCAATTTCGACAGAACTTTGGGGAGGAGGAAACGCCAAATTGAGTGGATTGGACGGCATTTTAGCCATCAACGGCTTCCAATTCTTCCAAATGTTGGTCTCCATCATCTGCTGGGGATGGTTTACTTACCAAGCATGGATGCTCTTCCCCATCATGCGTGTCCACGCCATTTCCTTGTTGTTCATGTGGAATGCGTTGTACGGGGCGCAAATTTTGTTTCACCGAACCAACCCAAATTTCCCGCTTTCACTTGAGTTAGCGGACATGATGGGGGGTACGCTCATTCTCCTTATTGTCTTCTTTTTCCTCTTTTTCTTCTGGAAAGCTGTGGTCGAGACGAGNGATTTGCACGTTGAAATCCACCACCTCCATGAGGATGTTCGCGTCATGGAAGCCTCACTTGCCGAACATTCCCTCCGAGGTTGGACCGCCATGTTCGGCATCTGGGTGTTTCTCGTCACCGTGTCGTCATGGGCGGGGCTTCACCATGTTGCTGCCTACGGCGATACCAACATCGGCTATCTTATCATCCACCTGCTCACGGGCTTGCCCGCTGTTCCCCTNTTCTTGTTCGTACTTTGGTACCCTCAACGCATGCTCGGGAATCAAACCAGTGTTCGCACTCGTGCCGCTGTTGACGCTTCCCTTGAGATGTCGGGTGAAGCCCCCTCAAGAATCAAGAAGCTTTCCAGTTGCCCAGAATGCGGGCATGACTCCAAGGTCGCCCTCAATGCGTCTGGAGAATTGACCCATCCATGCCTTTCCGTGGGGTGCAAGACGATCGTTGTCGTCGGAACAACCTGTCCTACATGCGATGTTTCCATGCCCAAACGAATCGCTTGCCCGGGTTGCGGCGTGAACGCTCCCGCCATGGATTACCTACCCGACCAGGAGGCTTGGTGAATGTTCAAAAAATGCAGAAACGATTTCCCGACACTCCAAGGTGACAACCCGCCGGCATACCTTGACAACGCTTGCGTCACACTCAAACCTCAATCGGTCATCGACAGCATCCATCGCTATTACACCGAGACACCAGGGTGTGGTGGACGCTCCGTTCACAGGTACGGTACGGCCGTTTCAAAGGCCGTTGCTGATGCGAGAACCAAGTTGGGTTCCTTCCTCAATGCAGCCACTCCCAACGAAATTGTCTTTACGCGAAATGCTACGCATTCCATCAATCAAATCGCCCATGGTATGACATGGGACAAAGGCGATGTTGTCCTAACATCCGACCGAGAACACAACTCAAACCTGGTTCCATGGCTTCAACTTGAACAAGAGCAGGGCATCGACCATCGGGTTGTGCCCAGCCGAGCAGACAATAGCTTTGACATGGAGGCCTTTGAAGCGGCCTGTGCAGACGCTGGTGATCGACTCAAGATGGTGGCCATGAGCCATGTTGGGAATCTTGACGGTGTGGAGATTCCAATCACTGAAGTCACCAAAGTCGCCCACGATCACGGGGCTCTTGTCGCCATCGATGGGGCCCAATCAACACCGCACATGAACGTCGACGTTCAGGCCCTTGACATCGACTTCCTCTCCTTTTCCATCCACAAAATGTGTGGGCCTTCCGGCATGGGTGGCTTGTGGGGACGCTACGAGTTGTTGGATGGCTTGCGCACCATCCAATCCGGAGGTCAGACCGTCGCCTCATCAACCTACACCGATGCAACATGGGCCAAGCCCCCTGCTCGGTTTGAAGGTGGTTTGGGGAACTTTTCTGGTATGATGGCCACGGGTGCTGCCATCGATTACCTCGCCGGCCTCGACATGAACGCCGTCCACGAGCATGAAATCAAGTTGAATCAAATCATGACCGACGGCGTCAAGGACCTGCCTGGCCTTTCCATCATCGGGCCGGAAGACCCTACAAAGAGAGGCGGAATCTGTTCCCTCTTGATGGACGGTTTACCTGCCCATGATGTTGCTCTTCTCTTGGACGAAGCCGCTGGTGTGATGGTGAGAAGTGGCCAACACTGCGTCCACTCTTGGTTTGCAGACCGTGGCCATGCCCAAGGCTCGCTTCGAGCCTCAGCCTATCTCTACAACAACGAAGAAGATGTCCGTCGATTTGTGGATACACTTACTGAAATAGTTCACACACTGAGTTGAGACCATGTCGATCTACGACTTTTCTCCTCCACCATCAGATGGAGACGAGGAGGTGCCTTTGACCCCTATCCTTCTCGGCGAGTCAAAGGATGACCAATCCGATGTTCGTTTCATCAAACTCTTGGTGAGTTTCACATTGGGCATCACGCTCATCCTTGCCGCAGGCTACCTCGCAGCGGTCGTTCTGAGCGATGGAGCGATTCTGTTGCGCCCCAGTGAGGTTGCGCTTGAACGCCATGCGAATTACAACACCCTCATTCAGCCTGCCGATGAAGGTTTGACCGGTGCTGGGGTGGTGGCGTGTATTGTAGATTCAGGCCTCGCACCTAACCACGATGATCTGGAAGGCATCAACCTCGCGGGATGGAAGGATTTCGTTAATGGAAACGCCCAACCGTACGACGATCACGGCCATGGCACGTCAATGGCGGGAATTTTGGTCGCCAATGGTTGGCTCAAAGGTGTTGCTAAAGATGTGGATTTATTGGTCGCCAAAGCCCTTGGTTCAGACGGCAGTGGCGACGACGCGACCGTGGCAGAAGCCATTGACTGGTGCGCCCAAAACGGAGCCCACGTCATATCGCTGTCCTTGGGAGGCGCCCCTGATGTTCTCCCCTTCACCTTGGGTTCCGGGCGAAGTTCTGGTGATGCTGCCAACGATGCCATCGATGCGGGCATCTACGTGGTTGCAGCAGCGGGTAATGACGGTGAAGACGATGACGGCGATGTCGCCCATCCATCAAGTGAAGCCGGTGTCATCGCTGTGGGTGGTGTCACCATCAAAGGCACACATTGGTCAGGGTCATCGAAGGGTGATAACAACGGACGTTTGCTCCCTCTCCCCGTTTTGATGCCACGAGGAGACCCGAACAAGAAACCCGAAATTGTCGCTCCTGCTGAAGGCGTCCCCGTACTCCTTGAAAACGGTGGTTGGGGGATTGCCGACGGTACAAGTGCAGCAACGGTCTATGTCACCGGCGCACTTTGCTTGTTGCTTGAGGAAAAACCCAATCTGAAAGCAGACCAATCCGATGAGGGAGCGAATAACGTCAACGCCGTCAAGCAATGGCTGATGAATAGTGCAGTACCTGAGGAAGGTCAAGCATCACACGATGATTACTATGGATACGGCTTGCTGAGTATTCGTGGACTCATCACACAAGCCTCTCAGGCTTGACGAGGAAGCCATGCAACAAGCGTGCCCCCGAACAACGGCATGAAGGCCAAATGGTGGGTCTCCTTTGATTCCCCAATCACTTCAATCCAACGATTAAATCCATTGACCAAGGCCATCCCTTGCTCATCATCCTCATCGATTTCACCGCTTGGCATATCAGGTTCGACGGTGAACATGACGCCGTTGGGATTCAGTAACGGAAGATAACTAGCGACCAATCCCGCCCTTTGGGGTGATGGACCGTCAACGATGATGACATCATAACCAGGTTCAAATGGCGTCTGCGACAACTCGTCATTCGTTGCTGAAGCGAGTTGCCAGGCTTGGTGTTCAGCAGCGAGTTGGCTTGGTTCACCCACCACCACGCTCGCCCAAGGCATCGCTTCGTACCGCTGCAGCAAGCGTTGGATGATGACACCAAACTTCCCGCCCTGTTCCACAAGCGTCATCGAGGAAGGATGGTTGTCGGCTCGCTCAAACTGGTCCAGAAGCCAAGCCGTACGGTGGCCGATGCTGGCACCAACCTCCAAAACCGTAGAGGGCTGGAGACGTCCAACTGCGTCTCGCAAGCGACGATGAACTGAGATGGACCATGTAGAGAGGCCCATGTGTTGGAGTTGGGTGTGAATGTTTGCGGCAATTTCTGGTTCATCACGGGGTTGTTGTGCATCCTTGGCCAACAAAAACGCGAGGATTTCCTCACGCTCAACTTCACCAGGGAGGTCAGCCATGCCCCGTGGTCGTCCATCTCCAACATCAAGCCTTGCACCCCCTCCATGGACGGAGGGTTCAAACCCAGTGGGTCCAGCGCAGGGTTGAGGGAGCCCAATGGAAGACGTTGAGGACTGGGACGAAGAGGAAGAAATCCTCGACAACGCGACCCATTGCCCGGCGTGTGACGAACTCACTGGACACGGAATTATCCGTGAAAAACCAGTAGGAAGCGGAGCGGACTTCATGGTTCGGTGCGAGGTTTGCCAGCATGTTCACACCATCGAGTTCCGTCCACCACCCCCACGTAATATCCCCTTCATCCTGACCGAGGGACCAAATTCAGAGCGTGTTGTCTTGGTGGTGGACGCTGACGAAGAATTCGTGGTCGGTGATGTGTTTGAAGAGGACGGAAAACTTTGGAAAATCCACCAAATTGAAACCAATGAGGAACTCCAAACTTCCTCCGATACCGCCACCAATATTGCACGAATCACAGCACTCCGAACGGACATGGTCCGTGTGAAATTGACACTGACTCGTGGCGAGGACTCTACAGCTGATGTTATCGTCGTGCCTCAGGAGACAACCTTCACCGGCTCTCACCTCATGGAACACAAAGGAGAGACGTGGCGAATACGAGCCATTCACACCGGAGCCGGGCGAACACTTCGCGGCACGGTGAACGCCCCCGACATCAAGCGCATGTATCTCCACGAACCACCCAATCCAGAACACTTCACGCCACGAACACCTCGTGAGCGAAGGCAGGCATGGAAAGAAGGGCGATTGGGACACAACCCCAATCCTGAGCGCCCAAAGGAACATGTGAAGAAGGGCGTCAATCCAAACGCTTCTCGCAAGCGAACCAATAAGAAAAAGAGAAAGTGATTCACGGACGATTGGTCCATGGCATCATGAAGGCTTTGGCCACATGGGTCCCAATCGTTGGGTTTTCTTTGAGGCGGCGAATGCTGTATTCGTACCATTTCTCGCCGTATGGAATGTAGATGCGGGTTCGGTGGCCTTCCTTTAACAAGCGACGGCGCAGCGGTCCACGAACACCAAGAAGCATCTGAAACTCATAGCCTGGTCCCTTGTGATGGCGGGCCGGTCCAGCGTTTGTTCGTGGATCTTCGATGCCCGGGCCCATGCTGTGCGCCTTGAGGGCCGACAAGGTGTGCTCAATCACTGGCAGGTCGTGGGAAGCAACACCAACGTAAGCACCAGCCTCAAACATTCGGTCAATGGCGGCGTTGGTGCCGTCCACGATGTCTTGGTAACTGGTGAAGGAAATTTCCTCCGGTTCAAGATAAATTCCCTTGCAGATGCGATAGTCGGCGTGAGGTCCGAGCGTGGTCTCCAACTCCCCGATGTCGGCCAGCGTTCGGAAAAGGCGACCTTGGAGGACTGTGCCCACATTGGTCAAACCCTCTTTGTGCAAGGTGGTTACAACCTCAATCGTATCGGTGGTGACGCGGTGGTCTTCCATGTCCAGACGAACGAACATATCCTCCTCTGCAGCCATTTGGACCAATTTACGGATGTTTTGGAGACCTAAATCCGGGTCGATGAGAAGACCAAAAGCAGTGGGCTTGATGCTGATGTTCGCGTCCAAATCATGTAATTTGATGGCCTGCATTACGCGAATGTATTCTTCGAGGAAGTAATTGGCTTCGTCCATGTTTGAGATTTCTTCACCGAGGACATCAATGGTAAAGCAGGCGCCTTCAACCGTGAGGCGTTTCATGACGGCGACGGCTTCATCCAATGATGCCCCAGCAACATACCTCCGGCTGACCCAACGAACGAACCACTTGGGCATACGAACGGTGGTGGCAACAACCAACTTGGAGAACCAACCCACCATGATGTGGCCACACAGGGGGCGCTCTTTGACCCTTTGTGCGCTGCCTTAAAGAAGGCCTAATTTGGCTTTGATTTGTTTGGTTGTCAACAGCGGAATCCCCTCATCCTCAAGCAAATCTCGGATGGCTTGCCGTTGCCAACCTTTGAACGCTTTTTTGTCCATGGAACAGATGAGNTCTCCACCGGGAAACGAGCGACGAGTCGCTTCTAAAGCGGCGAGAATCGATTGTCTCCACGTCCCCGTGATCTCGCCTTCGTCGCTTTGTTCAAACGGCAAGGCATAGGTCGCCAACATATGGCCCAACCAAACACCCTCAAGGGCAGCAAGTTGGTTGGCTCGCGGAGCATAATGGCCACCACCGAGGGTGACAAGGACCAATTCTCCCGCATGCTTTGTTTGGTCCCATTCGTCCTCGGGAGATTGGAGAAGACCTTCTCGCATGATGTTTGCCAGCACCTTTGATGCTCCCTCATGACCCCATGTGGCTTCGGTTGAACCAACTTCGATGAACAAACACGGGACATTGACCGTCGGCCCGTGATGCGTGACCTCAAGAGATAGGCCGAAATTCTGGACCGATGCTTCCTTGGGTGCTTGGTCCAGTAGCATTTTCCACCACGAAGCCAATCGAGAAGATGGAGGGGGAGCATGGCCGCCTCGGCCACCATACGGACCCTGTTCTTGATCCGGAAGGTGGGGCACACCAATGGGGTGAAGGGTGAGGGAAGGTTGGCCACTCGCTGCTACGTGTCGTGATGGAAAGATGATTTCTGAAACGCGTTCGCCGGTGGCGGCTTCCCAACGCTTGTCAAGGTGGTCTTCAAACAACAGACCGTTTGGAAGATAGAGCATACGGAGATGGCGCAATTCGTAGGCGGGATTGTTTTCCACCGGGGAACGTTCTGTCCAAGCATCCATGGTACGCAAGGCGTCAGCTTGGTTGGTGCTCGCAATGTCCTGTTGATTGACAGCGATAAGAACAACCTCCTCGCCGCCCATGCATCCAACTCAAGCGGGCCCTATTTGGAAATGACCCAGACGAGCATTCACATACAGGCGACCCTACCTTGTTCCATGGACGAAGGATTGCCCCCTCGCATACCCTTCCTCCCCGACCTTGTCGCTCATCACGAAGAAGGGGTTTTGGTCACCGGAATGGACGGTGAAATCCTCTGGCTGGACAGCGACCTGGAGCCGCTTACTGAGGTCAAGTGCCCCCATCCCATGCGTATGCGACAGATTTCCATTGCAAATGGGCAGTTGTACGCGACATGGTTGGACCGGGAATTGCTTCTCGCCTGCATGGGCTCAATGCCGATATGCACAGCAGAGGAAGGAAAAAATCGGTCTGAAATCCGGACATCCATAGGCACCAGAACCACACACTATCCAGCGGGGACCACGTGGGCGCATGCGCTTGATGCAGAACCAATGGCCCTCGCCAGNAACGGTGAGTCAATCGTGTTCGACCTTTACAACCGAGGCATGTACAAAATTGGCACCAATGCTGATGAGCGTTGGAGAATGCCCCCTCCNGAGTGGGGATACCCCAAGAAACGCCCGCGCAATGAAGAGATGATCGCACTCCACCTTGACGATGATACCTACTGGATCACGTCCAAAGGAGGCCGCGTCCAGCGACGCTCGCTTGAAACAGGCCAACGACTTGAGGAGTTCTTACTGAAAGGTGTTGAAGCACCGATTGAGCATCACTTCAAGCACGAGGCACATCACTTGGCCTGTTCAGCAACGGGGACCGTCACCTGGATTCACAACGAAGAGGTCCTGCAACAGGTGCAACTCAGTGGCCCTGTGCAAGCAGCGATGTGGGACGAGGACTTCGTCGGTTGGCGAATCGCTGGGTGGCGAGAGGAAGTTATGCTCTCTGAGCGAATGGTGGACCGACGTGCAACACGAGAGTTGCCGGTTCATGTTTGCCCGTTCAAAGGTGGTGGACTCGTCCTTTTCAACGATGGTTCATGGGAAACGAGTCCCTTTGAGTAAGGCCGAGTGGATTCACTCGTTCATCACGGTGTAGCCACAGCGTCCGCACGACTTGCGGTTGCCGTGAACGGCGAGGAAAACACCAGGTCCACATTCTGGGCAACTCTCAGCACGGACGAGTTTACCGTCTTCGACCTTGTACTTCGAATGCTTGGCTTTGGGGTTTGGACCGTCTCCCATCATTCATCGCCTCCTTCGGATTCAGCGTCCTCTTCTGCCTCAGCAGGGGCTTCGGCAGGGGCTTCGGCAGGCGCTTCAGAAGCGGCACCGGAACGAAGACTTTCGTGCCGATTGTGAATGTACTCCGGTTCAACGGCCATGGCCTCTTGGGAAGCGTAGATGTAAGCCGTACCCGTGGTCAAAGGTTGACCGAACCGAGTTTCGCAATCTTTGATGACGATGAGGTCTGGATTGGCTCCTGGCTCCAAGGTTTTGACAAGGTCCATGACTTCCTTGCGAGAGGGTGTTGACTTGGAATCATGCTTCCAACTGAAAGCAATTTCAACGCGGTTCAGAATGCTGTTTTCTCTTCGATCTTTAATTTCCATGTTCTCACCTTCATCGGATGTTCACTTTGAGGGCGTATTTGCCGGGTTGGTCAACTTGGAGACGTTCGGCGATTTCCGAGCGTTCGGGCTGAATGATGATGACATAGCCAGTCCAATCAGATGAGACATTGGCAGATGGGTGTCGTGGGCATTGGTCAACACCGTCGTTGAGCACGAGATGGCACTCGCCGCATGCAAAGGGATTCTTTACCAACTTCACTCACCGCCTGCCTTCTTCTTTTCCCATCCTGGTGAACCAAGCCCGTCTTGCTTGCTGGTCAAACCAATCTTGGAACGGCGGGGATCTGATGTGTCGGGTGATAGGGAGACGATTCGTGCTCGAACAAAAGAACCGATTGAAAGTTCACGGCCGCTTTGTCGGCCCGTGATTTTGTTTGCACCGATGTTGATGTCAACGGGTTCGTCCATGATTTGGGATTTGTGAAGAAGAGCTTCCATCGGTCCAATACGGACGAAGGCACCGAATTCATTGACTTCAGAAACCGCACCTTCGACGACCTCTTGGTCGTCCATGCAGAACAAAACGGCATCAAATTGCACACGCTGGTAGATGGCACCGTCGCCGTGAATGATACGTCCACGCCCGATGGTTTTGTGATTGTTCGTGACCAGAACAAAGCGGTTTTCAGAATCGAATTTTCCTTCAAAGGCGTCCATGGAAAGTCGGTCGATGTGCTGGTCAAGGGATTGTCCCTTTCGCATGTATTCCGCAGGAATGCGGATGGTGTCTTCCTTGGTTACGACCTTGTACATTTCATCACCTCTTTGCGTTCTCAAGAGG
>FUFK010043534.1_pt1 | contig 26178 bp, 14 predicted proteins | sample 1021851 | NCBI WGS metagenome assembly FUFK01 (sample SAMEA51879418, study PRJEB19060) | metagenome
TTAATGCAGTAAGTCAATTATGGTCGAGGGCTACGGCCCTCGATCTTTTTTTAATTTTTATTATATTATATCATGGCAAAAAAACAAACAAAAAAGGCTGAAGTAGCGCCTGAAATAAAAGCTACTAACGAAATGGTTGAAGTTGAAATTAAAGCTGAGCCGAAAACTCCAGAGTGGGAAATAAAAGATAGAGTTTATTATTTAAAAAATAAAAAACCTTTATCTTATAGTTTAAAAACAAATGGCATTTATTATTTTGACGAAGACAAAGGCTATGAAAGAGAGTTAAAGTATTGTGAAAATCAAAGAACGCCTTTTGTAGACGAAATGAAAGGTGATCAAAGATTAGCTCATGTTATTTTTAGAAACGGAGCTCTATATGTTGAAAAAGAAAAAACAGTTTTACAAAAACTTTTGTCAAATTTTCATCCACACAGAGACACTATATATTACGAGTACAAGCCTATTGAAGAAGCAGCTGATGAAATAGAAGTATTAGAGTTAGAAGCAGACGCAATATTAGCAGCTAGAAACATGGATATTGATATGGCTGAAGCTGTTATGAGAGTAGAGATCGGATCTAGAGTAGCTAACATGAGTTCTAAAGAGCTTAAAAGAGATTTANTACTATTTGCTAAGAAAAATCCTGTTTTGCTTTTAGAGTTGATTAATGATGACAATGTTCAGCTTAGAAACTTTGGTATTAAAGCTGTTGAAGCTAAAATAATAAAACTATCACCAGATCAACGTAACTTTTTATGGGGATCAACTGATAGAAAAATTATGACTGTACCATTTGACGAGCACCCATACACAGCATTAGCTCATTGGTTTAAAACTGATGAGGGTATGGAAGTTTATACAAACATAGAAAAGCGATTAAACGCGTAATCACTATATAGTAGAGCAGCCACTCTACGGGGTGGTTGCTTAACTATAAAAAATGAGAACGTGGTAAATATAGATTCAGTATATCAAACAGTATTAGCGCTAGCTAACAAAGAGCAAAGAGGTTATGTAACTCCTCAAGAATTTAACTTATTTGCTAATCATGCTCAAAACGAAATATTCGAGCAATACTTTTACGATTTAAATCAGTTTAGAAGAGTACCTGGTAATCAGTCTAATCATGCAGACGCCATAGGTATTATAGAAGATAAACTTTCTATCTTTAATTTACGAACAAATATTGCTAGTGATCTCACGGTAGCACAAAGTTCAAATTTTACTTTACCTAATAATTTTTATAGATTAAAAAATGTTCAAGCTAATTATTTAGATGAAGAAACAGATTATGTAGAAGTAATTAATACTCAAAAAACTATAGAAGTAACAACGCTTCAAAAAGCAAATGAAATATTACATGGTGGCCCACTTTTAAGGCCTAGCGCTAATAGACCTATTTGTTTTCTTAATGGTTCTGATGAAAATAACAATCAAACTTTAACAGTTTTTCCTGGAATAAATTTAATAACAGTAGATTATTTATCTTCTCCTGTTAGAGCTCAATGGGGCTATGTAGTTGTTAANGAAAAGCCTCTGTGGAATCCAGGAACTTCTACTAATTTTACTTTACATGAGTCTGAAGAAAAAAATTTAGTTAATAAAATATTAAAATTAGCTGGTGTTTCTACTGAAGACGCTGGATTAGTTCAAGTAGCTACTCAAGAAGAAATAAAAAATATAAGACAAGAAAAAGCATAGTTAAATGGCATTACTAGACGGACAAACACAAAGCGCTTACTATCAAGGTAATGAATATGGCCAATATCAATTTGTATCATTACAAGATATTATTAGTCAGTTTATGGTAGTATACGTTGGCGAAGAAAAAGTTATTAATAAAGCTAGCAGAACAGATGTNGCTTTTCACGCTCAAAGAGCTTTAGCTGAATTATCGTTTGATACACTTAGATCTTTTAAAAGCCAAAGTATTGTGTTACCACCAACTCTTGTTATGACTTTACCTCATGATTACGTTGGTTATACAAGAGTNCTATGGTGTGACGAAGCTGGTATAAAAAGACCTTTGTACAAAACTAATGACACTCAAAATCCTTTTCAAATAAAACAAAATCCAGATGGATCATATGATTTTAGCGCTAATAATCCTGTTATTTTTAACGCAGGCACTTTTGCAGACGTAACACACGCTCAGTTTGAAGAGTCATGGAGTTATAGTGATCCAGATTATTACGGCAATATAAATAATATTGGACTTCCTGAAGCAAACCAACAAGCATCTTGGGCTTATAACTTAGACAACGGCTATGCTGCAACTGGTGGTGCTTTTGTTGAAGTATCAAATCAAGCTGGACCATTAAATTTAAATGAAAGTTTAGGTTTGCAGTTTAGATCACATCAAAGAAACTCTCTTGGCGAGGCTTTTGGTGCAGCTCCAGCTGCTTGGCAAAAAATAACAAATAATACAGGATATATAAAAGTATCAGCTACTGCTTTAACTCACGCTGCTGGATCTATAACTATTGAACCAGGCTTGCCTAATGCAGGTAATACTTACAATACACCTAATACTACTATAAGAGTAGGTATAACTACTAAAATACCTGATAGTAATTCGTCACTGCTTTCTACTAATAAAACTTACAATGCTGATGAAAGCTTATTTGATATATTTGATATAAACGGTGACACGCAATATTTAGAATGGACTGGTGGTGAGGCTGAAGCAGAAAAAGAAATAGCTTATGATCTTTCTTCTTATGGAGATCAACCTTTATATATAGTAGCTGTTGGTATTATTCCTTGGACAGATCTTGAGTCAAGTAGTCATAGTATACGTTTAGCTTTAGCGCCTAAAGTTATTGCTTTAAATGTAGAAAATGGTTTTCCTGCAACAGAATTAGAACCAGAAACAGGTTATTACAAGTCATCTATAATGTGGGAAAAATATAAAAATCATACTCCTTCTGAAAACAATGATGATGAATATGATAATGATGATTATCAAAAAGTTCCTGATGAAAGATACGGGCTTGATCCTAGTAGAGCTCAAACTAATGGATCTTTTTACATAGATGATTTATACGGAAGAATACATTTTAGTTCTAATGTTTCTGGAAAAACTGTAATATTAGATTACATAAGTGATAGTTTAGGTACAGAAGATGAAATGCAAGTTCATAAGTTTGCTGAAGACGCTATGTATAAGTGGATAACTTATGGCGTGCTATCNTCTAAAATTAACGTACCAGAATATGTAGTTCAAAGAGCTAGAAAAGAAAAAATAGCTGCTACAAGAAAAGCTAAATTAAGATTATCAAGTGTTAAACTAGAAGAAATTACTCAAGTACTTAGAGGAAAGTCTAAGCAAATAAAGCATTAATTTATGGCGGAATTAAAAAACAACTTTCTTCAAGGTAAAATGAACAAAGACCTTGATCAAAGAATTTTACCTAAAGGACAATATAGAGATGCAATGAATATACAGATTACCTCGTCTGATGAATCAGATGCTGGTACAGTTCAAAATATTCTTGGTAATGAATCTGTGTCTAATATTGCTTCTGTTTCAAATTCTTGTCGATGCGTTGGTAGTATAGCTGATCCGCTTACAGACATGGTGTATTGGTTTGTTGTATGTTCTGATAGAAGTGCTATTGTTAAATACTCTGAACGAACAGATACTTCTGAGATTTTAGTAGCAGACTTAAGTAGCGTTGAATCATATGTTGACAATGAAGGTAATCCAGTTGTTCTTCCTTCTTTTTTAAATTTTACTGGTGAACAAATTACAGCTATAAATATAATAGATAATTATTTATTTTTTACTGACGGCAATAGTGAGCCTAAAAAAATAGATTTAAATAAAAATTACACTAATTATAGTTTTGGTGAAGATGGCATTACAATAGGTAATGAACAGTCTTTTAGACATCACTCTGTTTTTAGAGTTAATGATATACAAGTTGGCTTTTTATCAGAAGAAAATATAACAGTAATAAAGAAAAAGCCTTCACTAGCACCTTTAGTAAAAACATCATCTTCACGTTTAAAGCCAGAGCAAAGTATTTTTCAAAAAGATATACCTAGGTTTTGTGTTAGATATAAATATGATGATAATCAACTTTCAGCTTTTGGGCCTTTTACGAAGCCTGTGTTTAATCCGTCTTATGTAGAAAACACTAAAAGCGCTAATAATACACCTATATATTATAACGCTAATACATTTTACGACGATAAAGAGTATTACAACACAGCTATGTTAAATTATATATCTTCTATTGAACTATATAACTTTGTTCAAAGCGACACGCCTGATGATGTTGTAGAAGTTGAGCTTTTATATAAAAATGAAAACTCTAATATAATATACTCTATTGCTAAAATAAAAAGATCTGATCCTGAGTGGTCGTTACTTAGCTCTTATTATTCAGAAGACATAGAAATGGATTCTGCGTTTGAAAGTGCAACTGGATCTTATGTGATAACTAGCGAAAATATAACAGCAGCTATAGCAGAAGATCAGTTTTTAAGACCTTATGACAATGTTCCAAAAAAAGCTAGAGCTCAAGAAATAGTAGGTAATAGAATAGTATATGGTAATTATACTCAAAACTATGATGTAGATACAGTTGATTTATCGGCTAGTTACGAACCTATTCCAGACGGTGATAGGTATGGCTCTTCATATAACCTTGAAAATTTAAATAAAACTATAAAATCACAAAGAAGCTATCAAATAGGTATTTTATTTGGAGATAAATATGGTAGAGAAACTCCAATATTTACTTCTGCTAATGGATCTGTAAACGTTGATTATGAATCTCAAGTTCCTACAGTTACTTTTGACGCTACAGGTGCTCCTGTTTGGGGTGGTTTAGAAACAGTTTTAAACGCTTCTTCTAGTAATAGATTAACAGTTTCATTAAACTCAGGAGTTCCAGAATTTGCTTCATATTATAAGTTTTACATTAAAGAGTCTTCTGGAAATTATTTTAATTTACTATGCGACAGAGTTTATATACCTTTTGTTCATAATCAATTTGAAAACAATGAAGATCATGTATATCTTGCTTTTCCGTCAAAAGATAGATCAAAGCTTAATGAAGAAGATTATATAATACTAAAAACAATATTAAAAAATCCTTCTTATCAAGTTGCGCAAGAGAATAAATATAAAATTATTGATATAAGCAACGAAGCTCCTGATTCTATTTCTTATAAATTTTATGAAATAGGTGCTATTAGTAACGAATCTAATATACTAGATGGNGTAGGTTTTCCTGACGATGAAAATTTTCTTTTTCCTTTAGTACCTGGCGAAGATGAAGTTTTGCATAGACCTGATCACACTACAGATGTTATAACAATTCATAGAGATGTATTTCACGATTTAGGTAACGATGGTACGTTATTAAATCTTAATTCAGCTTTAGAAAGCTCTATAGAGCAGTTATATATTAGCTTTTCTGCTAATGGTCAAAGTTCAAAAAGATATAAAGTAACTAATGTACGTTTAGACTCAAAGCCTAACATTTATGTAATAAGATTATCAGAAAGAATTACACAAACAGATGCTTTAATAGTTAATACAGTTGGCTTAGAAGGCGATGGAGATAATCAAACGTTATCGCAGCAACAAGCGTTGCCTGCCGATATGATATTTAAAATAGAAAGAAAAGATAAGTTTGAAAACGAAAACTTTTCTGGAAACTTTTTTGTTAAAATTAGAGCAGATGAATTAATAAGACAAGAGTTAATAAACGAAGGGCTTACGCTTATAGCTCCTTCTTCTATTATAAATTCTGAAAATTTATTCTTATGGACTGATGATGCTAGTAACGATGCTAGTGGTAAAAAAATTAACAACGCAATAAATAATGTAAAGATTGCAGCCATACATGACTCTGGATCTACTCAAACTGTAGACGATATACATAACGCTTACTATCTTATGGATGATGGATCAGAGTATAATTTAACTTCAAGTTCTGCCGCTTGGAACTCTTTACTAGACTCAAACATTGGCTTTGGATCTGGTCAAGGAAAGTTTTTTATAGACGGTATGTATATGGCAGCGGCAAATCCAAGCCCAACATTATATGCTAGAGAAGCTGGTCAAGGTTGGCTAGGTATTAAACAAATAAAATATCCTCAACTTTTATGGAGAAGCTACACTGACTTCTCAACTGTTGGAATAAGCAGTGACTTTGCAGGTTATTACAACGATTATGGCGTTGTTGATAACTATAGAAGAGCTAAAGATCTTAAGCATTATGGTTGGGTTACTGCAGATTACACTGAGTTTCAACAAGAAGTTGAAATAGGCTCTTTTCGTACAAAATTAGATGAACTTGATGCTAGCACGCAAGAACCAGTTTCTTATACAGGAGCAGACTACGACTACTTTAATAGCGCTGCAGTTAATGGGCTTGATCCTTTTTTAACTGCTGACGGTAACTTTACTGGCTCAGCTGAAACTAATTCAGGCGCTAAAAGATGGGTTGCAAATACTATTTATGGAGAAGAAAGATTAAATTTAAGCACTGATTATCAAACTGGAAGACACTACATGCATCTTTCTTTTTTTGCTCCAGGTGAAAATTTATTTCAAGAGCCAAATAGTTTTCCTGACGCAATACCTTTATTAGGTATTGATTCTTTAGGTAAATATCTACAAGGTATTTGGGGCGGTGGTGCTTTTACAAATAAAGGAGGCGGTATATTTAACGGGCAAACTGAAGGTTGTTTTATAGAAATGGAAGGCCACTACTATGTTTCTGACAATCCTTTTCCTAATCAATTAACTGATACTCCAGACAATTTACAATTTGATTTTGGATCGCCAAAATATCCTGTAGCTTTTCCTGTAGCTCCAGGTCCTGGTAACGAACAATACATAGGTGAAAATTATGAGACTAGAGTAGTAGGTTATGATTCTGCTTATGCTCAAAAACATTACAAACAATTTGATCCTACTTTTGGCGCTGCAAACTCTTCAGAAATACAAGCGTTTTTAGATAATTTAGTTGAAGGATCTAGATTTAAGTTTTCTAACGATGATAACGATAAAGTATACACTATACTTAGTGTAAAACAAAAATATGTTTATAACCATACTCCTTGGCGCACGAGAGAATTTTGGACTGATGTTTTTGAAACATTTGATCATAGTAGTGATTCTGTTGAGCACGCTGTGGTTAATTGGGCTAATAATTGGGCTTTTTCACAAGAAGAAAATTTTGCCGGCGCAAATATTAATGTAGACTATGTAAGCACTTTAAACGAAGCCGGAGATGATTACAATGATGAGTTTAAAGCTGTAATAAATATATTAACTAATTTTGGTAATAAATCTAATAGAAGAGTTGTTTATATTGTAGAATTAGACGAAAATCCTGCTAATGTTGATCCTAATACAGAATTTAATCCTTTAAATCAGCTTAATGCAGAGTTTGGTAGCAACAGTTCAAATAGTTTAATTCAGTTTCTTGGCGAAGGATCAAAAGCTTTTTCAAGTGAAGCAACTAGTAATAAATCTATTTTTGAAACAGAACCACAAGAATCTGCAGATTTAGATATTTATTATGAAGCTAGTAATGCAATACCTACTTCTTTTAGCTCTGAATCAGCAGAAGTATTTGTTCCTATTGGTAGCAAAGTAGAAATTTTAGACTTTGCTTTTGCTAAACAAGATTTAGCTTACGATGGAGTTTTGTATGTAAAAAATATGTTTTTTAATGCAAGTACTAATCAATGTTTACTTTCTGTAAGAGGCTTTAATGATGCTGAAGTTGGATATAATTATTATAATCCAGAAACAGGTGCTGAATTACCAAATGATTATATTGGTAAACAGCTTTTAATTACTAGACCTGATGGAAGTTATAGCAAAGTAATAATAGAAGATATAAATAATGACCAGTTTGTTGACTTTTATGTTNATGGCGGTGGTTCTGGTAATCATGGCTACGTAAGAGAGTTTGTTGTTAATATTGACACAACTTTATCTCATGGCTTGTGTTTTTATAATGCCTTTAGCTTTGGCAATGGTGTAGAGTCTGATACTGTAAGAGACGATTTTAACGGAAATAGAATTACAACTGGAGCTAGAGCATCTACAACTTTAGACGAACCTTACAATGAAGAAACAAGAGAAAATGGTTTAATATTTTCTGGCATATACAATTCTAATGGTAGAATTAACAATTTAAATCAATTTATACAAGCTCAAGGTATAACAAAAGATTTAAATCCTACTTATGGTAGTATACAAAAGTTGTTTCAAAGACAAACAGACTTAGTTGTTTTCTGCGAAGATAAAGTAGTAAAAGTTCTTAGTAATAAAGATGCTATATTTAACGCTGATGGTAATCCACAGTTAGTAGCTAACAGAAATGTTCTTGGCCAAACAATACCGTTTGTTGGTGATTTTGGTATAGCTAAAAATCCAGAGTCATTTGCTTCAGAATCTTATAGAGCTTATTTTACTGATAAACAAAAACGAGCTGTACTTAGATTATCTATGGATGGTTTAACGCCTATATCAGACGCTGGTATGCGCGATTGGTTTAGAGATAATTTAAGCACTCCAAATATTTTATGTTTAGGAACTTATGATGAAAACAAAAAAGAATATAATTTAACGTTAAAAGATAATACATTTTCTGAAAACATAATAATTAACAGTTATTTTTCTGATGCAGTTGATAACATAGAATTAGTTGGAAATAATTTTAATTTTGTAGGTAATCCTAATTTTAACGGTGGTGAAGATTATACACTTGCAGATTTCATTAACGATATATTTCAAACAGTAGAAGATTTGTTATTTGACGCAGGAATAAACTTTATGTTTAATAACGATGTAATTGTTCATCATCATGACGCTATACCTGCTGGTTCAATATTACCTGGTCTTGGCTTTGACACTCCTGATGCTGCTGAAGAAGTATTTGAAGGTACGTTTGGTAACTGGACTTACGGCGATGGCTCAGAAATTAATTATTTAACAGCCGCTGGATTAACAGACATTGATAGCGATGATGATGTTTGGTCTGGCAATGGAGTAGGTTTTCCTAAATTTACCATGAGTCCTTTTCCTATATCACTTCCTGCTCACGAAAGAACTTGGACATATAAAAATAACGACGACGAAATTAAAAATTACCATGACAATGGCTTAGAGCCTGTTCACCCTACAAGTCCAGATTCTGGCGTAATCATGAGTGTTGAGCCTCAATCTTTTACAAGTGTTGGCTATAAAACTCTTATATTTCCAAATGAAAAACTAGGATCTACTGCTCAGTATAGATATGCTCAAAGTCCAGATGTATATAACTGGGGACCTGATTCTATAGGCAATTTTTATGGCGCTGATTACACAAATACTGATCAACTAACTATATTTAACGGTGAAGAAATATACGTTGAATTTAGAACTTCTTGTGATAATTGGGACACTTGGAATAGCGGTCGAGTAATTTTTCAAATAAAACTGTACGATGGCGACAATCCAATTGCTGATTCTGTTTGTCAATTTAATCAGCTTGATGAAAACATTGCCGATCCTAACTCTCTGCCTTATGGAGCTCTTTGGGGCGCTGGAAATGGTGGGCCTAGCACTTATGGGCCAAGCAACACTACTGCAGATAGCAGTGGCGCACTTAATAGTCAATTTAGAGTTAATATTAGCGAAGGTAATTTTCAACCACAAAACGCAACAGCAAAAGGATATATGAACATAGCAACTGCTCAATTTCCTAAAGCTTATGGACCATCAGTTGCTGGATATGTATCTGGCCTTACTAATGTTGCTTGGACTTCAGATACTGATCAAATGCGCTTTTCAGCATTTTGGAAATTAGGATCTGCAGAGTACCAACAAGGAATAGCTGTTAATAATTTAAAGGTTCATATTAGAGCGCTTGTTGGCGAAGGTGAAGATGTTGGAAATAGTGAAGTAATTTTTCCACAAATTAAATTTTTAGGCGTTTATATTAAAAAAATATATAGACTAAAAACACCAAGAATTGAAGGTGTTGGTACTCCAGGATTATATAATCAAGTGCCTTTTGTTGATGTTCCAGCTTGGGCTGAACTTACTGCAGGATCATCTGACGGTGATTTTGGTTGGAATACTCAAAACATTTCGTTTGGTAGTGGTGAGTTTGGCGATGTTAACCCTGGAAGTGTGAGATTTTGGTCGCAAGTAAATTCCGATACAGGTGAAGTACTTGATGAAGGTAATTGGTATGCGCCGCCTGTATATCCACCTGTTCCAGTTGGTTTTGATAGTGATTTTTCAGCTCTTGAAGGTTATACAGGTAACGGAGTTATTGCTTACGAAGATAACGATGCTTTTGAAGATACAATACAATCTAGCACTGGACAAGCTCAAAGTACACAAATTATTGGTAGTACTAATAGTATATTAATGCAGCCTACAGCTTTAGATGAAGATGGCAATGAAGCTCTTGTTCCTTCTTATATTGCAACGAATATTAATCCAAATAATATTGTTGCAGGAAATTGGTATTTAGTAGAAGTTAAATTAACAGACGAAGCAATAAACAATTGGTTTTTTCAAGATGGTTATCAAAACGGCACAGAAATGCCTATAATTATTAAAACAAGCTCTGTTATAAGTTCTAACGCTCAGATGAATGATGCAGGTAACGCTGGAGCTAGTCATTTACTTCAACTTGACGGTTATCCAGAGTTTTCTTTTGGTAAATTAAGTCCTAGTACTTACGTTGATGTCAATGGTAATCAATTAAAAAGCATGATTTTAATGCCTACTACAAAAACTTGGGAAGGCGAAGAAATACCTGTTTTAGCAGCTATATTTCAAGCTGGTAAATCAATAGGAACTTTTCAGTTAATATCTGAAGTTGGAGAAGGCTACTATGCTAATGTGCCTGAGCAAGCTTCAATAGATTATGTTAAAATATATAATATTACTGGTGGAAGCACAATGACTGAGCCGCCTGAGTGGGAGATATTAGATTCAAAATATAATAAACCACCTCATTATTTATCAGAATTTATAAGTGATTTTTATCCAAACGTTTTAGCAGAAGTTTATTATAAAAATGGTAAAGTTAATTGGAACACAACTGTTGAAGAAAATAGTTACTTATCGCAAGGTTTTCATGGTGGTAATTTTCCAAATCCAGAAAATCCTCCTTCATCGCTAGATGGTTATATAATGACTTTTACAGTTGAAAATAATGTTGATACTAATACTATAGAAGGATCACTAACGGCTCACGCAGCATCAATTCTTGGACCTCCAACTTTTTCGGCTTCTGGTTTTACATTAGAAAATATTACTTTGCCTGGTGTTTATAAAATAAAATTTAATTTTGGAAGTTTAGATTATCTTGAAGGATATTATCTACAATTTTTACCTGCAGATATAATAGAACAGCCAGAAGGCTCGGAAGCTATTATTTCTGACGGCGCAGATAGTAATACTGACGCGGAAGGCTTGTATGAGTTTAGAGCAGGGCCTGATGGTTTTACTGGTGCTGTAAGTAATGTTTCAGTAACAGATAATTCTTTATTGTTTAGCGATGGCACTGTTGGCAGTTGGAGCTTATCACAAGGCGCTACATGGAGTGCAGAAGAAGAAAACATTAATTTTTCTTTTAACTCAACTACTGACGAACCTGTTGTTGACGGCTTTATAGCTGCAAAACAACAAATAGGAAGTTTACCTACAGGTAGTACTTATACAGTAAACTTTAACGTTAGCGGTATTCTTGATAATTGGCCTGACGGTCAGCCTTTTCCTTTAGGTTTTTATTATTTTAATGAAGAAGGACAAGGATTTAAACTAGACTTTTTATCAACAGAAACAATACAGTCTGGATATTATAGCGCTACACATACTGTAGGTGAAGCTAATATAATAATGAGTATATATCATCCTTTGCTTGACGCGCCAGGTGTAGTTAACGCTTTAGTTTTTGTTTTTAATACTGGCGTTGTTGCTCCAGGAGAACCAGATATGCAGAACTATAATTATGGTATAAGTATTCCAGAAATTTTAGGTAATGATTTTGAAGTAAATTTTGTTTTAGATAATGTTTTTGTAACAATAGGTGAGCAAGTTAATTTTCAAGGTAGAACACTTAGTTATAGCGAAGATGTTAAAGGTTGGATTAGTTTTAAATCTTTTGTACCAGAAAGCGGATTAAGTTTAGGCGCTAACTATTATACGTTTAATTTAGCAGGTCTTTATAGACATCATATGGCTGAGTTTGAAGATCGATATAATAGATTCTATGGCGCGCCAAGAGTAAACTCAAATATTACGTTTGTTTTTAATGATGTAACTTCTACTACTAAAGACTTTAATGCTTTAGCTTACGAAGGCAGTAGAGCACGTATTGAAACTTTTGAAAGAAATGGTTTAGCTGATCCTAATACTGGTGGAAATACTGCAGCACCTTACAATTTAATAGACGCAGACGGTGAAGGTTGGTTTGTAGATAACATTACAACTGATTTACAAATAGGTTCTATTCCAGAATTTATTAAAAAAGATGGTAGATATTATAACTACGTAAGAGGTGTTAACACAGATCAAATAGACACGCCTGACGACACTGCTAGATTAAACGTGCAAGGATTAGGTGTTGCTACTGGAGTTTTTAATATTCCATAAAATTAATTAAAATTAATGACAAGAATAAGAAAAATATTAATAAATAGAGATAATATTCCTGCTGCAGGTCAGGTTAGAACTTTAACTATAGAAGGTGATGTTGGAGCTAAAGTAAATCTTCAAATATCTAGTAGTGCTAATAGTTTTTATAGTTTTGACACTCAAGTTTTTGCTGGTAGACTACCTAATGTATTTAGCGCCAATAATAGTCTTGATTTAAATTTAAACTCTGGATTAAATAGTGTTAATATATCGTTTCCTGGGGCTACAGGTATTTCTTATTTTATAATTCTTACGCCTGCTGCAAATAGCAATACAATAATACCTAAGCACTTAGTAATAACTAGACTAGATACTGTATCAGACTCTATTGTAACTTTAGCAGCATCTACAGCAAGCTCAAGTAAATATACTACTAGTCCTGCTTTTGCAAATATTAACTTAACTGGATCTCCTTTTGGAAATACAAAAAAGATTTTAAGTATAGATAAAACTGTTACAAACGCTACTACAGATGCAAATAGTAATGGTTTATTTATAACAAGACCAAATATAAATGAACAAGATTTTTTTTACGATACTACAGAAGTTATAGTTAGTAATCCTTTAGGTGATGGTGTTCTTAGCACAAAGGTAATAGTTGCTGATTTATCAGAGTTAATAGTTGGTATGACTTTGTTTTATCACAAAGGTACAACAGCGCCAACAGCTGGGACTACTATACAAAGTATTGATACTGCAACTAAAACTATAACTTTTAACAAGCCTATTGCTTTTGAAAATAGCGAAACAATGACTTTTAGAGCTATAGGTTTAAAACAAATAAACAAATCTTTAAATTGTGTTATTGCTTTAGACAAAGTAAGCGTAAAATCACAACAAAAAAATCTAAACGTTACACCTGTAGTAAAAGAAGTATCAACAACTGTTAGAGTAGCGCCTTCTAACTCTACTACTATAGCTGTTGCGGCAACGCAAGGTATACCTGGCGGTAGCACTGCTGTATTTAATGGTTTTAAAGTAAATAACTCTAGCACAAATAATGTTAATTCTGTTACGCCAGATCCAAGTGGAGGTGATAGTGATGGCGCAATTACTTGTGATGTAGCTCAAACTTTATTTGCAGGAACAAAACTAACATTTAAAGCTGCTAATAAAAATCATTTTTTAACTACTGAAGCGGCGATAAAAATTGACTTAGCTGTGTTAAAGTTTCCTTTATCAAGCAAGACAATAAATTTAAATTTAGATAACTTTATAACACCCGGAACAGCATCATGATTGTAATAGACGTACCTACACAAAATGTTTCAGTACAAGCTACAGATATAGCTTACTTTATTAATATTCAAGAAAACCTTTTTAATAGTGGTCTTCAAGGGGCTGGTGTAGATGGTACTCAAAATCCTATACTTATAGGTGAAATAAGCGTTGTTAACGATGGATCTATAACAATAAANAATGAAGTTAGTATTCCACCTGTTGGAGCATTTATATTGTTTGCAAAAAATAGCTCTGCTAACACGTCTGGAATAAAAGGTACTTTTGCAGAAGTATCAATGACATTAAACTCCGCTACTAAAGGAGAACTGTTCTCAGTATCTGCAGAAGTTAAAGAAAGTAGTAAATAACAAGTCAAAAATGTAACTATTAATACATAAATTTAATAATATGGCAATAGTAGGTTTAAAAAAAGTAAGTCCGTTCAAGATAGATCCAGTAACAGCAATAAGTTTAGGTACTTCTGTAATGGGACTGTTCGGTGCAAGTAGAGCTAGAAGAGACGCTAGAGCAGCAGATATAGAAGCAAGAAAAAGATTACAAGAAGCTAGAGAAGCTTACAATGCTATTGAATTTACAAATCCTTATGAAGGCATAACAAATCCATACGAAGGTGTAACTAGTCAGTTTACAGGTATGGAAAACGTATTTGAAGAGCCGCAAGTTGATACTAGAGCTGCAGATTTTATGCGTGAGCAATCACAGCAACAACAAGCAAATATATTACAAAATTTAAGAGGCGTAGCNGGTAGTAGCGGTGTAGCTGGTTTAGCACAACAAATATCTAACATCGGCACGCAACAAGCTAGACAAGCGGCTGTAGACATTGCTAGACAAGAGCGTCAAAGCGAAACAGCTAGACGTAGAGAAGCTAGCAGAATAGACGCATTACAAAGACAAGACGCGCAGAGAATAGACATGCTACAGCGTCAAGGCGANTTTCAAGCAGATATGCTACAAAGAAAAGGCGATTTGTTTAGACAACAACAAGAACAAAATAGAATAGCTAACTTATATGGTTTAGCAGCTGATAGACAAACAGGCACTAGTCAAGCATTAAATACAGCACAAACACAATTTAGCAGCGCGCTTGGTGATTTAGGCGGCACAATAGCTGGTGGTGTAGCAGGTGGTGAATTTGATTTTCTTAAAAAAAAAAGTAATGTAGATACTATAACTACAGATGAAGATTTAGAGAGAGAAGGATATGATTTTATGGATGAAGTTGCTCCAAAATAATAAAATACAATAATGGCAAAGAAACAAAACGATAAAGACTTTATGTCAAGCCAAGATTTTCTTGGAGATTTATTTAAAAACGTAGGTAAATCTACTGGCGCTAGCTTATTTGAAAAACTATCAACTAATGCTAGACAAGAAGCAATACAGCCTTTAGTTAAGTCATTACAAACACAAGCGCTTACTAAACCACTTATAGATTTAAAAAACAAAGCAGATAAAGCGCAAAAAGCTGGCATGGCCGCTTATATCGCTGCTAATCCAGAAATAGATGAATCACTATTATACGATGGTACTGGTGATCTTGTAAACAGTATTATGCAGCAAAATAATTTAAGATTTAGACAGATAAATCAACAGTTATCATTTATGGATATTCGTAATCCAAGGTATCAAGAGCTTGCTAATGAATTAAATAAAATAAACACTACTAGCGCTCAACTTAGAGAAGATAATAAAAAGCTATTAGGTATTAGAAACTTAATGAAAGACGATAACGCAGTTGAGAGATTAAGTGATGGCATGACTGACGCTGAAAAAGCTTTATATAACGATATTTTAATTGGTAATCGTCAAAACTTTGTGAATATAAATGGCAAATTACATTGGCAAAATCCTGATAATGCAAATGAAGATCCTGTAGCTATATCTAGTATAGATGCAGCTGGTCCTGTATATGCTAATTCTGTTGTTATGGAAAAACATATTGGACTATATAATGAAGTTATTAACGCTCAATTTGTTGATGATAGAATACTACACAATAAAATTAATAACCTGTGGAACATGGAAGGTGTTGGTAACGCAGGTTTAAAATCATTTATATTTGACAACGAAGGCGCTGAAGATATTTTAGGCTTTGATACTAGTGAATGGTTTGAAACTTGGTTTAAAGATAATAATATTATTAGTGAAGAAGCTCAAGAAGCTGAGAGACAAAGAATAAAAAATGCAGGTGTATTAGCAGACGGAAGTACAGGTAATGTTAAACAACACTTCTCTGCTTGGTATCATAGCAAATTGAAGAGCAGCGTTGCTAGTCAATACAATAAAATACAAGCTGCTAAAAAGACCGATGATGGTGTACTAAACCCAAGAGTAGGCTGCACAGATCCTAAAGCTACTAACTATAAATCTGATGCGACTATTGACGATGGTTCATGTGTATATGGAACAGAAAATACTAAGCAACAAGTTTATGATAAACTGTTTGATTATGATAATCAAATGAACGATAAATCTGTAGCGACACAGTTAAATAGAAATAGAGAAGTAATTGGTATGCCTGAAAGTGTTAAGGCTGATGCAACAAGTTTTGATTTTAAAGAAGCAATTGAGCTTGTAGGTCTTGAAGACCTAGTTATTGGAATAGATGAAAAATACACTAAAATACCAATAAATAATTATATTAGAAGAGACGGTAAGTTTATTGGTCAAGCTGGTATAGCTCTAGATAATATATTTAGTGTGTATAATACAATGATCGAATCAGGCGTTGAAATGACAGGTGAAAACTTTGACAAACTATANACTCAAACNTACGGCCAATTATAATATTCAATGAATAATCTACAACAACTATATCAAACTATATTTAAATCAGGCTTAATCAATGTTTCTTTTGATGATTTTAGCAAAGCTATGCTTAATGAAAATTATCAAAAAACAGTTTTTGAAACTATAACTCAACGAGGGTTTTTTAGTAATAACTTTGATGTTTTTAAGTCAGCATACTCGCCTCAAGCCGATACAGCTGCTACGTCTGGCATATACGAAGTAAGACAATTACAACCTGGTGATCCTGGTTTTAAAGAACCTGTTACAACACTTACAGAAAAGCTAGCTATTGGTAGCTATAGCATGGTTAACGCGGTTAACGGTATAGCTGACTATGCAAATGCTGTAAGTACTAACGTAGAAGTGTTTTTCAAAGAGTTAGATGGCACAGAGTTAACAATAGAAGAAAAACAAGATATATTTTCTAGAAATAAAGTATTTACTCGTCAAACTGAGCTTTTAGAAGAAAACTTATTAAACTATATAAGTAGAGAAGGCGGTACAATATCTAATGCTATAAAAGAAGGTAAATATGGCGAAGCTGCAAACAAGACTGTAGACGGTATGATAGAAGCCATACCATCTTTAATAGCCGCTAGACTTGGGCCTTGGGGTATGGTAGCTTTAGGCATTAGTACTGCTGGAAATAAGTTTGAAGAAGAGTTATTTAGCTCAGAAGAAGATGCTAATGTAGGTAATTTACTGTTAAACGCAACAGGTAGTGGTGCTATTGAAGCAGGCTTTGAAATAGTTACAAGAAATTTATTAAAAAAAGCTAACTTAATTAATGATCAAACAAGCGCTAAAGCTGCTAAAGAGTTTTTAAAAGAAGGTATACTAGCGTTTGGTAAAAAAGTTATAGGTAGTGGCTTAGCAGAAGGTTTTGCAGAATCAGCAACTACATTAGTGAGTAATTATTTTGATGCATACACTCTTAATAAACAGAGAAAAGAAGGTCGAGCTGGCGAATTATCATCAGACATAGCTACTTTAAACTTAGAAAGTCAATTTATACAAGAGCTAGGTGATAGTTTTATAGTTGGTAGTGCTGTTGGTAAAACTATTCAAGCTTCAGGTGGATTAAAAAAACTTAGTAAAGGTGCTAAAGAAAGAGCGTATAATACGCTTATGGATGCTAATGATAAAGCTAAACTAAACGAAATAGCTAAAAAAGCCGAAGAGCTTAAAACGGCTTATGAAAAAGCTAAAACTAAAAAGTCAAAAGAAGTTATAAAAGATCAAATGACAGATCTAGTTGCTCAAGCTAATAGAGTTAAAGGTAACAATAAGCTTACTATAGACGCTATGACTAATGATCAATTAGATGAATATGTAGAAAACATAGAGTCTCAACTTGAATTAACAAGAGCGTATAGATCTGCAACTTCTGAAGAAGAAAAAAAAGCTTTAAAAGATCAATTTGAAAAAATAAGTGATGAGATTGAATCAACTCGAGCTTTAGCTAGAGAAAAAGTTTTACAAGAGTTTTCAGACAATGTTAAAGCTTACGCAGATGACATAAACGCTGAATATGAAAGATTTAGTGACTCTAAAAAGTTTCAAAAAAGATATGAAGAGCTAGGTGGTGATCCGAACCTTGATGTTACAGACCGTGACGGTGTTTTTGTAGGTGGAGTCATGCTTCAAAATGATACCGTAGCTAAAGAAACTGGAGCTATATCAGTTGCTAGTCATGAATTTATACATAGAATTTTTGGTAAAAAGTTTGATAATTTAACTACTAAACAAAAAATAAATTTAAATAAAAGCTTTTATAATATACTTACAGACTCTCAAAAAGCTGCTATTAAAAAAAGGTTTGTAGAAAATAATGAAGATATAAATGGAGAGCCTGATTTTACATCAGAAGAAATGTTTACGTATTTTGATGATGCTATAAATAAAAAAGAAATATCTTTTAACGAAAGCTTTGGCAATAGAATATTAAATTTTACTGAAGAAGTGTTAAGACTTGTTGGAAGAAGAGGTGAGTTTGAAAATGGCAGACAAGCTTACAACTTTATGAAAAACTATAATAAGACTATAAAGAAAGGAAAGCGTAGCAAAAGAATAACTAAGTTTGCTGAACAAGATAAAATACAAGTAGGTGAAACTACACAGACAAAAGCCTCGTTAACTAAAATATCCGACAAAGCTAAAAAAATATCAGGTGATGTTGACGCTATTGGTAAAAAAGCTAAAACAAAAGCAGAGTATGACGCTGGTGTAAATATTGAAGCTTATAATTATTTGATTGAAGGTGACGGTTTAACTGGTTTAATAAAAGCTAGACTAGCTAGAGAAGGTATAAATACAGAAAGTGAAGACGCTAATGTTAACGGCGTGCCTATAGCAACCTATATTGAAGATGTTAAAGCTAAGCTAATACCCGACGTTTTAGGATTTAATCCTGAAGAAGAGACTACTGAGCAAGGCAAGTTTGGACTATCTGGCTATATTAATCAACGCCTTGGCTATAGAATGGGTGATGTTTCTAAAGTTGCTAAAAAAACACCTACAGGAAGATCATTAGATGCGCCAATAGATGATTCTGGTAGAACTGCAGCAGAAACTGTAGAAGGTGAAGCTGATCCTACGCTAGCTAGGCTTGAAGAAGAAAACTTAAGTATCAACGCTGAAAACAGATCACAAGAGACAGAACAAGATAAAAACGAGTTAAAGTCAAGATACAGACATAAATTAAAAAATAACGATGGCTCTAAGCTAATAGGTGAGACACAGGTAGAAAGTGTCAGAGAAGGCGTTAGAACGACTCTACGAAGGCTTAAAGCTGATATAACATCTGATAAGTTTTTACTTAACTTTGAAAACATGGTAAAAAAGACCATGAAGAATATTGTTCAAGGTGCTATTGGAACTAAAGCTACATATAGACAGTTTGTTTTAAACAACTTTGAAGATATTATAGATTTTTCTACAGTGCAAGATTTAGTAGCTATGGAGCGGCTTGTTGGTAAAGGTAAATTAAAAGATGGTAAAAAAATATTTACTGTACCTGTTAAAAGACTTACAAAGCAAGAAGATATACAAAAAGCTATTGATCAAGGTAAACTACCGCCAGACGCTATTAATAAGTCTGCTGAAGGCGTGTTTTTATCTGAAAAACGTATGCCTACAAAACAAGAGCTTGAAGCATTTTTCTTTGGCACTAACATGCAAGAGGTATTAGGCTATGAGCTAGGAGCTTCTACTTTAGGTACTAGAAAAGACGGTTTATCTCGTATGATAGTTACTGAGTTATCGCAAGATGCTATGATGGAAACTATGCAAGAGCCTGAAATAATGAACGAGCTTCTTGAAGCGCAGCCTGAGGTAGCTAAAGATGTTATGGTTAATAGCGTTGCTACTAAAATAAATAGAGCGCCTAGCCTTAAATTTAGTTTTACAAAAGCACAACAAACTGATGCTAAAAAAGGCTTTGATATACTTTACGGACAAAAGTCTGGTGATGGTTTTTATGGTCAAAACTTTCAAGATTTTATAAATGATGAAAATATTGATGGTAAAGTTAAAAGCCATGTTATAGACGATTATGTTAAGAGAAACGCTGAAGCTTTTAATCGTGAAGACTTAGGTATAACGCAAGATGAGTTAGATGCTTTAGATTATGTTAGAAACGATCCAAGCACAGGTAAAAAAAGAAGAAAGAAAATAGCTACGTATAAAAAGTATGAAATTATAGCAAGGCAAAGACTTCAAAATATTTTTGACAAATCAAATTTAGGCTATAAAGTACAAAAGCTTTCTGAAAAAGATAATAATCCAGATCTTGTTATAACAAGAAATGGAAAAGTTGCTTTAGCTATAGAAATAAAAGGTAATACAGCTAGAGGCATATCAGTTAGTTTTAATTACAAGCAAGGTCAAAATAAGCTAGTAAAAACTAAAGATAAAAAAGAAACAGATAATTATTTACAAAAAGAAGATGCTGTAATTGAAAAAGCAAGCAAGCTTTTTGACAAAATGATTGACAAAGTTAAGAAAAAGTTTGGAAACGACGCAATACAATATACTAAATTTGGAAACTTACAGTTTAGTAAAGAAGCTGTTGATTATATAAAAGAACAAGGTTTACATTTAGAAATATATAATAATGTTGAATTTATTACAACTGAAGATGTTGCTTATTCTTATCAACAAAAACAAGGAAAAGATGGTACGCCAAAGCCTAGTCATATTATTGACATAGGTAGCGCTGGCATGTTTAATATGAGCACAGATTCAGAGGTTACTTTAGAAGGTTTAAATAACTTTGCTGATCAAAAAGCTCCAATACCTATAATGGCTAGAGTAGGATTTAATTTAAACACAGCTAAAACTCATTATACAGTATCTGTAAGATTAGAGCCTCAATTAAACTCTATATTTTTTGAAAAACAAAACGTAAGCTTATTAAATAAAGATCGTAATAAAAATGTAAAAATAAAATCTTCTAAATCAACAAAGCTAAACGTTGCTCAAGATATAACTAAAGCTTCTGATCAAGCTAGAACAAAAGCTTATTTTTCTAAAACAAAAGGTGCTAGTATATTCGACTTTGATGAAACTGTAGGTATTAGTGAAAATGTTATTATAGCTACTAAAGAAGGTGTAACAAAAGAAATACCATCTGATCAATGGCCATTTGTAGGTGAAGACTTAGCTAATCAAGGTTATGAGTTTGACTTCACTGACTTCAATAAAGTTACTAAAGGTAAGCCAGGCCCGCTACTACCTAAAATGAAAAATCAAATTAAAAAGTATGGCTCTGACAACGTGTTTATACTTACAGCTAGAGCACCTGAAAGTGCAGAAGCAATACATGCTTGGCTAAAATCTGAAGGTGTTAATATACCTTTAAAAAATATTACAGGATTAGGCAATAGCACTGGTGAAGCAAAAGCTATGTGGGTGCTTGACAAATATGCTAATGAAGGCTACAATGATATGTATTTTGTAGACGACGCTATTACAAACGTGCAAGCGGTACAAAATGTATTTGATCAATTAGACATTAAAGGCAAGTCGATACAAGCTAAAATGAAATTTAGCAGAACTAAAAAACAAAACTTTGATAGTATACTTAAGCGTACTGTAGGTATTGATCAAGATATAGATCCTGCTAGAGCTAAAATAATAGGCGCTAAAAAAGGTAGTCGTGAATTTTTTATTGCGCCAGGCGCTGATGACTTCCAAGGCTTAATGATGAGATTAGCTGGTAAAGGTGAGCAAGGAGAGTCTGACATGAAGTTTTTTAAACAAGTTTTCTTTGATCCATATAATAGAGCATATAGAAAATTAAACTCTATACAATACAATATGATGGAATCTTATGCTCAAATAAGAAAAGAGCATAAAGATGTTATTAAAAAACTAAAGAAAAAGTTTGATAACGAGTTTACAAATGAAGACGCTATAAGAATATACCTTTGGGACTTACAAGATTTAGATGTGCCTGGTTTAACTACAGCTGAGCGTAAATCTATAGCAGCTAAAGTAGCTCAAGACGCTGATATGGTTGAATATGCATTAAAAGTTAGAAAATCGTTACAAATAGAAGGTGATCAATACTTAGCGCCTACTGATACTTGGACAGCTAGTAGTATTAAAGGCGATATGTACAACTCTTTAAATAAAGTACATAGAGACGGCGCTTTGCAAGAGTGGCAAGAAAACGTAGATGAACTTTTAAACAATGAAGCTCAATTAGCTAAGCTAGAAGCTGCTATGGGTACTGACTACGTTGAAGCTTTAAAAGATATGTTGTATCGTATGAAAACTGGTAAAAATAGACCTAGTGGACAAAATGCTTCAACAAATAAAGCTTTAAACTGGCTACAAGGATCAGTTGGTGCTATTATGTTCTTTAACATGCGATCTGCAGTGTTGCAGTCAATATCTACTGTAAACTTTATAAATCATACAGATAACAATATATTTGCTTTTGCTAAAGCTATAGCTAACATCCCGCAGTTTGCTAAAGATTTTAAAATGTTATTTAATTCACCTCAGCTTAAAGTTAGACGTTCAGGACTACAGCAAGACATACAAACAGCTGATTTAGCTGATAGTTTAAGTCGTGGTGGTGGTGCTTCAGGCGCATTAGCGTATTTGCTTAAAATAGGTTTTACACCAACGCAAATAGTAGATAGTTTTGCTATTGCTTTTGGTGGTGCTACTTTTTATAGAAACAGAGTTAAGTCTTTAATGAAGCAAGGTATGACTCAAGATCAAGCTGAAAGTCAAGCTATGTTAGACTTTCAAGAAATTACAGAAGAGTCTCAACAATCTAGTAGACCTGATCGTATATCTAAACAGCAAGCTTCACCTTTAGGTAGATTATTACTTGCTTTTCAAAATACACCGCTACAATACAATAGAATAATTAAGAAAGCTGTAAGTGATATTGCAAATAAAAGAGGTAATATTAGAGATCATTTATCAAGAATAGCTTATTATGGTGCAATACAAAGTTTAATATTTTACAGCTTACAACAAGCATTGTTTGCAGAAGACGAGCCAGAAGAAGAAGAAGTACCAAGCAGTGTAAAAAGAGAGTATAATGCTGGCATTAAAGATGGTAGTATAGACAGAATTGAATATCCTAAAGTAGGTTTTTATTATGCTGACGTTAAAAATAAACAGAAAAAAGAAAGTCTAGTAAACAGTATGGCTGATAGCTGGCTAAGAGGTTCTGGTATAAAAGGCGCTATAGTTTCTACATTTAAAAATGTAATTAGAAGTTTTATGAAAGAAAGTAAAAAAGGCTATAAAGCTGATTACTTTAATACGTTTGTAGAAGTGTTAAATGTGTCGCCACAAATTGGTAGTAAAGCTAGAAAAATAAAAAGAGCTACTGATACATACAAGTATAATAAAGATGTAATATCAGAGATAGGTGCTTTTGATATTGATAATCCAGTATACCCTATGACAACTTCTTTAATTGAAGGTACTACTAACGCTCCTGTGCACAGGATATATACTAAGCTTGATAATTTAAAAGAAGCTTTTAATGAAGATAATACAGCAACACAGCGTTTGTTTGTAGCGCTAGGTTGGAATCAATGGCAGCTAGGTATCGATACATATGAAGATGTTAGAGAAGCTAAAGAAAAAATTAAAGAAGAAAAGAAAGCTAAAAAGAAACAATGCCGTCAAATTTTAAGTAATGGCAAGCGCTGTAGTATACGTACAACTAACAAAAGTGAGCTGTGCTACCATCACAATTAAATAGGTGGCTAAATAAGTAATACTTTAATTATGGCTTATACGCAAAGAAATAATCCTTTTCCTGTAACAGGATGTGGTAGAAGACGAACATTTCAAACAACTAAAAATCCTATAAAAGTGTTTGATGATTCGCCTATGCAAAAACGTAAGCCAGATGTTAGACGTACTATAGGGCCTGGAAAAAACTTTAATAAAGCAAAAGACACTGGCACAGGCGCAGCTGCTGGTGGTGGTATGACTGAAAAAGGCGTTGCAGAATATCGTCGTAAAAATCCAGGTAGTAAACTTAGAACTGCTGTAACAACTAAACCATCTAAATTAAAACCAGGTAGTAAAGCTGCAAAGCGTAGAAAGTCGTTTTGTGCTAGATCAAGAAATTGGAAAAGTAAACGAGGTTTAGCTGCTAGACGCAGATGGAATTGTTAATATTATGGCGTACGTACAAAAAAATAATCCTTTTAAACTAGTCAAGCGTGGTAGAAAAAAGCATGCTAGATCTATACGAAAAGGCGTTGGTCACGTTAATAAAGAAGGTAAAACTGAAACTCATAAAATGGCTTATGGCTCAGGCGAGGTTGATGGCAAGACAGTTTATAGAGCTTATCCTACAATAACATTTGACGACAAAGGAAAAAAGAAAGACCAATCGTATAATGAAGCTAAAAAAGCAGGAGAACTTTATGAGTTTAAACGCGAGAAACGAGCAGAAAAATTTGCTGCTTACGGGTATAAAAAAGGTAAAGCTAGACGCGAAGCTAAGCGTGATTATAAAATGAATAAAAAAAACAAATAAATATGGCTTTTAAATTAAAAAATAAAGGACTAAAGAAAATAATAGGTCAATTAAAAAACTCTGCTACAATGCATGCTAATCAAGCTAAAAAGTTAGAGAGTATGTCACCTATGAAAGGTAAGCTAAAGCCTTGCCAAAAGGCTGCTGCTAGAAGAAAATTTGATGTATATCCAAGTGCTTACGCTAATATGTGGGCTTCAAGATACAAGTGCTAATGTATACGCAAAAAAGTAATCCGTTTAAAAAGCGTATGGGTAAATTTAAACACTCAGACGCTCCTGATGCTAAAGGTAAGTTTAAAAGCTTGTCAGCTTCAGGCTTAGCTAGCTGGATGATTAAATCTCGCAAAGGTAATTTATCTAGAATTATTAGCAGCTTAAATCAACAAGTAGTTTTTAATAGAGGTAAAAATCCAAGTTATGCTTCTAAAATGCGTAAAACAATGGACATCGTTAGAAAACGATTAGGTAAAGATAAAAAATAATGGCTTATAGAGGTGTCTTAAAAGCTCGTATATCAAAATTATACGGCGGTGATGTTACAGTTGACAAGGCTCGCAAGTTAAAAGCTAGAAAAGATGCTACGCCAAGAGACAAACAATTAGCGAACTGGTTTATAAATATGCAAACAAACAGACCATCACCAGCAAAAAAACGTAAAGATCCTGTAGTTGGTACAGGTAAAAAGCCTAAAGGTAGTGGTAGAAGACTATATACTGATGAAAACCCAAAAGATACTGTTAGTATTAAATTTGCTACAGTAGCTGACGCAAGAAAAACAATAGCTAAGGTTATGAAAATTAACAAACCTTACGCTAGAAAAATACAGATATTAACTGTACTTGAGCAAAGAGCTAGAGTTATGGGTAAAATGGAACAAGCAAGACTTGCTAAAGCTGCTAAAGAAAGATTAAAAAGACAAAGAAAAGATGTTTAAAGACTTTAACATATCGTCATTTAAAAAAATGAAGCCGCCTGGTGATAATAGTTTTGATACGATGCAAGAAGTTAAAGAACTTAAAAGTATACCTATAAACAAAAAGTTTGTTAAAGACAACGATGATATTGAAGCTGCTTTTAAAAAAACAGCTAAAGATAATGGTGTTGAAGACTACGATAACAAAACAGCTGCTAAACTTATAAAAGAGTCAGCACCTGTAATATTAGAACTTAAGAAACACTTTAATAGACCTAGACCAAAAGTTGTGGCTAAAAAAATGAATATCAATATGAAAGATATTGAAATGAAGTCAATGAAAACGCCATCATACCCATCAGGTCACTCAGTACAAGGCGTATTAATAGCTAAAGTGTTAGGCGATAAATATCCTAAAGCTAAATCAGCGTTTAATAAAACCGGTAAAAATATATCTTATAGTAGACGAGTTGCCCACGCTCACTATAAGTCAGACAGTAAAATGGGCGAAAAATTAGGTAAC
>FUFK010040350.1_pt1 | contig 26169 bp, 23 predicted proteins | sample 1021851 | NCBI WGS metagenome assembly FUFK01 (sample SAMEA51879418, study PRJEB19060) | metagenome
TATCAAAAAGCACTCCTTTTCCAATCAAAGATACTTGATATTTTGCATTTGAATTGTATTTGCCAACCAAAAAATATGGGGGCCTATCAGAGCCTTTCCCAACACCCAAAACACCACCAAAATTATTTTCTTCAAGCCACTTTTGATCATAAACTTCAACTTCTATTCCTGATGAGTCAACTAGATCTTTTACCTTGTTAATAAATTGCTCTGGTGACTTATCCAAAGCAGGTGTATTTATTAAATCTCTAACCCAAAATACGGAGTTCTTTTTTATTTCATTTTCTGAGGAATCTAGATCTTGAAATGTAATATTGTTTACAGAAGAATCATCTTTAGATTTATAGTTATTGAATTTATACTGAACATATAAGATTCCATCAATAATTAAATTTGCATCTTCCACAACGTTCAAAAATTTAATTTCTGCATCGGAATTAATTTTTGATCCGATTAAGGTCCCCAGATCATAAAAGTTAATATCTTCTTTATTTTTACCAAGGCCAACGATAAATGTTAAATTCTCATTCTTTGAATATGATGGTGGAACTGAAAGTATCTGATTCTTTTTACCTTCAAAAGAATGTGTTTCACAATATTCTTGAAACAAATCATTATCGAAGTATTCATCATGACCGTTCATTTCATCATTCAGAAACAATATATCAATTTTCATTTACTTGGTGTCCAATCATTCTCAAACTCTCTTGCTAGCATCCATAAAAGATCAGATAGTCGATTTAAATATACCACTACTTCGGAATCGTTTATCTCAAGATGTTTTTGCCATCTTACACATTTTCTTTCAGCTCTTCTTGAAACTACCCGAGCCCAATCAAATTTTGCGGAAATATTATTTTCACCAGGAACTACAAAAAATTCAGGAATTCCATTTTTCTCTTCAAGAAAATCGATGTCTTTTTCAAGTTGTAAAATCATTTTTTCTTCAACTAAAGTTTTGTCAGGTTCAAGTTTTTTTCTATTTTCTTTAGTTGTCGCTAATTCAGCTCCAACAATAAACAATTCTCTCTGAATCCTTAGAACATTTTCTTGGACTTCAATTGGTAAGTCTTTATCTGCTCGTATTAAGCCAAGTGCAGCAACAAGTTCATCGACAGATCCATATGCATCGGGAGCTAAATCATCCTTTGAAACTGCATCACCAAAAAGCATGCGGGTTTCACCTTTATCTCCTTTTTTTGTATATATCTTCATTACTATCAATATAGTCCTAGGACAAAAGTAAAAGACCTCCAGAAGCTCCTAGTGAAACAATTAATGACAAATAACTCAATCCTGTAGAAGCCATAACTCCTGTATATGATTTTTCNCCTAAAGATTTATANGAAGCAAACGATAAAATTGATGTAGAAAGAAAAAGTATCAAGATTACATTTTTGAATATATTCTCAATATCTTGACCAATAAATTCAAAAAANACAAGTGGTATAAGAATTAAAGATTGAAAAGTACTGGTAATAGCTATTTTTTTCATACCTTCTTTTGATATTGTTGGGTCTACCAAAAACCAATGACCAATCATCATAGATGAAAAAACACCACTTACTAANGATATTGGAAACAAATAATTTAGGAAAAAATCGAAAATGTTTAAATTTAATGTATTGAAAATCTCATAATTGAGCAACGTAAAACTTAAACCATAAAAATAGGTATATATTTTTTTATTTTTTATCAGCAAAGTTGCAAGCAACAAGAGAGTACCAAATACAGTTAAAAGGCTAAAATTTAATAAAATAATAGTAGAAATAATCGAAATAAATAATATACTGAATCCTTTTCTTGGCTTAATTCTGAAGTTTGAATAAGAAAGATAGGGAATACAAAATGTTAGTAAAACATAAACAAATAGGTTCAATTCCATATATCTTTTACAATAACAATATATGTTAAAGAATATAAATCAGCTTAGAATTTTAAAAGCGGTAGTCATATCATTTATATTCATTTACATTACAAATNATATTTTTAATTNGAATGAATTTACTCTAGGTATAAATTTTTTCATATCCTTGGGTATTTATTCANTTCTTAGCTACGTAGCCCTTATTGGTTACAAATTAAATAAGCTGGTTGGTTTAATATTGTTTTTTTCAATTACATTTCTTTCGCCAAGTATGTACCCTGAACTAGAGGGGCAACTTTTTCCGGTTACATATGTAATTTTTGCTTTATTTTTAACATATTACTTTGGTATTGAAATGTATAAAAAGTGGAAAACGACTATCTAAATTAAGTAAATTAGAAAGGGTAGGTTAGAATAGAATAATGTTACGGGGCATTTTTAGATTTACATTATCCTTCTTCTTTGCTGCAATTTTTGTTATATCTATAGGACAGACAGAGGCTTTTTCTAATACCCATTCTCATTCAATTGTGAGACATGATGTAAATATAGGTTGTGCAGACAATGCTGTTGCACCATTAAATTCAATAAAAGATATTCAAACATTTTTAAACTGTAACGGTTTTAGTCCAGGACCGATAGATGGTGTATCTGGTGGAAGAACTACCGGGGCTATAAAAAGTTTTCAAGCTAGCGTAGGTCTAACAGCAGATGGCGTTGTTGGTCCAGCAACAAAGCAAGCAATGAGAAGTTATAGTTCAACTACTTTTACTTTTACTGGAAGCGGATGGGGGCATGGTGTTGGCTTAAGCCAGTATGGAACAAAAGGCTTAACAGAGTTGGGTGCTCAATTTTGTAGTAACACAAGTTCTTGTACTTCTGATGAAGTTGTTAAATATTATTTTCAAGGTACAAATGTAAGAAATTTAGGAGATATTTCTCTGTCTTCTCCAGANATAGCATCAAATAACAATGCTTTNTGGGTGGGTCTNGCTAGGAANGCAAAAAGTATAACATTAACAACTCTNCCNTCGTCGAGTCCACCATCTCTNAATATNTGTCAAGATGGATTATCAAATACTGCTGGAGTGCAATTATTTCTCACTTCAAGAGGCTTTGAGCCAGGTCCTATTGATGGTGCCTATGGTGATAAAACTGCAGATGCAATTAGAAGTTATCAAGCATCTGTAGGATTAGGTCAAACAGGATCTATAAATGATGAGCTCATCAATAAAATAAAATCTGATGCAACATCTGATGGCCCATGTGAGTCTGCTTGGGGTCCTTTGAAAATTGGTGGTGGTGCAACTATCAGTGTAATAAACAGTGGAAGTGAATGTTACATGACAGGTCATCCACTTGTTCCAAAAATAAGAGCAAGTTGCAACATGAGCATTAAATGGTCTGATGGAGGAAGAATTAGAGTTGGACCCCGAGAACATAAGCACGGAATTTTGAAATTGAGATCAAAAAATGTTTCATCTGGTTTTCATGTTGTTTTGTCAGTAAACCTAGAAAAATATTTATATGGCCTAGCTGAAATGCCCTCTCATTGGAATGTTAAAGCGCTTGAAGCCCAAGCTCTTGTTGGGAGAAGTTATGCAGTTTTCCACTATTTAGATGAGAATATACCATCTTCGTCTACAAATCTAGATGCTGGCTTAAGTGAAAAACAAAAGGCTTATTGTTGGTGTCATATAGGCTCTACGGCTTCAAGTCAGTATTATTATGGTTATCTTAAAGAAATTGCTGGACCAAATTGGGTACAAGCTGTAAACAATACCTCTGGAAAAGTAATTACTTATGACGGCTCATATACTCGTAGCTCAGTAATTCAAGCATTTTATTCTTCATCAACTGGTGGTAAGACAAACACAAATGTTGTTGGATTTGGATCTGCTACACCGTGGCCTTACCTTAAAACTGTTGATGATCCATGGTCAATAGATAACAGAGTTGGTAATTCTAAAGCTGCGTGGTCCTTTGACTTCAATACCTATCAACTATCTAAAAATATACTATGTGGTGATACTCCTTGTTTTGATGCAATTACTGACATTTATGTTTCATCAGTTGCAGAGTCTGGTGCTGCTTTAGAGGTGACAATGAAAGGTTTCAAAAATGGATCAGCAAAGTCAGTAACAAAATCTGGAAGAAATATTAAGTCACAGTTAGGATTTCGATCTCATTACTTTAAAACTTCAAGTACGTCTGACGTTTCGAACCTTGCAGTAGGTCCAGTTCAAGCTAATACTTCTTCAAGTGCTAACGGTGCATCGGAGAGTTTGTCAACAGGAGAAACAGCTCAATATGCAACCTCTAGCGCAGGACTTTCTTATCTTGCAAAAGCAGGTTTAATAAATAAATGTGATGGTAATTCATCTGGTTGTCAGGCAAAAACATTGACTAGAGAGGAAGCTGCAGCGATTATCACTGTAGTTGGAGGTATTCCACAAGATTCACCAAATGCTTATAGTGATGACGATACAAGTATTTACCAATCTGCAATTAATGGATTGCCATACTATGGAATGCAGGTATGTTTTGGAAGTCCATTCGAAATTTTACCCAAAGAAACAGTCGCTAGAGATGANTTTGCATGTCTATTAGTTAGATCAATTAAAGCTGGAACAACAACAAATCTTTCTGGATCAGTTGATAAATATTCAGATGAAGGTGCAAGTAAGTGGACAAATGAGATAAATACCCTTGCAGCTAACGATGTGATTCCAGCATGTAGTTCAATAAGTGATAAATTTTGCCCAAGTAGAAAAATTTCAATAGGAGAAGTCTCATACATTATTGATAAGCTTGTTGGTAAATCATTAATTTCAAGTAATTTATTTGATTCATCACCTTTTAATAACTCTTGGGAACCATCTGGTGGTGAGGTTGAAAATGTAGCTGAAACAGCTGTTTCAAATCCTAACGCGGGAAATGATGCTTGTGTGCCAAAAGATAATTCTGGAATCATAATTAATTCAGTATTAGATGTTCAACAATTTCTAACTAATAACGGATTTAACCCTGGGCCTGTAGATGGCCAATCTGGACCAAAAACTAAAGCTGCTATCAAGGCATTTCAGCAAAAAACGGGTCTGTATGCAGATGGCATTGTTGGTAATAAAACTAAAGCAGCAATGAAAGCTTACACCGGTTGTGAGTCTGGAAACGTTTGTAAAGCAAGGGATAATAGTGGAGCAAAACTTGATAGCGTTGCAGGGGTACAAACATTTTTAGCAAATAATGGATTTAATCCTGGAATTATTGATGGTGAAATGGGTTCATACACTAGAGAGGCTATAAAAGCATTTCAAAGAAAAGTTGGTTTGATCCCTGATGGAGTTGCAGGAACAAGAACTAAAGCAGCAATGAAATCTTATACAGGTTGTTAATTCAATAAACTTCTTATTTCATCAGATATTTTTTCAGCATTAAAGTTAAATTTTTCAGCTAATTGATCGATCGGAGCTGATTCACCAAAAGAATCTATTGAGAATGATTTTTTAATGTTCTTAATATACGTATCCCAACCTATTGTTCTTCCCAACTCAATTGTAAAAATATTTTGATTAAGACTTAATGATTCAAGCCTCTCTTCATTTAATCTATTTAAAATTGGAGCGCTAATTATTTGGATAGATAAATCTTTTAATTTCGTACTTATTTCAAACGCAAGTTCAAGTTCTGAACCTGTTGCAATTAAAGTAATGTCTGAACCAGGCATAAATTCATAAGCACCTGTTTGAAAATCCTTATAGCTAACGTCATTATCAAAAAACTTCATGTTCTGTCTTGATAAAATTATTGCTTTAGGATTATCCCTTTTTTCTAATGCATATCTATAAGAATGTACTAACTCCATGCTGTTTGATGGCCTGATAACATCAAGATTAGGTATCAATCTTAGCGACATTAAATGTTCAATAGGCTGATGTGTTGGTCCATCCTCTCCTAGATATATTGAATCATGAGTGAATATAAATAACGAGTTAACATTCATCAAAGATGCTAATCGCATACTTGGCCTCATATAGTCGGAGAAAACTAAAAAAGTTGATCCATATGGGATTAAATTACTATGTAATGCAAGACCGTTAACAATTCCACCCATTGCATGTTCTCTAATTCCAAATTCAATACTGTTTCCTCCAAAATTATTTGAGCCAAAGGTATCATCACTTATTATTTGTTTTGTTGAAGCAGCTAAATCTGCAGATCCACCAATAATAAATTTGTTGGATAAACCATATTCATTCAATATTTTGCCACCGATAACCCTAGAAGCTTCATCGCTTGACCATTCCAGTTCAACCTCTGAGGTCTCAAAATTATTAAACTGGTTCCACAATTGCCTAAAATTCTTGTCAGATTGAAGTTTCGATTCTAAGTTAGCATTCCATTCATCAAATTTTGAATTATCATCTGCTCTTTTTTCATCAAAATATGAATAAATTTCCGAATCATGAATAAATGGATCACCCGAAAACCCAATATTTTGTAAAAAAAGCTCGAATTCATTTTCACCCAATGGAGAACCATGAACTCCACTTGTGTTTTCTTTATTTGGAGCGTACTTACCGATTGTTGATTTAGAGATAATTAATGTCGGCTTATTGGTAACACTTTTTGCAGATTCAACTGCGTCAATAATTTCATTTTCATTATGTGCATCAATTTCGAGCACATCCCATCCCATCGAAATAAATTTTTGTTTTTGGTTAGTTACCGACACCTGCGTAACATTTCCATCAATAGAAATGTTGTTGTCATCAAAAAAGTAAATTAGTTTTCCGAGCTCCCATAATCCGGCGAGTTCTGCGGCCTCTGTTGAAATACCCTCCATTAAATCACCATCAGAAACAATCCCATAAATATGATGGTCCACAACATCCCCTCCAAAGACAGAAGCTAGATATCTCTCAGCCACTGCTAAACCTACGCCATTTGCAAATCCTTGTCCAAGTGGTCCTGTAGTTGTATCTATTCCAATCTCAAAATCTTTTTCTGGATGTCCTGCAGTTTTTGATCCTAATTGTCTAAAATTTTTTATTTCATCTATAGATATATCGAATCCATTGAAGTGTAAAAGACTATATAGAAGCATTGAACCGTGTCCTGCGCTTAAGACAAATCTATCCCGATTGATCCAGTCTGGATGTTTATTTGATACTTTTAAAAAGTTTTTGTACAAAACAACCCCAATATCCGCCATACCTAGTGGCATACCAGGATGTCCAGAGTTTGCTCTTTCAACAGCGGCAGCAGAAAGAACTCTTATAGATTTTGTTACATCGTCAAACATTGCTCTAAGTATATTTATATATCAAACAGAGGCAAAGGAATCTTTTGCATGATATGAAGATCTTACAAGAGGTCCTGATTCAATATGTGGGATACCAAGCTCTTGTCCGATAGTTTTATATTGTTGAAATTCTTCTTCAGAGACGTACCTATCAATTAATCTATGTCTTTGAGTAGGTCTTAAATACTGTCCAATAGTGACAATATCTATATTGATACGAGATAAATCCTTAAGTACTGCTATTACCTCTTCAAATTCTTCACCCATGCCAACAATTAAACCAGTCTTGGTCTTTCCGAGAAAATGAGATTCCTTAGCGTATTGAAGTAGAGCTAGAGAACGACCATAAGATGCCGCAGTTCTTATTTCTCTTTGAAGACGTGGAACAGTTTCTAAATTATGATTCAATACTTCAGGATTGGCATTTATGATATTATCTATTGCTTCTTTGCTACCTTTAAAATCAGGGATTAAGACCTCAATAGATGTTTGATTATTTTTAAGTCTGACCTCATCAATGGTTTTTGCAAAAAATGCAGAACCTCCATCATCAAGATCATCTCTATTTACAGAAGTTATAACAGCATGGGTAAGGCCCATAATTTTTACACTTTCTGCGACTCTATAAGGTTCATCCATATCTAGATCACATGGTTTTCCTGTATTTACATCACAAAATCCACATGCTCTTGTACAGGTATCACCCATAATCATGAATGTTGCGGTGCCCATAGACCAACACTCATATATATTTGGACATGATGCTTCTTCGCATACTGTGTTGAGTCGTTTTTCTTTAATTAAACTTTTTAGTGAGAGGTAATCTTTACCAAGGTTGGCTTTGACTTTCATCCATTCCGGTCTCTCTGGTTCACTCTTAATTGATGAATTTAAAGTAATTGGAACGGAGTTTTTAGAGGCATTGAACACCCCGTTGTTTACCAGTTGATCGATATGAAATTCTTTTTTCTTCTTTAATTGTCTTGGGGTAAATTGAGAAAACTGTTTATCTACTTTCTCATATTTAAATATTTCAACAAATTTTCTTGAAATTATTTCGGTAACTTCTTTAAATGAAACTGTCTCATCATATTGCTGGATAGAAACTACATGTTCATCACTGCTTCCACACGGATTTATAAAATCAAACCCTTTTGTATTTTCACTTATGTTTAATGAGAATCCGTGAAGTGTTGTCCATTTACTGACTTTTATTCCAATAGAAGCAATTTTTCCTTCTTTGGTCCATACTCCAGTGTCATCAGTTTTTGAGAAAGCCTCTATTGATAGTTCAGCAAGTGTATCAATAATTACATTTTCAATTTTACGCACAAAAGGAACTACTTTTTTTGGATCATCTAATCTAATTATTGGATATCCAATTAATTGACCATCGCCATGAAAGGTTATATCTCCCCCTCTATCTGTTTCAAAAAATTCAATATTATTTTCATTAAGTATATTTTTTGAAACTAGTAAATTGTTGATATCTCCTGATCTTCCAATTGTCACTACATTATTGTGTTCTAACAAAAGTAAGTAATCGAATGGTGAACTTTCTTGACTAGTAGCTGAATGAAGACCTTTTTGAAGAATATAGGCTTCTCCATAAGGTAATTTTCCTAACCATCTAATGTTTAATTCTCTCAAGATATTTCCTGAGACCAATCTGTATTTTCAAGCTTATTTTTAATTGAATTTAAAAACATCAGAGCTGTAGACCCATCAAAAGCTCTATGATCCCAAGTTAAACTCAATATTCCAACGTGACGAATTGCAATTGAGTCGGAACCATCATCCATCTCTAAAACTACTGGTCGTTTTTTAACTGACTCAGTTGAGAGTATTGCTACATTCGGCTGATTTATAATCGGTGAAGTAAGAAAGGAGTTGAATGATCCATTATTTGATATGGTAAAGGTACTTCCTGTTACATCGTCTAGATTATATTTTCCATCCCTCAATAGCTTTGAAATTTCAGATATTTTTCTTGCGGTACCTTTTAAATTATAGGAATCAGCTTCTCTGATAGTTCCAACAAGAAGCCCTTCTTGATTTATATCAACTGCAATGCCTAGTTCAATATTTTCATGAACTGTATGAACTCCTTTTTCCAAATCAAATGAACTATTTACTACTGAATGCTCTCTTAATGCACTAACAACAGCTGTTGCAATAAATGGCAAATAAGTTAATGAAAAATTATTTTCTTCCTTAAATTTATTCTTTACCTTGCTTCTTATGTTTTCCACATTTTCGAAATCTACCTCTACTGATGTCATCACATGTGCAGATGTTTGTTTTGATAAAATCATATTTTCAGCAATTTTTTTCCTCAACCTTGGAATCTCTGAAGTACCAATTTCAGCAGATTTTGATTGCGTCATTGAGGGTTTTGTTTGACTGCTAATTTTTCCAGATCCGTTGTTTATAAAATGATCAATATCTTTTCTTGTAACCCTGCCGTCTTTACCTGTTCCCTGTACAGATTCTAAATCAATGTTATTCTCTGATGCCAACCTTCTGACTACTGGTGAGACTTTACCAATATTTTTTACTTTAGTTATTGGCTGATCTTTTTCTACAACTTCTTTATTTTCTTCAATTTCTTGAACTGGATTTTGATCAGTTGGAGCTTCTACAACCTCTTCAACCACATCATTGGTATCATTTATAACATCTTCTGACGACTCTTCTCCATCCAATTCAAGTAATGGAGAACCAACTTCTACAGTTTCACCCTCCTCGACTAATAATGCAGAAACTGTTCCAGAAAAGGGACTTGGAACTTCAGTATCAACTTTATCTGTAGAAATTTCTAATATTGGATCATCTTCTTTTATTGAATCTCCAACATTTACAAGCCACCGGAGTATCGTACCCTCAGTTACAGTTTCGCCAAGCTGTGGCATAGTTATGCGTTCACTCATATGTTTATTGTAATTCCTTTATAGCATTTATAACTTTTTCAACGCTTGGAATAAATGCATCCTCTAAAACAGGGGCAAATGGAATATGGGTGTTTGGTGACGTAACTTTTTTTATAGGGTTATCAAGATTCCAAAAACCTTTTTCAGCAACAAGTGATGAAATTTCTGAAGCAACTGATGAAAAGGGAACATCCTCTTGAAGAATGCAAATATTTGATGTTTTCTCGACAGAATTCAATATTATTTCTTCATCAAGTGGAACTATAGATCTTATATCGACTATCTCGATCGAGATATTTTCTTTTTCAAGTTTTTCAGCAGCTTCTTGTGCAACTGAAACCATACCAGACCAAGTAACTATGGTTACATCAGATCCTTCACGAACAATTTTTCCTTTACCAATCTCAACCTCATACAGTCCTACTGGTACATCCATTTTGAGATCTGGTTTTCTATATAGTTTTTTATGCTCTAAATACATGACCGGATTAGGGTCATTAACTGCAGCAACTAGTAATCCTTTTGCATCATAAGGATTTGATGGTGCAACAACTTTGATCCCAGGGTGATGGGCTAGTAAAGATTCAGGACTAATTGAATGAAATGGTCCAGATCTTGTTCCTGCTCCAGTTGGTCCTCTCACAACCATTGGGACTGCTTTTCCAGCTTTCCAATAATATTTTGCAGCTTCGGTTGTTAATTGATCAAGTGCTGGATAAACAAAATCATAAAATTGTAATTCAACAATTGGTTTTTGCCCAGCTAATGCAGCCCCTACTGCTGCACCTGTGAAACCACCTTCAGATATTGCAGTATCAATAACTCTAAATGGTCCGAATTTATCAAATAATCCTTTTGTGGCTTTAAATGCTCCCTCAAACACACCAACATCTTCACCCATAATGAATACACCTTCATCATCAGTCATTAGTTCGTCTAAACCATTATTTATTGCTTCAATATAATTCATTGTTTTTAAGTTATTTAAATTATTTTCAATTATTGGTTTTGTTCGAACAGCGAACATATCTTTAAGTTCATCATTAGGATCAGGATCTTCTTGGCTTTTTGCCCACTCAAGGGTATCTCTAATTTCAACTTCTAAATTAGATCCTAAATCTAAAAAGTCTTGTTCTGTAAATAGTCCTTCATTAATTAACGAATCTTCAAACCTAGCTATAGGATCTCTTTTCATCCAAAAATCTCTAACTTCATCCTCAACGTAATCAGCTGGATCATGTCCAGCATGTCCATAATGTCTAAATGTGACTAATTCAATTAATGTTGGACCTTGACCGTTCCGAGCATTTTCACATGCTTCGTGAATGTTATCAATGACATCATAAATATCATTACCGTCAATTATTAAAGATGGAATACCGTATCCTGCTCCTCTATCAGCAACATTTGGAGTTCCAAATTCAGTCTCATTTGGTGAAGAGTAAGCAAATTGGTTATTTTGAACTGTAAAAACGACTGGAAGGTTTAGAACGCCAGCCATATTTACACTTTCATGCCAAGTTCCTGTGGCAGTTGCACCTTCACCACAGTTTGCAACAGCTACAACACCACTTCCTTGTTGTTGAGAAGCTAATGCCCAACCTACTGCGACAGGTGCAGAATCAGGGAGTGGAGAAACAACCATTAAAGTTCCTTTATCAACTACTCCAAAGTGACTGTTTCCATCTCTTCCTTTTGATGGACCATCTTTTTTTCCAAAAAAGTTAAGTGCAACTTCCTTTAAAGTTACACCTTTCATGAGCTGGACACCTAAATCACGATGAGTTCCTCCAAATATATCTTGTTTAGCCATTCCTGCTCCTATACCTGCCATAGAAGCTTCCTGACCAATTCCTGGATAAACTGCACCGCTTAATTGTCCACCTTTGTACATTTTTAATAAACGATCCTCAAGAAGTCTTTGTGTTTTCATAGATTTATATACTTCCCAAAGTTGTTCACTTGAGAGAGTTGATGAATATCCTTTTCTTACTATTTTTTCTACTTTCACTAATGCAATCCTTTCCCAGTCAAACCAAGTAATGATTCTCCTACTGCCTCACTTAATGTTGGATGAGCATGAATAAACTCTGCTGCCTCTTCTGGTAGAGCCTCCCATCCAACCATATACATTATTTCATGTATCATTTCTCCAGCAGAAGGTCCACAAACACTTGCGCCTACTATAGGNCCCTCTTTTTCTGCATAAACTTTTACTAATCCTTGGTTTTGCTCTGTAATCATTGCTCTCCCTACACCAGCAAAGCTATGCTGAGATTGTTCAATTTCAATATTTTCTAATTTAGCTTTTTCGGCATTAAGNCCAATTTCTGCCAATTCTGGCCTTGTATAAACAACATATGGTATTGCTTTATAATCTAATGGCTTTTTTTCACCAGAAGCAATGTATGTAATCGCCGATATTGCTTCGGCAAAAGCTGCATGAGCTAATTGAGGTGTATTGTTCACGATATCCCCAAGTGCAAAAATATTAGCAACAGATGTTTNAAAGGTGTCTAAATCTACATTTATAAAACCATTTTCTNAAGCAATATTTACGTTATCTAATCCAATGTTTTCAGTTAATGGAGCTCTGCCAACGGCAATTAATACTGCATCGAATTCTTTCTTTTCACCATCTGAAAAATTAACAGTCTTATCATCTATTCCATCAATTGATGTATTTAGCTTAAACTCAACTCCTCGCTTGGTTAGTTGCTTTCTTAGTTCACCTGATGTTCTCTTATCCAAACCAGGAAGTATCTCTTTAGCTAATTCAACAACAGTCACTTCTGATTCAAGATCATTTAACAGACTTGCAAATTCACAACCAATCGCACCAGCACCAACGATACAAACTTTTTTTGGCGGCTCTTCCCAGTTCAGTGCAGTATCTGATGTGATAATGAAGTCTTCATCTGGTTCAATATTTGGAAGATTTCTTGGTTTAGATCCAGTTGCAAGAATAATATAATCGGAATCAATTTTTTCACTGGTTCCATCTGATTTTTGTACTAANACTGAAGACTGACTTTCAATAGAGCCCCATCCTTCNATGACATTTACATTCTTNCTTTTTAAAAGCATTTTTATGCCAGATACAAGTTTTTCTACTATTTCAATTCTTTTGAGTGATGTTTTATTCCAATCTATTGATTTACCATCCACATTTATTCCATAATTATCTGATGTTGAAATTTCATGNTTTAACTCTGCAACATGGAGCCANTATTTTGCAGGTATACAACCACGGTTTAGACATGTTCCACCTAAGACATCAGACTCTACAAGTGTTACTTCAAGATTAAAGTTGTGAGCGTATAGTGCAGCTGCGTATCCAGCTGGTCCCCCGCCAATAATTGTTATTTTTTTCAAATTACCTCTTTCAAGATAGGGTTTCTATCAAATCGAGATAATAACTACACCATATCTAGGGGTTCCCTGAATATGGTGATCAAAGTTATTTTCACTATTAAATCTAACCTAAAAGATGGCATCCTCCAACTCAAGATAACTCATTAATAAGATAAAATACTTTTATGCAAACTAGACATCTAATAATTGCTTCCCTGATTACAGCGATAGTTATTGTTGTTGCATTTGGTGTTTGGGTGATGACTAACTAAATTGAAAAGTTTTAATCTTGGTCACGGCATATTACATTTCCCTTTAAAACTTCCATGGGCTCCTCCAGGTTTTGTAAACATTTATTTAATTGAGGATGATGAAGGCTTCATCATGATTGATTGTGGAGTTAATGGAGATGAGTATTTTGATGAACTAAAAATAAATCTACAAAACTTAAACATTGATTTTTCAGATATAAATTTATTGATCGGTACACACATGCATTCAGACCACATCGGTCTTTCTGGAGTTTTGAGAGAAGAAGGATTGAAATTTGGACTTTATGAAAATTCTGAAGAGTTTATTCCCAAATATAATGATTGGACTGATCGATTTAGATTAATTAGTGAGTTTGCAAAAAAACAAGGTGCTCCGAAAGAATTTGTAGAAGATCTGAACTCGATTACAACTCCATCTACGACTGGCAAGCTAACCACCCCCGATGTTCTATTAAAAGAAGGGAAAATAAAAGATATAAGTCGAAATCTAGAAGTTATTTTTACACCCGGACATGATATTTCAGAAATATCAATTTATGACCCATCAAGTAAAATTATCTTTTCTGGTGATCACATACTTCCAAGAATTACACCTTTCATTCCTATTCATGATGAAGAAACAAGTATGTTAAATCATTATGTCGACTCACTAAATAAAATGAAGTCCTTTGAACATACAAAAATTGCACCTGGTCATTTTGAGATGATAGATAATCCACAAAATAGGGTTGAGCAAATACTTCTCCACCACGAAAAAAGGTCTGAGAAAATAATTAATATTTTAAAAGATGGTGAACTAACGGGATGGGAAGTTACGAAGAAATTATTTTCGCGACCGCTTGATGCAATGAATCTTCGTCTAGCTTTCCAAGAAACCATGGCCCACCTTAAATATATTGAGTCACAGGGGAAAATTAAACAAAAAGTTTCAGAAGTGAATACTTGGAGCCTTACTTAAAAGGTTTAAAACTTCTATTCTTTGCTTCCTCTAAAGAATCCGGAGCAAAAGATTGTAATTGATTGTTTTTTACAAGTTCTTTTTCTTCTTCAAGTTGTTCTAATGCTTTAAAATGATCAGGATTATCACAATCATAAACTTTCATATTTTTTCTATATCCTATAAATCTGTAACTTTCGAATTTTGGAAGTCTTGGCAATTTATAAACTTAAAAGTCTGGATACATCATTTCGAGCAGATTTGGCAGTTCCAAAAATAAGCGAATCAGATTTAGCTTTTTTAAAATAAAGATGTGCGGGATGCTCCCAAGTAAACCCAATTCCACCATGAACTTGTATGTTATCTCCTGATACTTTATTGAATACATCTGAACAATAAGCTTTTGCCATTGAAGAACTCATTTCTAGTTCAACAATATCGTCAGAGTCAACTCTTACAGAACTGTAGGCAATAGATTTTGCACTTTCGATTTGTAGAAGCATATCTGCACACATATGTTGTATTGCTTGGAAAGATCCAATTGGTCTTCCAAATTGAATTCTTTCTTTTGCATATTGAGTAGACATATCTAAACAAGCTTGTGCTCCCCCAACTTGCTCCATAGCAAGAAAAGAGATGGATATATGCTTTACCTTATTCCATATATTTTCATCTTCTTTAATATCGAACATAAAGTTTTCATTACCAACCTCGACATTCTCAAGTATTATCTCAGCCATTGGTCTTGTTTGATCTAAGGATGTTGTTTCTGAAATTGTTACTCCAGGATTATCTTTATCTACCATTATGAATTTGAATCCATCTTCAGATTTAGCAAGAATAGCAAAATAATCAGAAGTATCTCCAAACATCACATAACTTTTCTTGCCATTAAGTATGTATCCATTGTCATTATTTTCAGCTACTGTTGANATATTTTCATCATTTATCTCATATCGGTCATTTTCATAAATGCCAAATGAACCAATCTTTGAGCCTGAAACTATTTCAGGAAGAATTTTATTTTTTAGTTCAGAAGGAGAGTGTAAAAGTAGTTGTTTGAATACAACACCTGAACTAAAAATGGGAACTATAGGCATATAATATCCAAATACTTCTGAGAGTATGGATGAGTCCACTTTTGAAAAACCTAATCCTCCATCTTCCTCAGGAACATCTAAACCCAACCAACCTTGTTCACTTATAAGCTGCCACAACTCANTGTCAATTCTTGTGTTATCGTCAACTTTTTTAATTAACTCAAGCAAATCAACTTTTTCAGAAAGAAGCTTTTGAGCATTTTCTTTAATTTCATTTTGAAGTTCTGTAAGACTGAATTGCATTCCCTTATTCTAATTTTGTTTTCAAATTTGACTAATCAAATGTCGTTTGTTTTTTTATAGAATTAATATAGTTATGTGTTAAAAATTGAAAATTTACATGCATCTGTAGAATCAACTCCNATTATAAATGGAGTNAATCTAGAAATNAACCCTGGTGAAGTTCATGCAATCATGGGACCTAATGGCTCAGGAAAATCAACTCTTGCNAATGTTTTAATGGGTAANCCAGTNTATGAAATNACAGATGGAAAAATTACNTTCAGTGGAGANGATGTCACTGAAGAACCAGTAGACAATCGAGCAAANAAAGGNATGTTTCTTGCTTTTCAATATCCCGAGTCAATACCTGGAGTAACGATAGTTAATATGCTTAAAACTGCTCTTACAAATATTGAAGAAACTGAATACACAACAGTAGAGCTCAGATTGAAAGTTGCTGAAGCAATGAAAGATTTAGGTCTTTCACCAGATTTTGTTGATAGATACTTAAACGATGGTTTTTCAGGTGGAGAGAGAAAGAGAAATGAGATTCTACAACTTGCAGTACTAAATCCCAAACTTGCAATTTTGGATGAAACTGATTCAGGTCTTGATGTTGATGGTTTAAGAATCGTAGGAGAAGGAATAAGTAATTTAAGAACTCCAGATCGTGCTTATTTGGTTGTTACCCATTATCAGAGGTTATTGGAATATGTTAAACCAGACTATGTTCATGTATTTGTAGATGGGAATATTGTAGAAACTGGTGGTGTAGAATTATCTGAAAANCTTGAGAAAGAAGGATACGAATCTTACCAATGAGCAANTTTTCAGACATAAAAAAAGATTTTCCAATATTTGANAGAGATATCAATGGAAAGAAANTAACTTACTTAGACTCAGGTGCAACCTCACANAAACCTAACTCAGTAATAGANAAGATGAATGATATTTACAAATTTAATAANGCAAATGTTCACAGAGGAACTTATGTGCTNTCATCNGAAACNACCNNNGAATATGAATCAGTNAGGTATAAGCTTCAATCTTTCTTAAATGCATCTGAATCAGATGAGATAATTTTTACTAAGGGNACAACTGAAGCNCTTAATTTTTTAGCTAATTCAATAGCAAATAAATTNATGGGTGAGGGNGATGANATNATCTTATCGGAGATTGAACANCATGCAAATATTATCCCTTGGCAAATGGTTGCNGAAAAATACAAATTAANCATTAATTACGTAAAAGTAAATGATGACTTTTCACTAGATCTTGATGATCTATCTTCAAAGCTTTCATCAAAAACAAAAGTNGTTTCAATTGTTGGTGAATCTAATCTTTCNGGAATGCTNCCNGATATTAAAGAAATAAATAATTTAGTTAGATCAAATTCTGATGCTTTACTNATTATTGATGGTGCTCAANTAGTACCACATAGAAAAGTNGATGTTCAGGATTTNGGAATTGATTTCTTAGTATTCTCCGGACATAAAATGCTTGGACCTACTGGTATTGGTGTTGTNTGGGGCAAGAAAGAATTATTNAATTCTCTTGATCCAGTTTATGGNGGTGGAGATATGATTGAAGAAGTTCATTATGATAAAGCAACTTGGGCACCAGTTCCTCATAAATTCGAAGCAGGNACTCCCCCNTANGTAGAGGCAATTGGCCTTGGAGCAGCTGTAGATTATTTAGAAAATTTAGGTATGTCTGAGGTTGAAAAACATTCTGATGAATTGCGTGANTACGGTAGNAAAGTTTTACTAGATATCGATGGTGTGAATGTAATACATNCCGAACAAGATATTGCAGGATGTACTTTTGGTATGTATGTTGACGGTGTTCATGCAGCAGACCTTTCGTTGATGCTAGATACACATGGAGTTGCTGTAAGAGCAGGTCATCATTGTGTTCAACCGTTTCACAGAAAATTAGGTATTGATGCAACTATTAGATCAACAGCCTACATTTATAACGACAAAGAAGATATTGACACATTAAAGTCAGCACTAATATCTAGTGTCGAAATGTTGAGATAAAAATGTCTATAAGAGAAAAAGTTGATGAATACAAAAAAATACTAGATATTTTCCCAAATGATCAGGAAAAATATCAATATTTAATTGAAAAAGCTAAAGAGAATGATTCTTTTCCTTTAGAACTACGACTCGATAACTTTAAAGTAAATGGTTGTCAAAGCCAAGTTTGGCTTGTTCCTGAAGAAAAAGATGAAAAACTTTTTTTTAATAGCGATTCAGATGCTCTTATTGCAAAAGGATTAGTTACTTTAATTTCATCAATATACTCTGATGAAAAAGCTGAAGATATTGTTTCGTCAGATATTGATTTGATGGAAGAATTTGAACTAGGTGTAATTTTAAGTCCCGCTCGTAGAAATGGAGCTTACAGCATGCTTAAAACAATTAAAGAGTATGCTAAAAATCTAGTTTCTTAGATTATTGTTTCCACCAAGATTCATGTGGAAAATCAACCCATACATTTTCTGTATCTTTTGCTAAATCTCTNATATAGTAATGAGGCTCAAAATCGCATTCATTGTTCCACCAGAGCGATACAAATCGAACATCACATTCATGATTTATATTTTCTTTTATATATTCAGAAAGCCTTTCAAAGGTTTCACCGCTGTCACAAATATCATCAACAATAAGAACTTTTTCATCTTTAGACTTGGGTAAGTAATTTTCCCAATGTGGAAAATCTCTTGTTGATGCATGTACTGGCTTAAATGGAATATTTAATTTATGAGAAATCATAACTCCGGGTATTAACCCTCCACGACTAATACCAACAATGACATCTGGAACAAAATCATCTTTCTCAATAAGTGCACAAATTTCGTTTGTATCTTTTAGTTGTTCATCCCAAGAGTAAAATAATTTTTCCATAATTGTAAGTGCTCATTCTATCAAAAATTTAAATCATAAATCTTGTTTCTTCCATAAAAAAATGATTCCTAAAAGAATAATGTACTGAAGCCAATGTCTATAATGAAAATTATGAAAAGGAGGTAAGGATGCGCAGAAGTTGGGCAGTAGGCCTAATTATTATCAGTATTCTTACTATGGCCTGCGGTGGAGCCGCAGACGTAGATGATTACAAAGCTGCATTTGTGTATGTAGGACCAGCTGACGATGGTGGATGGTCACAAGCACATGATGTGGGTCGACAATTCTTAGTAGATGAAACTGGAATCGAAACAGCTTACACAGAGCTAATTCCTGAGGATGCTACTGAGTTCAGAACAGTTGCAGAAGCTTATATTGAACAAGGTTACAATATTATTTTTGGAACAACCTTTGGTTACATTGATGCTATGGCAGAAATGGCAGAGGAATATCCAGACGTAATATTCCTTCATTGTTCAGGCTACTTAAGCAATGACAGTAACTTTGGAAACTATTTTGGAAAAATGTATCAACCAAGATATCTATCTGGTTTAGCTGCAGGAGCAATGACAGAATCAAACAAAATCGGTTATGTTGCTGCATTTCCTATTCCTGAGGTTATTAGAGGAATCAATGCTTTTGCTACTGGTGTAAAAGAAGTAAATCCAGATGCTACAGTTGAGGTTGTTTGGACATTCACATGGTTTGGACCTGAAGAGGAAACTCAGGCAGCAAATGCTCTAATTGAGACAGGTGTGGATGTATTAGCTCAACACCAAGACTCACCTTCAACTGGTGTAGTTGCAGAAGCAAATGGAGCAAAATGGATCTCATATAACACTGCATACGGTCAAGAAGCTGCACCGGGCGCATTTGTTACAGCTCCAGTTTGGGCCTGGGGACCATATTATGTTGACGTTGTAAATTCAATTATCGATGGTGAATTTGCAGGTGGTGCTTATTGGGGTGGAATGGATACAGGACTTGTTTCATTATATGACTTAAGCTCTGATGTTCCATCTGACATTGCTGATTTAATTTCACAAAGAACAGATGAAATTATTGCAGGTGATTTTGATCCTCCAATAGTAGAGGAAGAGTTCATCGACAACGTTATTGGTACAGTTAGCCCGTAACAATTATTTTTAAAACACTCCAGCTTTAATGCTGGAGTGTTTTTACTACCATTACTAAATGAAAAAATATATTCTCGAAGCAAAAAATATTTCAAAATCTTTTGGAAATGTGAAAGCTCTTGAGGATGTAAACTTCTATCTTCAAAAAGGAAAAATTCATGGCTTACTTGGGGAAAATGGTGCAGGTAAATCATCATTAATGAATATACTTTCGGGAATCTATCAGCCTGAAAAAGGAAGTATATATATTAATGATACTAAACAAAAAAGTCTTAATCCTGAGTCTGCATCAGAACTTGGAATTGGAATGGTACATCAAGAATTCAGACTTATTGAAAGTTTTAGTATTCAAGATAACTTGACACTTTCAAAAGCAAATATTTATCAAGACAATTTCAAAGAAGCATATGACAAATATTGTGAAATATTTTCTTTATCTGTAAATCCTGAAAAGAAAATTGCACAACTTTCAGTTGGAGAAAAGCAAAAAATTGAAATAATGAAATTAATTTTTAAAAACAGCAACATTATGCTTTTAGATGAACCTACTGCTGTTTTGACACCTCAAGAAACAGACCAACTAAGGATTTCTCTAGAAAGATTGTCAGATGAAGATGAAAAAACCATTGTATTGATTTCTCATAAACTTAGAGAAATCAGAGATTTTACAGAAAAAGTTTTTGTAATGAAAAATGGAAAAATGGTTGCTGAAGATCTTTCAACGGTTGATGTTACTGACGATGATCTTGTTGAATTAATGATGGGAAGTATACAAAAATCAATTATCGATAAATCAAATAAGACTGGAGATACAAAATTAAGCGTAGAGTCAATCGAATATATCGATAGAGTAAGTAACTATAAGATTTTAGAAGACATTAATTTAGAAATAAAAGCTGGCGAAATTCTTGGCATTGCAGGAGTATCTGGAAATGGACAAGTAGAACTTGCAAATATTATTAGTGGTATTGAGATTGATTATTCTGGAAAAATATTCATTAATAATAAAGATGTTTCAAGAAAAGGTGTTAAGTCTCGAAAAAAACTTAATTTGTCTTACATTCCTGAAAATAGGCTTGGTGTAGGATTAGCACCGGGTGTCTCTGTTTTAGACAATTCAATAGTGAGAGATTATTTCAAAACAAGACTGGGTCCACATCTCTCTAGATCTAAAACTGAAACTTATCTTGAAAGTTTGATTAAAAAATTTTCAATTAAAGCACCTGATTCGAAGGCGGAAATATCAACTTTATCAGGTGGAAATATGCAGAAGTTATTGATGGGAAGAGAGTTGGTCAGTAATCCAGAAGTAATTATTGCTTCACAACCAACGAGGGGTCTAGATGTAAATGCTGTAGAAGCTATTCATACCTTGCTCGTGGACCAAAGAGATAAGGGCTCAGCTATTTTGTTGATTTCAGAGGATCTTGATGAATTATTTAAATTAAGCAATCGTCTCCATGTTATGTATGAAGGAAAAATTGTAAAATCATTCGATATTGACAATGCAGATATTAATAATGTTGGTCTTGCAATGGCAGGTGTAATTGAATAACTTTAAACTTTTTAAAAGACAAACAGTAAATGAACTATCAACTTTTTACTCTTTTTTAATAGGATTTATAATTGCCATAATCATTGGTTCGATAATATTACTTATACAGGACAAAAATCCAATAGATACTTTTTCATTAATGTTAAGACTCTCTGTGGGAAGTGTTAATAGCTTAAGCTCATCTTTAAATAAAGCGATTCCACTTATACTTGCTGGTCTGGGAATTTCTATTATTAATTCTGTCAAGTTATGGAATATTGGTGCGGAAGGCCAAATTTTCTTGGGGGCCATTGCAGTAAATTTTATTTACATCAATACTCAATTTAACAACCCCTCATTTCATATTCTCGTTTTGCTTCTTGCTGGTTTTGTTGGTGGATCAGTTTGCATATTGATACCAGCAATAACAAAAGTAGTTTTTGGCGTAAATGAAATTATTACGACACTATTAACAAACTATATAGTTTTTGGTGTGACAATTTTTCTTATTAATGGCCCATGGAAAGATCCTAAGTCTTTAAATTTTCCAGCTGCAGCATATGTCGGTGAGGAAGTATTTTTACCGACAGTATTTGGGAAGCTCAGTTTTGGATTTTTAATATGTATACTTTTTACTTTCGTAGCTCATTATCTCAAAAATAAATCTGTATTTGGTTTTGAAATGAGAATTGCAGGTGGGTCTGCAATGACTGCTATTTATGCAGGAATTAATGCAAAACAAAAAGCTTTTATTGCCATGTTGATTGGCGGAGGTTTTGCTGGACTTGCAGGTGCTATTGAATTGTTAAGCCAAACACACAGAGTCTCGACTGGAATTTCCCAAGGTTTTGGATATACGGCAATAATTGTTGCTGCAATTACTGGCATGAGACCACTTGGAATTTTCTTAGTTGGTTCTTTATTTGGTGCTCTCTCAATTGGTGGATCTGTAATACAAACAATTGGAGTAAGTACTTATATTGCAGATATAATTCAGGCTTCAACTCTTTTTGGTGCACTTATAATTCAATTTTTCTTTACTTATCAAATAAAGAGAGTAGAAAATGATTGATATTCAACTTATTGGTCTTTTAAATGCAACATTGCAAGCAGCAACTTTGTTATTCATTGCTGCATTGGGAGAATTAATTACCGAAAAATCTGGAGTACTCAACCTTGGAGTAGAAGGCATGATCTCAGTTGGTGCGGTAACTGGCTTTATGACAGCAATTAATACGGAAAATATATTCCTGGCAGTTTTAGTTGGTGTGTTGTCTTCCTCTATCTTTGCATCAATACATGCACTTGTTACTGTTGTTTTAAAACAAGACCAAACAGTCTCAGGATTGATTCTTACAATTTTAGGTTTAGCCCTCTCATCATTACTTGGAAAAAATTATGTCGGAAGAAAGCTTGTTACAAAATTAGAAAGTATTAGCTCAATAACAGAACCTTCAAATATAATTGAGGTCCTAATCAGCCAGAATATAATCTTTTATTTAGCTGTTGTTTTAATGATATCTACATCCTTTGTATTAAAGCGAACAATGTTTGGTAGAAGGCTTGAAGCTGTCGGGGAGGATTCTAAATCATCAGATTCAATGGGTTTAAAAGTTGCAAAAACACAATTTATCGCAACTTGTGTAGGAGGTGCATTTGCAGGACTTTCAGGTGTTTATCTAACACTAAGTTATGTTCCATATTGGACTGATAACATGACTTCAGGAAGAGGCTGGATTGCCTTAGCACTTGTTATATTTGGGGGTTGGAAACCATATAGAACTGCTTTGGGTGCACTTTTGTTTGGATTTCTAGAAGCGTTGGTTCCAAGATTACAAACTTATGGTTTTGAATTAAGTCCTTACATAGTAAAAATAACTCCATACGTAATTACGATTTTGGTTTTAGTTATTCTTACAATCTATAAAGGAGGAAAGACAGGAGCACCTAGAAATATTGGAGTTCCATTTTTTCGAGAAAATAGATAATTAACCAAACGTATTCAACAAATTTGGTAATATATATATAGCTTTAAACAATGTCAGCGAGCATTGAAAGGATAAAATGACAATAGATAAAATTCTATTCCGCCTCAGTAAAGAAATCATTGAATCAAACACAGATAATCCATACTTATTAGGCATACCAAAAAGAGGAGATCTTCTAGCTCAAAGGATATCTAATAATTTATTGAGCGAAAACTTTAAACATGACATAGGAAAAGTAGATTACTTACCATTCAGAGATGATTTAGATAAGAATCTAAAAAAGAACAATCTTGCTATATCACCAAAAGATAGAGAGGTTATATTAATTGATGACGTTATTTATACAGGAAGAACATTAAGGGCATCTATTGAAGCTGTAATGTACTCTGGTCGACCTAAATCTATTTCACTTTTATGCTTAATTGACCGAGGACACAGAGAATTACCTATCACCCCTAAATTTGTAGGTAAGAATATACCAACTAATCAAGATGAGTATGTTTCCGTTTTTTTGAAAGAAATAGATAACGAAGACAAGGTCNAGGTTACATANAAATGAGACATCTTTTAGACTTTCAAGATGTAAACAAAAATCATTTAGAAAATCTAATTGAAAAAACTAGAAGTCTTGAAGTTAAACTAGAAAATCTCGGCTCTTTAGCNCTATTAAAGTTTGANGAACCTTCAACAAGAACGAGACTTTCTTTTGCAATAGCAGCAGATAAACTTGGAATTAAAACTTTNGAATCTTCAGATNTAGTATCGGCNAAACAAAAAGGGGAAATTCTTAAACATGAGATAGAGACATATGTTTCTATGGGTATTGAAGTTTTAGTATTAAGGACAAAAGAAAATAATATNGATGATTATCGAGAATTTAATAACATTAGTGTTATCAGTGCTGGTTTTGGAAATAAATCTCATCCAACTCAAGCATTGATAGATATATCTACACTATATAGCCTGAATAAAATCAATGAAAAACATACCCCTGTAACTTATGTTGGGGACGTAAAACATTCAAGAGTTTTTGAATCCGGAAGAGAGCTCTTAAATATATTAGGATTCAAAGTTGGTGTCTTTACAGATAAAAAACTATTACCTGACAATAAAAATGGCCTTGAAATTTATGAATCATGGGATGAGGTATTTGAGAGTTCTAACGCAATTGAACTTCTAAGAGTACAGAAAGAAAGATTACAAGATAATGAAGAAATAAACTTTGATGAATATATAAATAATTATCAACTTACACAAGAAATTTTAGGTAAATCACAAAGTGATTTGGCTGTTCTTCATCCAATGCCAATCAATATTGGTATTGAGATTTCTAAAGATGCTATTGAAGATAGGAAAATAAAATATAAGGACCAGCTTTCACACGCTATACCTTCACGAATTGCAGCATTCAAATATGTAAGGGATGAAATATGATTGAAATTCCTGGATTTATCGATCTCCATACTCACACAAGATATCCGGACAATGATAAATTTCCTTTCATCGATATCGATGATTCAGCAATTAATGGTGGCTTCTCAACAATACTCGCAATGCCAAATTCTGATATACCTATTGACTCGATTAAAAACCTAAGAGTTGCTCAGGAAATAGATAAAAAATTAAAAACAAAGGTACATCGTGTTGGCTCATTAACAAAAAATTTAGAAGGNAAAGANCTTGTAAATTATAAAGAATTCNTNGAAAANGGTATCACAATTTTTTCNGATGATGGAAAATCTNTNATTGATNATNATCTAGCTGATGANGCATTTAAACAAATNAGCAAACTTGGNGGTGCAGTNTTTCAACATTGTGAAAAAAGTTGTCANTCNAANCCTGGTGACATTGCTCCNCCAAATAGTNATNNTGACTTGATTCCAATAAANAANGATGAGGANNTNGAAGTTCTTGAAAGAGACTTAAGNTTATCNNAAAAATANGGNACAAGATACCNTGCTCANCACCTTTCAACTTTTGAAAGTGTTGANCTGATAAAAAANGCAAAACAAGANGGTCTTCCTGTCACTGCNGAAGTNACACCACATCACATACTTCTAAATAATGAAAATTTAGACACAAATAATGGACTATTTAAGATGTATCCACCCCTCAGAACTGAAAAAGACAGAGAAGGATTGGTTGATGGTTTACAGTCTGAAATTATAGATGTCATTGCTACAGATCACGCACCTCATAAAGCAGAAACTAAAAATGTGCCTTTTAAAGATGCTAATCGTGGCGTTGTTGGTCTTGAATCAGCTTTTCCCTTGATTTATAGTTCAAATATTTTTGATATAGATCAAATGTTGAAATTTTTAGTTATAAATCCTACAAAAATACTCACTGAACTTGGTTACGAAATTACCAAGACAGTAAATACATGGAAGAAATCAAAGTCAGTTTTTATTACAAAATCAAAATTCAAAAATTCATTATTTGAAAATGAAAATATAGAAATTGAAAGGGTTCTTTCAGGTGTATAAAAAAGCAATGCTGTTGAATCAAAATGGTGATGAATTTCTAGGTTGGACAACTGAGTCATTTAAGCCAACAACTGGAGAACTTATTTTCAATACAGCGATGACTGGGTTTGTCGAAATATTAAGTGA
>FUFK010061053.1_pt1 | contig 26162 bp, 32 predicted proteins | sample 1021851 | NCBI WGS metagenome assembly FUFK01 (sample SAMEA51879418, study PRJEB19060) | metagenome
GTGACTGGAACTGATATTGCAGGCAATGCATTATCAGAAGCAATTACTGGACCAGATTCTACTACAGTAACAGGAAGTAAATTTTTTAACACAGTTACTCAAATAGCTGTTGATGGTGCTGTGGGAACAAACACTTCAGTTGGAAACGCTGCAGGAACTACAGGCGGACAAGCTGTATTGACTGCTGGTAGAACGAGAGTCAGAGGAATGCACATNACNACTGGNGGAACNGTAGGAAATATATCTTANTTCAANACATCACCNGTAACAGGAACNTCTTTATTTTCTTTTCAAGTTGCAACAACTACAAAAGATTATATTGATCCNTANATNCCNGATGATGGAGTNTTATTTGATGCAGGAGCTTTNATAGATATTCCAGCAGGAACAGCAGTNAGTGTTACGACATTCTTTGATGGATAGGAGGTTAAATGGCTAACACCACCTCNGGNACAACAACTTTNGATAAAACTTTTGCTATTGATGAAATAATAGAAGAGGCTTTTGAAAGAATAGGTCAGCAAAACGTTGCTGGTTATCAATTAAAAAACGCTAGAAGAACTTTAAATATATTACTTCAAGAATGGGGTAACAGAGGTATTCATTATTGGGAAATTGATGAAACCAACATGGATTTAATTGAAGGTCAATCGGATTATGATTTTTTCAGAGCTAGTGGTGATGGCACAAGTGCTGTTACTACTCCTACTAATGGTATCTTTGGAATGTCCGATGTCCTTGAAGCACAACTAAGATCAAACAGAACTCAAACAACACAATCAGATAGTCCGATGACTAAAGTAGATAGATCTACTTACGCAGGTTTTTCTAACAAATTATCAAAAGGAACACCAAATCAATATTGGGTAGAAAGACTTATTGATAGAGTTAGAATACATATTTATCCAACACCAGATTCAACTAATGCATCTAAAGATATGCATTTTTATTNTATAAAAAGAATNCAAGATNNTGGNGATTATACAAATGCAACNGATGTNCCNTTTAGATTTGTNCCTTGTATGGTATCNGGANTNGCATATTATTTATCAATGAAATATATGCCACAAATGGTTCAAACAACAAAACTTGCTTATGAGGATGAGTTTGCAAGAGCCTTAGCAGAAGATGGTTCTGCATCTAGCACACACATTACCCCTAAAGCATATTACCCAGGAGCATAATGGCAAAATACGCAACAGGTAAATACGCAAAAGCAATATCAGATAGATCTGGTATGGAGTTTCCATACAAAGAAATGGTTAGAGAATGGAATGGTGCTTTTGTGCACGTATCAGANTTTGAACCAAANCAACCACAATTAGAACCAAAACCTATGAATGGTGATTCAATATCTTTACGTAATGTTAGACCTGACAGAACAGAAACAGCTGTTCCTAATATTTTACCTTTAAATGCTTTTACAACAACTTCAGGATCAACCACTATATCTGTAAATGAACCAAATCATGGTAGGTCAACAAGTGACACTGTTAGATTTAGAGATGCAAATGTAGTTGGAGGTGTGGCTGCAGCGACAATAAATTTAGCTACAGGATATTCAATTACTAAAGTAGACGATAATAATTATACCTTTGCAACGGCTACAACATCTAGTATAACTGAAACAGGAGGAGGGGGTTCTGCATCTGCAGGGCCAGTGACAGTAACGGCATGATTAAAAAAATAAAAAATTTTATATGTAAATTATTTGGTATTAAAGCTTGTAAATGTGATGACATAGATGAGCACGAAGAATTATATTTACACGTTCCAGAACCAGAAGTTCCATTGTACACAGATGAAAATGGAAAAGCAGTAAAATGTGGAACACATAATAGATACAAAAAAAGTTGTCCTATTTGTAGAGAGGTTGCAGGAATAGCATAATGGCAGGATTAAGCGCATCAGGATTAAAAACACAAATTAGAAGTTATACTGAGGTTGATTCTAATGTTTTAACAGACGCTGTATTAGAAAATATTATTTTAAATGCACAGTATAGAATAATGAGAGAGGTTCCTATTGATGCAGATAGAAAACAACAAACAGGTTCAATGGTTGTAGGCCAAGATCAATTTAACGCTCCAGCTGGTTGTTTGTTTGTAAGAAGTATACAAGTTTACGATTCTACATCGGCTGTAACAGGTGCTAATTCATATTTAGAAAAAAAAGATTATACATATTTACAAGAGTATGTACCCTCTACTGAGTCCTCAAAAAGAGGTAAACCTAAATATTATGCTATGTATGGAGGAGCAACAGGGGAGTCTGACACTACTTCAGGACGTATAGCTTTAGCTCCTACTCCAGATCAAGCATACAAATTTAGAATACACTTTAATTTTATGCCTGTTTTATTAGAAAATAATGACACTAATTATATTAGTCTTAACTTTCCAAATGGGCTATTATATTGCTGTTTATCAGAGACGTATGGTTTTTTAAAAGGACCTATAGATATGTTGACTTTATACGAAAATAAATATAAACAAGAGGTACAGAAGTTTGCTAATGAGCAAGTCGGTAGACGAAGAAGAGATGACTATACAGATGGCACTGTTCGAATACCGGTAAGATCAGTGAACCCGTAGGAGATAAATTATGGCAATAACATCGGCAATATGTAATAGTTTTAAACAAGAGCTTTTAGTTGGAACACACGACTTTACAGCTACAACTGGAGATACTTTTAAATTAGCTTTATTTACTAGCTCTGCAACATTAGGAGCAGGGACTACAGCTTTTGCAACAACTAATGAGATTACAAATTCATCTGGAACGGCTTATACGTCTGGAGGTGTGTCTCTTACAAGCGTAACACCGTCATTAGACTCATCAACTGCGATTGCGACTTTTACTAATGCTAGTTTTACAAACGCTTCTTTTACAGCAAACGGATGTTTAATTTATAATTCAGATAAATCAAATAAAGCGGTCGCTGTGATTGCCTTTGGTGCAGATAAAACTGTAACAAGTGGAACTTTTACAATTCAATTTCCTACAGCAGACGCAACTAACGCAATCATAAGATTAGCATAAGGAGGTCCTCCTTATGGCAAATACTTGGAACCAATCAGGCACAACCTGGAACACCGGTCGTTGGGGAACAACTGATCCTTTTGCAACTGGTTGGGGTGCTAAAGCTTGGAATGATGGTGAGTGGAATGATCTTTCAAATGAGACTGTTAGTCTTACGGGTATATCAGCTACTCTTAGTGTAGGTTCTCCAACTATAACAGCTGAAATAAATACTGGTTGGGGACAAGACGGTTGGGGCGTTGAAAACTGGGGTATCTCAGGAGTAACTGTAGAAATAGAAGCGCCAACTCAAATATTATCTTCTCTTGGAGCTTCGGCTTGGAACGAAGGCACGTGGGGCAATAGTAGTTGGGGTATATTTAATTTAACTCCTGCAGACGTAATGGGACTAACTGGACTAGATATTACAAGTTCTGTTGGATCACCTTTAGCAAAATCAGATTTTACTGGAACATTAACAGGTCAATCAGCAACTGTAAGTGTTGGATCAATTGCTCCTGCAGATGTGATGGGGTTAACTGGATTAGGTATTACAAGTTCTGTTGGATCAATTTCTCCGGCAGATGTCATGGGTTTAACTGGACAACAAATAGATGTCTCTTTAGGAGATGTTTTAATTACCACAAACCCTATAATAAATGTAACTGGTTTTAGTATTACTTCATCTGTTGGAAGTATTGCTCCTGCAGACGTAGTAGGAATATCTGGTGTGTCAGCTACATTATCTGTAGGATCTATCGCACCAGAAGATGTTATGGGTTTAACTGGACAAGAAGTAACAGTTTCTGTGGCAGGGTTTGGAACATCAACAGGCTTTGGAATACAGGCATATCAAGACGTTGACACAGGTTCAAATATTTCGTATTCTGATGTTGCAACAGGTACAAATATAACATATAGTGACGTCGCATAGGAGAAAATTATGGCATCAACATTTACGCCCTTAGGTATAGAACTTCAAGCGACCGGTGAAAATGCTGGTCAATGGGGAAATAAAACTAATACAAATTTACAACTTATAGAGCAAATAGCTGGTGGTTTCACAACACAAGCAGTTTCTGATTCTGGAGATACAGATCTTGCAGTAACTGATGGTGGAACAGGTGCAACTCTTGCACACAGAGTTATAGAATTTACAGGATCACTTACAGGATCAAGAAATGTTACTATACCTATCGATGTTCAAGATTTTTATATTTTAAAAAATTCAACAAGTGGATCACAGAACGTAGTATTTAAATACGTATCAGGTTCAGGAGACAGTGTAACTGTTGCTCCAGGAGCAGTTAAATTAGTTTATGCAACTGCCAATGATGGAACTAACCCAGATATTGATGATACAGGTTTTATAACTGCTTCATCAACAGATACTTTAACAAACAAAACTTTAACAGCTCCAAAAATTGCAGACGCAGGTTTTATTGCAGATGCAAACGGAAACGAACAAGTAATATTTCAAACAACATCTTCAGCAGTTAATGAATTAGAAATAACTAACGCAGCAACTGGAAATCCACCAATCATAGGCGCAAGTGGAGAAACTAACGTTGATGTTCATATTAAACCAAAAGGTTCAGGAGAAACTAGAATAGGTACAGGTGCAGCTGCAGCAACTTTAACAACAAGTGGTGCACATGATTTAGTTTTAGATACAAATTCAGGAACTAACTCAGGAACAATTACAATAACAGACGGAGCAGATGGAAACATTAATATTGCACCAAACGGAAATGGTGTAGCTCAAGTTGGTGGCGCTGCAATAAAAGTTGCAGGTAAAGAATCTATATGGATTCCTGCAAACTCTATGTATCCAAATACTACAAGCGGATGTGCGGACCTTGCTCAAGTTGAATTATCAAATGGTCCTGAATTAAAAGTTTTAGATTTTGACAAAGACTCTGATGAATTTGCACAGTTTGCTGTTGCATTTCCTAAATCATGGAATGAAGGCACAGTAACTTTTCAAGCATTTTTTACAGCAACATCTACAGACACTGGTACAACGGCGTTTGTTTTACAAGGAGTTGCATTAGCTGATAACGGAGATTTAAATACAGCTTTTGGAACAGCTGTAGGACCAACTGCAAAAGCTCACAGTGGTACATCAAACGATTTAGACGTAACAGCGGAAAGTGGAGCAGTAACAATAGCGGGCTCGCCTAGCACAGACGAGTACGTTTTTTTTCAAATATCAAGAGATGTTTCAGCAGATGATCTAAATGCTGACGCTAGATTATTAGGAATTAAATTATTCTTCACTACTGACGCTGCAAACGACGCATAATAGGAGGAATATATGAGTTCATTCGGACAAAACATTTTAGGATTCGGTTCTGGAGGCAGTAAAAAAACTCTAGACTTTGATTTTTTAATGGTCGCTGGTGGTGGCGGCGGAGGGGTCGATGATGGCGGCGGCGGAGGCGGCGGCGGTCATAGAACGTCTTTTCCTGGAGGAACTAAAATAACAGTAGAAACAGGAGCGACTATCACAGTTGGAAATGGTGGAGATGGCGGAGATAATAGTTCTCCAGACCCTGCTTTACAAAAAGGACAAAATGGAACTAATTCACAAGTAGGAAGTACTCTCTCTACAGGGGGAGGAGGTGGAGGACCACCTAATGTTAATGGAAACCCTGGAGGCTCTGGCGGCGGAGGTGCTCTAAACGGCACTGGCGGAGAAGGAAACGCAGGGGGCTTTACACCTTCTGAAGGCAATGACGGCGGAAACGGCGGCGGAAATAATTCTGGCGGCGGAGGCGGCGGTGCTCAGGCTGCCGGAAGTAATGGTCCTGGACCTACAAATGGTGGCCCAGGAGGAGCAGGAACTGCAAACTCAATTACAGGATCGTCTGTAACTAGAGCTGGCGGCGGAGCTGGAGGCTCTAATTCATCTGGTGTTAGACCTGGAGGTAATGGCGGCGGAGGCAATGCTGGTGGCCGAAGTGATGGTCAAACTCAAAATGGTGTAAACGGCCAAGGCGGCGGCGGAGGCGGCGGCCCAGGAGGATCACCTGCAAGAGATGGCGGTAACGGAGGATCTGGTGTAGTTATTTTAAGAGATCCAACAGGAACTTCTTTAACAGTATCACCTGGATCAAATCAAACATCAACGGATGGTGGAGCTACAATTGCAATATTTACCACATCTGGAACTATAGTTTTTTAATATGTCTGAAGTTGATATATCAAATTTTAAAAAAGTAGGGAAAGTTGTTTCACAACAAGATCCCTTTAATGTAGGTGTGCAACTGAAAGTTTGTAGTGAAATATATCTAATTGATGATATGGATATCCAAAATCATTGCGTTAAATTATTTGGTGAGGGTGAATATAAAGAATTAATAGGAGTCCAAGCAATAGGAGCTGTTTGGAAAGAGGATAAAAATAAATTTGTATCCATGCAACCTTTTCAATCTTGGACATGGGATGATGTAAATGATGTATGGGTTCCACCTGTTGCAAAACCTAATACAATAGGAAACCCTACTTTTGTTAATTCTGAAGGAATTGAACAAGATGTTTATTCAAATGTTCCAAATTGGAATGAGTCTGAACAAAGATGGGAAAATTTAAATAGAGAGGATAATAACAATTATTACTGGAACCCAAGTAATAACAGCTGGACTTTAATAGAATAAAAAGATATACAGTAAAAAAGAAAGATTATGGTTCATTATGAAAACCTTTATTGGTATTTTACTAGCGCTTTGACGCCTAAAATTTGTAATAAAATTATAAAAGTAGGTCAACAATCTAAATTAATGATGGCTAGAACAGGAAATTTTTCATCTGACAAATTTAAAACCTTAAATAAAAAACAAAAAAAGAATTTAAAAAAAGACAGAGATTCTTACGTTTCTTTTATAGATCAACAATGGTTATATAATTTACTTTTTCCATATGTTAATACTGCTAATGAAATGTCTGGGTGGAAACATCAAGTAGATTGGGCAGAACCTATTCAATTTACAAAATATAAAAAAAATCAACATTATACTTGGCATAATGATGTTGGAAATGGAAAACAGTTTGAGTTAGAAAAAACAAAAGGAAAAATAAGAAAGTTATCATTAGTTGTTTGTTTATCAGATGAAAAAGATTATGAAGGTGGAGATTTTTGTTTTCAATTTAGAAATACGCCTCAAGCCGATGTTGAAACTACGGTTAAAGAAATTAAGACCAGAGGCACTGTTGTAGTATTTCCATCTTATTTATGGCATACAGTAAAACCAGTAATTAAAGGTACAAGATATTCTTTAGTAATGTGGGTGTGTGGGTACCCATATAAATAAAATGTTTAATAATTGGAATCATAATCAATATATTAATATTAAAAATTTTATGGCAGAGAAAGATTTTAAAAAAATAAAAAAAGATTTGATAAAAAATTTTAATAAATACCCTCATTCTGATAAATTAAAATCAGGTAAACAAACTATCTCTAGTTTACATAAAGTATTTACTGATACACATTGGAAAAAATATTTTAAAAAATTAACAAATATAATGACAGACATCGGCAAAGATAGGTTGTATAAATGTTGGGCTTTAAAAGTAACCAAGAATCAAAAACAATTTTTACACAAACATCCAGAAAATAAATATACAAGTGTGTTCTATGTCTGTAATGATAATTATGCTTTAGGAACACGGTTAGTAGATAATAATGTTGACATAATTATTCCAGGACACGAAAATTCTATATTAATTTTTGAGGGTACTATTGTGCATGATGCAGTTTTTCCTACAGAAAAAATTAAAAAACCAAGATATACTTTAGTAACAGACTATGAATAAATTTAAAAAAAATAAATATTTAGTTGTAAAAAAGGCAGTAGATATAAAATTAACAAATTTTATAAAAGACTACATAGTTCTTAAAAAGAAAGTTGCTGAAAGCATTATTAAAATGACTAATGAAGATGAAATACATCCTGTTTATGGTCGATTCGGAGATAATCAAGTTTCAAAAAGTTTTAATATGTATGGAGACCCAGCAACAGATATTTTATTAAAAAATATAAAACCTTTAATGGAAAAACAAACAGGTTTAAAATTAGTAGAAACGTATTCTTACTGTCGTGTATATAAAAAAGGAGATATTTTAATACGACATAAAGATAGACCCTCTTGTGAAATATCTACAACACTTAATTTAGGTGGTGATCCTTGGCCTATATATTTAGATCCTACAGAAAAGAAAAATCAAAAAGGACTTAAAGTAGATTTAAAACCAGGGGACATGTTAGTATATTCTGGCTGTGATTTAGAGCATTGGAGAGAGGCTTTTAAAGGAGAGATTTGTGTTCAAGTTTTTTTACATTACAATAGAAAAAACAAAAAAAGTTTAAAGTATGACGGACGGTTACATTTAGGAATGCCACATAAAAAAGAAATTTTTATACCTAATCAAGAAGGTGATTTTTTAGTTTTATGAAAATACATAAATTAATAAAATCTGAAATGAAAAGAGAATACTTTTTTGCAAAGGGGAAGGTGTCACTAGACACTAAATATTTTATAAATAAAATAGAACAAGGAATACAAGAAAAAAGTAACAAAAATTATCAAACTAATCTTATTAGCAGCATGACTTCATATCAATATTTTATAAATGATAAAAACTTTATTAAAGTATTATTACCTATGTTTGATTTGATAGATGCAACTGATTTTAAAGAATGTAGTCGATATCTTTTACAAGATGCGTGGGGATTTAAACAATCTTTTTCTGATTACACTGTAAAACATCAACACTCACCAGCTTTTTTATCTGGTGCGATTGCATTGAATAAACACAGTCAGTCGTTATATTTTGATGATATAAAAGAAACTTTAGAATTTGAACCTGGTAATTTTGTTATTTTTTCTGGTTTTTTAATGCATGGCAATAAAAGAAACACCACGAATAAATCTAGATATGGATTAAGTTTTAATTTTTATCCAAAGCAGGCAACGTGAAAGAATTTAAATATAACAAAAAAAACAACTTTATTGCAGGTTGGTATATAGATGGAAAAATTTGTGATAGTTTAATTAAATATCATAATAAATCTAAAGAACTTATTAGAGGGACATGTGATAGAAAAGGAGTTGTTGGCGTGTACAAGAACATAAAAGACTCTATAGATTTAAGTTTATCACCAGTAGCTAAAGATAAAGCTCTAGATGCATATTTAAAAACTTTATCTAAAGTTGTAGAAAAATATAAACAGAAATATGTTTATGCGGACTGGATGCACACTCAATGGAGCATTTATGAAAATTGGAATATTCAAAAATATCCTAAAAAAGGAGCGTTTCATGAGTATCATTTTGAAAGATCAGGAGCTACTGATAAGTCTTGTCGTAGACATTTAGTTTTTATGACTTATTTAAATAATATTAAAAAAGGTGGTGAAACAGAATTTTTTTATCAAAATTTAAAAGTTAAACCTGAAAAAGGATTAACTTTAATTTGGCCGGCTGACTGGACGTTTACACATAGAGGTATTCCTTCTCCTAAAGAAATTAAATACATAACCACTGGTTGGTATAGCTATGCACAGTAATTTTATATTTGAAAAAAACAACTTTTTATCTAAAGAAGAATGTGATATATTAATTAGAGAATTGAAAGACAAAGTGAAAAAAGCAGAACAACAAGAATACGGTTACGAGTGTTTTGATTTAGAAGGCACTCCCATATTTAATCAAATACAAAACAAAACTTTTCCTTTATGGAGTGAGTATATGAACGCTTTCCCTGAAGTTAACCTTACTACAAACAAATGGTCACTAACACACATGAGATTTAAAAAATTTAAACCAGGAAAACATTTTGAAAAATGGCATTCAGAACATAGTTATAACCATGCTACTAGAGTTTTAAATATACAGATGTATTTAACTTCTCATAATTGTGGCACAGAGTTTTATAATAAAAAAGTAGTGAAATCAGAACAAGGAAAAGTTGTTATATTTCCATCTTATTTTACACACACTCATAGAGGACAAAAATGCCCTGATAACAAAACAAGATATTTAGTAACAGGGTATGTTAATTTTTTAAATTTATAATATGAAAAAAAATTTTATAGCTGTTAAAAAACAATTTATTACAAAAGCTAAATGTAAGGCTATAATAAAAACTTTAGATAAAGGTCTAATAACAGATAACAATAAAGATTCTAACTATAGTTTTAAAGACATTAAAAATAAAAAAATTCAAAGATTAATTGTTACTGAGGCTTTGGGTATGGTGCAAAAATATTGTTCTTATTATCCAGAATTAAATCTAACAAAAGATAAATGGGCAATGACTTCTTTACGGTTTAAAAAATTTAAACCTGGAGATTATTTTAATAAATGGCACTCAGAGCATTGTGGTGATTATGCTACAAGAGTTATGGTATTTCAACTTTATTTAAGTGATCATAACTGTGGCACAGAATTTTATAGTGGGGAAACAATACAATCGGAAGCTGGCAAAGCTGTTTTATTCCCACCTTATTTTACTCATACTCACAGAGGTCAACCTTGTCCTCAAAATAAAACTAGATATTTAATTACAGGATATTATAATTTTATTTCGTTAGCTTAGAAACAATAGCCTTATATTTTAATACTTTTTGTCTAAAGAGTTCATTAACCTTTAACAAGGTTTCAATATGCAATTCTAGCTTCTCTATTCGATCTTTAAGATCAGTATTAAACTGAACCTCTGATTCTTTTACTTGTTCAGCCATGTCTAATTTTAACTCTAAATCTTTAATAATATCGTCTTTTACGTCTTTCATGTTCAATCATTATATATTGATAAACACCTAAAAGTCAAGTAAACTGCCGTCTACCTAAACCATAAAAAGTATGTTAAGGAATGATGCATGTTGCAAAAAATAGGATTTCAACCAGGTATAAATAAACAAATTACAGCCACAGGGGCCGAAGGGCAGTGGATAGACTGTGATAATGTTAGATTTAGATACGGTATACCTGAAAAAATAGGCGGTTGGAATCAGCTAGGAAACGTGAATGAAAATGAGCTAACTGGTGCTGGTAGAGGACTTCATCATTTTATAAACAGTCAATCAAGAAGATACGCTATAATAGGGACTAATCGTATTTTATATGCGTTTTCAGGTGGTGTATTTTATGACATACACCCTATCAAAACTACAACAACTCTTACAAGTGCATTTAGCACAACCAATGGACAACCAGAAGTTACAATAACTTTTAGCACTTCACACGGTATATCTACAGGAGACATTATTTTATTAGATAATTTTTCTACAATAACTGGATCTAATTTTGGATCTTCTGATTTTGACGATAAAAAATTTATGGTAACTTCTACTCCTACATCAGCAACATTAACGATAACTATGCCTTCTAATGAATCTGGGTCTGGTGCTACAACATCTGGAGGTATTAGAGTGCAACACTATTATCCTGTTGGTACACCGGTTCAAGAAAAAGGATATGGCTGGGGTCTTGGATCATGGGGTGGACAGGCATCAAATGCGATTACCACAACATTAAACGGGGCTTTAGGTAATGATGCATTTGGAACTGGAAGTTCAGGAACTTCAATAACGTTAACAAGCACAGTTGGTTTTCCAGATACCGGAACAAATTTTATAAAAGTAGGAACTGAAGAAATATCATATACAGGAGTTTCAGGTAATGATTTAACAGGTATTACAAGAGCAGTAAGAGGAACGACAAGAGCCTCACACTCAACTGGAGCAACTGTAACAAACACAAGTGACTTTGGAGCTTGGAACCAACAAACAGCGGAAGGTTTAGCATTAGACCCTGGTATGTGGTCTATAGATAACTTTGGTGATAAAGCTATTTGTTTAATACATGATAGTGCTGTTTTTTCTTGGGACTCTAGTTTAGGTAACGCAACTACGACAAGAGCTTCAATTATTACAGGTGCACCAACAGCATCAAGACACATGGTTGTATCTACTCCAGACCGTCACTTAGTATTTTTTGGAACAGAAACAACTATTGGAGATATTACGACACAAGACGATATGTTTATTAGATTCTCGGACCAAGAAGATATTAATACATACACACCAACAGCAACTAATACAGCTGGTACACAAAGACTGGCCGATGGATCACGGATCATGGGAGCCATTAGAGGTAGAGATGCTATTTATGTTTGGACAGATACTGCATTATTTACACAACGTTTTGTTGGCTCGCCTTTTACGTTTGCTTTCTCACAGGTAGGAACTAACTGTGGATTAGTTGGACAGAACGCATGTGTGGAAGTTGATGGTGCAGCTTATTGGATGTCAGAAAATGGTTTTTTTAGATTTGCTGGTAGACTAGAATCTTTACCATGTTTAGTTGAAGATTTTGTTTATGATGATATAAATTTATTATCTGGTAACCAAATGGTATCTGCAGGATTAAATAACTTATTTGGTGAAGTAATTTGGTTTTACCCGTCGTCTACATCAGATGTAGTTAATAAATGTGTTACATATAATTATTTTGATTCATCTCCACAAAGACCAGTATGGACAGTTGGCACTTTAGATAGAACTATGTGGAAAGATTCTGCAGTATTTGGTCAACCACATGCATTAGATTATGATGCTGGTAATGATGCATCTTTTGATGTTATTGGAAATACTGAGGGTAGAACAGCTTACTATGAACACGAAGTTGGAACAGACCAAAATAGAAATGGAACGATAACTGCTATACTATCTAATATATCATCAGGAGATTTTGACATAAGTCAAAGAAGAGGAATCACAGGTCAGTCAACAGGCGTGGCTGATATAAGAGGAGATGGTGAATTTTTAATGAAGATAAGAAGATTTATTCCTGATTTTATAACACAAACAGGGACTACAAGAGTTACATTACAGTTAAGAAATTTTCCAAATGACACACAAGCAAGTTCATCTTTAGGACCATTTGATATAACATCAAGCACACTAAAAGTTGATACTAGGGCAAGAGCCAGAGCGATAGCTCTTAAAATAGAAAACACAGCGGTAAGTCAAAGTTGGAAACTAGGAACTTTTAGATTAGACATACAACCGGACGGACGTAGATAATGGCAGGCATAGAGGATTTAATTAAACTATACAGAGGTGAAGCTCCTTCAAGATCTCACTTAGATTTTGGAATTAATAGAGGAACTTATTATACCCCACAAAAAGATTTTGCTAAATATATGGCTCAAGGAGGAGGTTATACAATTGGAGATACTATTAAAGATTTAAAAGGAAAAGTTAAAACTTTAACAATACCAAAAAAATTATATGAAGAATTAGGTGGAGGTTCACTCGAAGTAAATATACGAGATCCTAAATTACTTAACGCTGCTAAAACTGATTTGTTACAAACTTTTTTAGCTAGAGTGGGAAGCTTAAGTCCTTTAGCAATGAAAGGTTTAAATATGATAGCCAGCCTTCCAGTTGCAACAGCAGTAATGGTATTACAATCAACACCTACAAATGCAGATGAAGCAAATATGCAATTAGAAGATTTTGCTATGATGGCAAATAAAGAAAAAGAAGGTATAGAAGCAATTGAAATAGGAGATATGTAATGGCAAAAATAGTGCAAGTATTAACAAGACCTAGTGAAGAATATGATTACACTGTAGCCGAAGCACAGACTAGAGACTTAGATGGTGTTATTGTAAAATTAAATACAACATATCAACAAGAACTAAAAGAGGAGGTAGAAGCTCAAAACTTCTTTTTAAATTAATGGCAAATAGTTTTATAAATAAAAAAGTAGATTTAACTACAACAGACCTAACAACTTTGTATACTGTGCCAACAGCTAAAACATCTATTGTTAAATCATTATTAGCAACGGAAGATGCTGGGTCGGGCACTACATTAACTGTAACTTTAGTAAACGCTAGCGGAGCCATATTTAACATATACAAAGATAAAGCTGTAGGATCTAAAGAAACATTAGAACTATTAACAAATCCATTAATAATAGAAGAGGGTGAGTCATTAAAAGTACAGGCAGCTCAAGCAAATGAGTTATTTGTAATAGCTTCTATATTAGAAATTCAACCAAGGGAGGTTACATAATGAAAGATATACCAACAATATATCCAGATAAAATAATAGAAAAAATAACAAATATTAAAACTGGAGAGCAATATATGAGTGATGAAGAGTGGAAATCTAAGAATATTCCAGAAACTGATATAAGAAAAGATGTTACAGTTTTAATGCCAAAACTTGATATTTTTTCTAAAACAAAATAAGATAGACAAATGGCCATAACAAGAGCACAACAAGTTAGACAGATGTTAAAAGACGGTAATGTTGCGGTACAAGGTGGTGTAAAAAACTACCTTGGAGAACAAGAAACTGTCTCTAATGTACCTATAAAATGGAAGTCTGGTCCTAACAAACCAGCAACAGAGTTAGCTTATATTACAGACGCTGAAAAAAAATTACTATTAAAAGAAGATATACATGGATCTTTAAAAGATGGACCTAACGAAGGTCCAGAAGGCATTATGTCGTTAGATAGTGGAGGTGATAAAGATGGTCCTGTTGGAGGTTTTTCAGGTGAGCAGGTAAGTGCTGCAGAGAGAGGAGAAAAAGTTGCAGGTATGACAGACGCTCAGGCAAGAGGTTTTCGTGCGGGAGCCATATCCGCAGGTGCTGGAATAAAAGACACAGATGATTTAAAAACTTTACAAGAAGCAAATGAAATAGCAAAAGGTGTTAGAGACAGATACGCCAAACAAAAGGATTTAACTTTTGTAGAAAAAATGAATCTTTATAATATAGGAACCAAACAAAAAGCGATTGATAGATACATAAACCAAAGAAAAAATAAAATAGCGGCTGGTTTAGAGTTACTTAATATTAATCCAGCGTATGATGATCCAACTGAAACATTTGACGATTTAATTGATCAAGCTCCAAGTATTACAGGAATGACTGATTTATATAGTCAAAAAACAATTGATGATGTTTTATCAGGTAAAAGAGCAAATATAGATTTTTTTACTCCAGTAAAAGGGTTTAGTACATTTGGAACTTTAGCAAACATAGTAGGCCCAAAAATGGGTGGACCTGTTACGAAAGAAAAATTACAGTCTTTATCTAAAGAAATAGGTTTGTTACAAAGCATCGACCCTACAAAAACATCAACAAAAGAGTTAATGAAAGAATTTGCACCCAATCAATACAAAGCTTCATATCCAGATGAATTTAGACAAGAAGGAGATGGAGGAGCACAACCTTTTATACCTATAACACAAGCATCAACACCCGTCGAAGAAGAAGACTATTACGCAAGTGTTGGTGGTAATCCATTTGAAAATAGACAAGCATACAGATTGTTTAATAAAGGTGGTATAGCAGACACAGTTGTAGGTGGAGAGTTTGATTTTGAATCTGCAAGACAGATGTATGGTTTAGGTAAACTTGTTAAAAAAGTTACACGAACAGTTAAAAAAATTGCAAAGTCACCGATAGGTAAAGCAGCAATAATAGGAGGATTAACATTCGGCATACCTGGTGTCTCAAGTGGTTTTTTTTCTAAAGGTTTAATGGGGACTAAAACAGGTTTAGGAGTAAAAAACTTTTTAGCTAATAAAATATTAGGCACCCCTGTAGGTGACTTTGGAACAACTAGAACAGGTGGATTATTTAATTTAATAAGAAATAATCCTATGGCAAGCATATTTGGAGCATCAGCGTTAGCAGGTTTATTAACACCAAAACCAGAGGATGAAGATGAAGATGAGGATACTTACAGAGGAGAAGGTATAGATATAGCGGCTATTAGAGCTGATCCTTTTTCTTATACACCTAGAAGATTTGCAGCTGAAGGTGGAGACATAGAAAAAGAACCAGTGGCTAAAAAGACCATGCCACTACTAGATATGGGTGGACAAGAAATGGATTTAAGAGCTGAAGGTGGCTTTGTGCCAATAGGACGTATGGAAAAGGCAGATGATGTCCCTGCAAGATTATCAAAAAATGAGTTTGTATTTACGGCTGATGCTGTTAGAAATGCAGGCGATGGAGATGTGGACAAAGGGGCGGAAGTTATGTATAACATGATGAAGAACCTCGAATCCGGAGGTGACGTATCTGAAGAATCGCAAGGATTAAAAGGCGCTAGAGAAATGTTTCAAACATCACAAAGACTAGGAGAAGTTATATAATGGCTGTTACAACTACAAGAACATTACCCGCACAATTTGTTGAAGATCTAGGTAAAGATCTAGCAACACAGGTAGTAGCACAAACAGGCATACCCGTAGTAACCACAGGTTTAGCTGGTATATCTCAAAGACCAGGTGAAGATCCAGATGCTTTTAAAGCAAGACAAGATGCAGCTAGAGCGTTTGAAATAAGACAACAAAGTTTAGCTGGACTTGCGCCAAGCGTAGCAGCTCAAGATGCATTACAACAAAGAGCACAAACAATAGCAGAATCACAAGCAGGAACAACAGGGCTTGCAGCATTTCAACCGTTTTTAACTCAAGCACAAACAGCAGCAACAGATGCAGCAACAACACTAGGTGGAGTACAACTTGGAGCACCAACCACAACTCAAGTGCAACAATTCATGTCTCCTTTTCAAACACAAGTTATTGATGCAACATTAGCAGAATTTGACCGTAATAAACAAATACAAGAACAACAGATCAGAGATCAACAAGCAGCTTTGGGTGCGCTCGGCAGTGGTCGAGCGGGAGTGCAACTCGCAGAGTTTGGCACAGGGGCTGCGAGAGAACGTGCTTTATTACAAGCCGGTCTCTTGCAACAAGGATTCGGACAAGCAATGCAAGCTAGACAACAAGATATTGCAAATAGGGGTGCATTAGCTGCACAACAACAAGGGTTGGGTGGATTTCAAGCTCAATTAGGAGCACAAGCAGGACAAGTAGCAGGACAAAATATTTCACGTTTAGGTCAGTTGGGCGCACTGAACCAAGCGCAACAACAAGCAATTCTTGATGCACAAAGAGAAGCAACGAGACAAGCAACATTCTTACCACAAGAACAATTAGATAGGTACGCTTCACAAGTAACAGGGATTATGGGTGGATACCCTGCACAATTCTCATCTACAAACGTGCCTAATCCTACGCCTTTACAAACAGCTTTAGGAGTTGGTACAACACTTGCTGGTATTTATGGAGGATTAACAGGTAAATTTACGACACCTTTTCAAGGAACAAAATAATGAATAGAATATTAAAAAGACCAATGTTTAGAATAGGTGGTTCTGCAGGAACTGGTATTACATCAGGACTAGATAAACCAAGAAAACAATATCAACAAGGATCCAATCCATANGNTATGGGTAATTTTATGCCNGGAANTNTNCCTGGTTTTTTAACTAGCTTTGGTTTAAANCTTTTATCTACACCACCAACAGGTAATATATTTCAAACAGCTGCAACNGCTGCAANAGATCCATTTAATGTTTTACAAGCAGGACAAATGGAAAGAGCAAAAACAGCAGCTGAAAGAGCTTTTATAACGAGTGAAAGAGAAAAAGCTCAAAAGTTTAAAAAAGAATTACAAGAAGCAGACATAGCATCTAGAGAAAAAATAGCATCTCTGAAATCAGATGATGATCTTTTAAACCTTTCTATTAGTTCATTTATAGAAGCAGATTTACCACCTTTAGTTGCAGAAAGAGCTGGTAAATTTGAAACAACGTTAGCTGATGATTTAAGAACTCAAGTTACTGGTCCTAGATATGGTGGTGTTTTAACTTTTGATGTTAGAGACAAAGACTTAGTAAACTCATCAGTAGGTAAAAAACAATTAAATAAATTAAATGGTAAGTTTGTATATGACCCTTTTGATGATAATTATAAATATATACAAATAATAAATGGTGAAGTTTATTTTGATGAATTTAAAACAATAGCTGAAATAAAATTACCTGATGTAAACATTAGCGAAGAACGAGAAGAAGGAAAAAAACCACCACCATCTGACTTTGGTTTAAGTATAGATGATCCAATAGCATAGGAGCGTAAATGGCACTACAACCGCTCATCCCAGCAGAAGAAAACAACGAAGCATCCTGGTATACCGCAGGTCTTGCAGGTATAGCATCTGGAGGTATTAAAGTTGTTGAAGGAGCTTTTTCATTAGGTGCAGAGTTAATTGATCTNGGTTTAGATACAAANACAGCTGCATCAGTAGAAATGTTTTTTGATAAATTAAATCCATTTGAAGAAGTTGCTGAACAAAACGGTGTGGGTAGATTGGTACAAACATTAGTGCAAATAGGTGTTCCAGGGACTGCAGGTTTTAAATTAGCTAGTAGACTAACACAAAAATATTTTGATGCAAAAAAAGCAGGTCAATTAGTAAGTGCTGGTTCTAAAAATTTAACAAAACAAAGACAAATAGCTGATGAATTAAATAAAAAAGCAGGTTATGCAAAGTTTGGTGTAGGTGCTATCGGAGGCGCAACAGGAGAAGCGTTTGTTGCTGACGTTGAAGAAATAGGTAGTTTTGGTGACATACTTGATAGAGGACCAACTCAATTAGATNTANNNNCNTTAGAAGGTGGTNGAGAAGACGCTANNAGAAANTTAATGAANAGATTTAAATTTGGTAGTGAATCTTTGTTATTAACACCTTTTGTTGCAGGTGTAGGTAAATCAGCAAAAGCCATGGCAACTAGAGGACAGGAACTTATTTATAGTAATTCAAGACTAGACAGGTTTTTAGGTAAAATAGTAACTGCGTTTACTCCAGAAGGAGATTTAACAAAATCTTTGTTTGCTTCACAAAAAGTCATGGAGGGTTTTAAGGCAGGTGATTTAAACAGGGCCACAGAACTTATTAAACAATTAGATAGAGGTATTTCAAGAGCGTTTCCTCAAATGCAAGAAGTTTTAGATAGATCTTTAACAACTAAAGAAAAAGATAAATTTTATAAAGAATTAAATGAATTATTATTTGATGGTGATTTAACTAAATTATCAGATCCTAAAAAAACAGACACTTTTATAAAAGATCTTGCAAAAAAAGGCGTAGATGAAAAAGTTGTAAAAAATATTATAGATACAATAGATGAGTCAAGACTTAAAATAGGCGGATTAATAGAAGCTACGGGTAATTTAAATTCTAAAGAATTAAAAGATATATTACAAGATAGAATAAAAACTTTAACAAAAAGTACGTACAAAATTTTTGAACAACAACCAATTCTTGGTGTGTTTCGTAAGTATAAACCAACTGATGAATCTATGATTAGGTCAATAGATTTTTTTAGAAGACAAATAGCAGAAGCAAACAAAGATATAACATTTGATCCTAATAGCACTAAATATTATGAAGACGCAAAAAATATTGTAGATAAAATTTTAGAAGACGGTGTAAAAGCTAGAAAATCAAAAAGAGGTCTAGCTGATCCAAACTACGTTAAAAAAACAATATCAGATGTAAAAGGTGAAGATTTTGCAAAACAAATTATGAAAGATGCAGATATACCACCAAAAGTTTTAAGAGAATTATTAGGAGAAGTTCAAGATCCAAGGTATGGAATATTTAATGCTATAACAGAGTTATCTGGCATGAGTAGAATGAGTGCTATGTTTAAAGAGATGTTAGAAGCAAGCAACGCTGCACAAGCAGCAGGAGGAAAAGGATCTTTTTGGTCAACTAAGGAAGCTGCCGAAGCGGCTACTAATAGACAAGTTGAAATTGTAAAAGTTGATAATGCTTTAGCTGGTCTAGCAGAATTTAAAACAGGTAGAATTAGCAATCCTGCAGGTGCAATGTTCACAACAAAACCAATAGCAGAGGCTTTAAAAAGAGCAAACGGTATAACTGAAGGTTTTTTAGTTTCAACTGCAAGAGGTACAAGAGAAGGTGCAACTGCTGCAGAAAAAGGCACAGCTTTTTTATATAGAAATTTATTATTGTTTCCTAAAGCTACAGCACAATTAGCTAAAACAGTATTTTCAATACCTACACACTTACGAAACATAATAAGTGCAGCGGGTTTTGCTGCTGCAAACGGTATATTATTTGAAGGATTTTTAAATCCAAAACTATTAGGACAATCATTTAGAAAAGGTTGGGGCATATCTGGGGTTAATCCATTTCAAGGATCAAGATTTAATGACAAAGAATTTGAAAAAGCATANAGAGAATTATTNGANTTAGGTGTTGTAAACTCACAAGTTCAAATAGGAGANGTAAAAAATCTTTTAAGAGACACTGGTTTTGGAGANAAAATATTAGAAGTAGATGCTATNGTAAATCCNNTNTTATCTAAACTTAAAAAAATACCAGCTTANTTACANGGTAAATATGTNGCTGAAGATGATTTTTGGAAAATTACAAATTATTTTGTAGAANTTAGTAGAAGANATGANGCCTACCGAACTGCTGGTATAAAAAAATCTGTAGACGATTTAAAAAAAGAAGCAGCTGATATAGTTAAAAATACAGTTCCTAACTATGCTTTTGTTGGTGATGTTGTAAGAACTGCAAGATTATTACCGGTTGGTAATTTCATGTCGTTTCCATCCGAGATGATTAGAACAACTACAAACATTGGTGGCCAAGCAATTAAAGAATTAAAACACTCTAAAGAAACAATAGGAAGCAATATAGCTCCTTGGGTTTTAGAAAAAGCTACAGGAAGATTAGTAAAAAATGATAACCCATTATATAGAATAGGTGCAACAAGAGCAGCGGGTATGGCGTTCTATCTAACTGCTTTTCCAACAATGTTAGTAGAAGGAACAAAAGCATTATACAACGTGACTGAAGATGAAATACAAGCGTTACGTCAGTTTGTACCTGACTGGTCTAGAAATTCTACATTAATACCTATTAGAGATGAAAAAACAGGTGAATTAAAATATATAGATTTTAGTCACAGCAATGCTTATGATTTAATTGCAAGACCATTTAGAACTATGGCTAATGAGATTGCATCATCTACAAAAGATGGTGACACTATACTAAAAGGATTTTTAACTGGTGTTGAAGAGGCTGTAACAGAAATAGCAGCGCCATTTATAGATGAATCTATTTGGACTGAAGCATCCGCAGATATTAGTTTATACCCATTATTACCTGGAAGAGGCGGTAGAACTAGAGATGGTAGAATATTATACACTGAACAAACACCCGTTGGCGATAGAATGGCAATTAAGTTTAGACACTTAATGGAAGCATTAGCTCCATCTTACAAACAATATATTAGAATAGGATTAGCAGCAACAGGACGACCGACAAAATCAGGAGAAACTTTAGATCTTAGCGATCAAATATCTGGTCTTGCTGGATTTAGACCAATTAAAGTAGATCCACTAAAAGCCATGGGTTTTAAAATTGCAGAATATCAAACAGGTATAAGAAATGCACGAAGAGAGTTTACTGGTGGTTATTTTGGATTGTTAAGGGGTGGACCAATAAAAGCAGATGACATCATAAGTAGATTTTATGAATCTAATAAGGCAAGATTTAATGTTCAAAAAGAAATGTTTAAAAATATTAATGCAGCAGAAATACTAGGAACACCTGCATCTTCATTAAGAAAAGAATTTAGAGATAGACAGTTATCAGTTTTAACTTTTAATAATTTAAGAAAAGGTAAGTATGAACCATATTTTCCTTCAGCTGAAATAAAAGATAGATTTAAAGAAATAGCAAAAGATCTTGGAACTTTTGATGTTTATAAATTAGTTTTACCTACAATAAAAGCAATGAAAAAAGAAATGCAATTTTTAAGTTTAGATGACACTTTTGATATAGATTTAAATGATTACCTTTTACCTGACACAGGTATTGGTGCCCCTACTTTACCAACTACACCGCAACCTGAAGCTGTAGGAACGGTAAAAAGAGCTACAGATGTTAATCCAAATACGTTATTGACATCAACAGAAGAGGCAGTACTATCTCCTGACGAGAAAATAATTAGACAAAATTTAAGAAGGACGACGTAATGAAAAAATCAGCATTACAAAAAATAGAAGCGCACGAAAAACTTTGTAGAATAATGCAAAAACAAACGTTCGAACAAATAAAAGAAATGAGAGAACGTATTAAAAGAATTGAATACATGATTGTAGCTGGAATGGGATCGATAATTTTAGCTTTAGTTATGAATTACATGAAATAATGGAACTTACACGTAATTTTACTTTATCAGAATTAATTAAATCGGACACAGCGATACGTAAAGGTATTAACAATAACCCTAACGCAGAACAAATAGAAAAATTAAAAACACTGTGTGAAAAAATTTTACAGCCGGTACGTGATCATTTCGGCAGGGTAAAAATAACATCGGGCTATCGTAGCCCTGAGTTGTGTGTAGCTATAGGCAGCAGTTTAAATTCGCAGCATGCCAAGGCTGAGGCCGCAGACTTCGAAGTTGTGGGCGTTGATAACTGTGATCTTGCCGATTGGATTAAAAAAGAACTTCCATATGATCAGCTAATTCTCGAGTTCTACACTCCGGGTGAACCTAACAGCGGATGGATACATTGTAGTTATACAGAAGGGACACCACGAGCTAGTTTTTTACATGCATTCAGATCAGAAGGTAAAACAAAATACAAACCTATTATAGGTAACGCAAAAGATTTATTTGTTTAAATCCAGTCTTTAAGCTCTTCACCCAAAACTTCAGATGCAATATTTATTTTATCTCTTAAAGCCTTCACAATCTTCTCGTCAACAGTTTCCTCACAAATCAGATCGACATAAGTCACTGCTTTTTTCTGTCCTATCCTGTGTGCTCTGTCTTCTGATTGTAATCTCTTTTCTAGGTCATATCCGTTAGAATAGTAGATTACGGTGTTTGCAGCCGTCAAAGTAATGCCATAGCCGCCCGTAGACGGCGTTCCTACCATAAACCGACACTTATGGTCATCTTGAAAACGCTTAATATTAGGTTGTCTTTCTTCTTGAGGTGTTAATCCATAATAGTCAACAATGGACCCCGGACCATATTTTTTAGACACAGCTTTAATTATTTCTGTAATATCATATTGATAATGAGCCCATATAATAGCTTTACCTTCGGTTTCTTCTAACACATCCATGAGTTCTGTAATTCTGTTGTTAACAATGGGTTTAGTAGAACCATCATCTGCTGTAAAATGACCACAAGTTATTTGTTGTAATCTCATTAACTGAGTTAAAGTATTTACAGTTGTAGATTGTTTACCCTCCAAAATAGCCATAGCTTCTTTTTTCATTTGTTCGTATAATTTACGTTGATCAGGAGTTAATGTTATTTGACGTTTAATAAATATTTTATCTGGTAAATCTAAACAATCTTCTTTTAATACACGATAAGAAAAAGGTTTTAATTTTTCAGATAACTCTGCTAGATTTTTAAAGCCATTTACAACTTTTATTTGTCTACCATGCATATGTAATGTTTTCATTTGTGCATATCTATTTCTAAAAGAATAATAAGATTGAAAATTTAATAACCATGTACTTAAAAACTCACATTGCGTAAATAAATCTAAAGGATTTTTAGTTACAGGAGAACCTGTCATTATTCTTCTGTATACAGACGATTCTGCTAATTTAAGTATATTTTTAGTTCTTTTAGCAGATGGTGTTTTAATTGTAGTAGATTCATCAATAGCCATTAATGTTCTATGTGAAGATAAAAATTTTCTAGCAAAATCTACTCCTTTTTGTGTACTAAAAGCTTCTACATTCATAATCAATATATGAAGTTCTTCTCCAGTTTTAAATAAAGTGCCTAATTTTTTGGATTGTCCTTTAGTTATATTAGCTTGCCACAATACAGGAACGTTTTCTATGTGACTAGGTAAATGCATTGGTATTTCATTATTATACCAAGTTCCTACAACACCTTTGGGTGCAATAATTAAAGCACCATTAATTTTGCCTTTATCATAAAGCATAGCTAAATTGTCTATCAAAACTTTTGTTTTACCGGTACCCATTTCCATAAAATAGGCAAAGGTTTCTCTGTTCCACGACTTTTCTAAAGCAGTCATTTGATGCTTATATGGTTTTGTTTTAAATTTATAGTTCATAGTTTTTCTTCTTTCTAGTTGACAATATAATGAAGAAGACCTATATTGTCAAGCATGAAAGAAAAAAAGGTTTATGTAATACAAGAAATTGCTGGTAGTGCTGATGGTAGACCTAAAATAAATATTATGGGTGCAGCTTCTTATTCTACAACCAATGATCTTATTTTTTTACTACCAGAGTTATCACAAATAATTTTTTCGCCTGGACCATTAATTTTTAAACTTAGAAAAGGTTTAAAAAATTTTACTAGGGACGATTATTTATTATTAACTGGTGATCCTGCAATTATTGGAGTAGCATGTTCCATAGTTTCTGACATGACTAATGGTAAATACAAACTATTAAAATGGGATAAACAAGAAAGAAAATATTATCCTATTGAAATTAACTTATATGAAAGAGGAAAGATAGATGTCGATTAAAAAAGAAATAAAATTCAAAGAAGAAATAAACTTTGAACAAGACCAAGAAAATGTTTTGCAAAAAACAACCAGCTTACAATCTTTAGCTGATCAAGTAGAAAGACTCGAAGCATGTGATAAAAGACTTGAGGAGTTAGAAGCATTGCATAAGAATTTAAAAAAAAGTAGAGATGTAATATCTGGAGAAGTAATTCCAACTATGATGTCTGAGATGGGACTATCCCACCTTAAATTAATAGATGGTTCTACAGTAGATGTTAAACCAAATTATAGTGCTAATATTTCTGTTGCAAACAGAGAGAAAGCATTTCAATGGCTTCGTGAAAATGGCTTAGGTGATATAATCAAAAACGAGATATCCGTATCATTTGGTCGTAACGAGGATAACAAGGCAGCTGATTATGCTGCTCTTGCAGAAGAGCGTGGGTATCAACCAACACAAAAGTTGAAGGTTGAACCCATGACTCTCAAAGCGTTAGTCCGTGAACGTTTAGAGGCAGGTAAATCAATGCCAACGGAAATTTTCAACGTGTTCGTTGGAAATAAAACAACAATAAAAAGGAACAAATAAACATGAACCAAGTAACAGAGAAGAAACAAGGAGCATTAGCAGTCAATATGTTTGAAGCTGATGCAAATCAAGGTGCTCAAAATATAGCGCAGGAAGATCTTGCGTTACCTTTCCTAAAAATTTTGGGACAACTATCTCCGGAAGTAAACAAAAGAGATGGTAAATATGTCGAAGGCGCAGAGCCTGGCAAAATAATCAACACTGTCACAAACGAATTGTTTGATAAAATTAGTGTTGTACCTTGTCATTACAAAAGACAATACATAGAATGGCAAGACAGAGGTACCAGCAGTGGTGCACCTGTTGCAATTCATAGTGCAGATAGTGATATCGTTAGTCAAACCACAAGAGGTAAAGACTATAAAGATAGATTACCAAACGGTAATTATCTTGATAACACTGCAAGTCACTTTGTATTAACTCTTGGTAATAATCCATCAACAGCTTTGATTTCTATGAAATCTACACAACTTAAAGTTAGTAGAAAATGGAATTCATTAATGATGGGTATTAAGCTACAAGGTAAAAATGGTTTGTTTACACCGCCTACATACAGCCACATTTATAATCTATCAACTGTGCAAATGTCTAATGACAAAGGAACATGGTTTGGATGGGAAGTAGAAAAGATGGGACCAGTCGAAGACAAAGCTGTCTACGAAATGGCCAAAGCTTTTGCTCAAAGTGTTGGTAAAGATGAAGTGCAGGTTAAACACGGATCAGAAGACACTAAAGAAGCATCACCATACTAATCGAATCCTAGGAGTGGGCGTGAAAGCGAGAGTGGAAGCGCCCATTAAAAAATATGTTTGAAAAAATATTTAAAGGATTGGAGCGAGCGCATGGTTGTACTAAAGTAAGTACGCCAGTTGAGAATGGTGTCAAATTAAAAGGACAATCATTTGTAGTACGTCAACCAGTGACCACGGAATTGTGGACCATGCATTTAAATGGTACACAGAGTCTTGGGATTATACCTATTAACGAAGATAATCAGTGTGTGTGGGGCTGTGTAGATATAGATTCTTATGCAGGGTTTGATCACAAAAAATTAATAGATAAAATAAAACAATTTAAACTGCCTTTGGCTGT
>FUFK010041033.1_pt1 | contig 26159 bp, 30 predicted proteins | sample 1021851 | NCBI WGS metagenome assembly FUFK01 (sample SAMEA51879418, study PRJEB19060) | metagenome
ATGTTGATACGTGGCGGCCCCTTATCAGTTGGCTCATAGAGGATATTGTGGCGATACACGCGAGGCACGATGTAAAGCCTTGCTCCCTCTACTTGCGTGATCAACTGCCCGCATCAAGAGTCGGCTGCTTTCCTTGCATCATGAGTAAGAAGAAAGAGATTCGAGCCCTAGCCGAAGACAAGCATGGGCGTGAGAGGCTTGTTCAAATCAGGAACCTAGAGAAAGAAATGGGTGACGCCGCCAAAGCTCGAAACCCCGACAACGTGCGCCCTACATTCTTTCAAAGCAGAGAGCAGGATAAAGAAATGTGGCCGATCGATGAAGTGGTCGAGTGGTCTCGAACCAGTTGGGGCGGGAAGCAGTTTGAATTATTTGTTCCATCGAATCCATCAGAACGCGGGTGCCAGCTATGGGGGCTCTGCGATCTACCAGATGAAGATGGTGAGTTTAGTCCTTAAGGAGTGCAGAATGCCAAAGAAAAATGAATACAAAAAAAGACCGCCGAATAAGGGCGGGGTGCAGCTACGAATGTGGATGCAACGTCAAGACCTAAGCGTGCGGGAGATGGCGAGTCAGTTTGATTGGAATCCAACATCTATTGATAGCTACATCCTGGGGAAAACAAAACCATCGTTAGATATGGCAAACGAAATATTCAAAAAAACAGGTGTGCCAATGCACGCATGGTGCGAGGACAACTAGGTGATTATGTTTGTGGGGGGTGTGGTTGCGTTAATCATATGGTTCGTGATTTCTGAGATTGTAATGGTCAAAAAAAATACGCGAGACTTAGAGAAGCGCATTCGACACTGGAGGGGGAAACATGGGGAAGAAGAATGAAAAGCCACGGGGGTGGTACATCAAAGAGCAGCGTAAAGAGCTGCGTCATAAAATTACATTGGCGAAAAAGTGGATTGAACAATGCACTGATTGTGATCGGTTGCATGATTTAAAAGAACATCTTTGGCGGCTAGAGTATCGCGAGATGTTTATCGGAAAGAGGAAGTAGGATGGCATTTGGGGTATGCGATGCACCTTTATTGAGGGTGTGGGTAAGAAAAGAATTCTTGTACAATTTTGAGAAAGGACACGGTGAGCTTATCGGCGGCAATTGGATATCGATCCGAGCGAATAAGCACGAGGCGTTGCTTTTTGAGACACTGCTTGATGACGGCAGTATGTTTGACAAATTGCCGCTAGAAGCGTTTGTAACCTGCGAGGATGCAGAGATTAGATACAAGCAGCATGAGCTTGCTCTTTGGGATATCGATACATGGTGGATCACGCAGATATCAAAAGCGTCTCTGCGACACATGGATTGTTTTGTTCGAATTGGGAAGGACATGGTGCCAGGGCAATACTTGACCACCATCGACCAGTTTGACGTACTGGGAGAGGTACCGACATCAGCGGCATTCCAGCCAGCTGAACATAAAACGGTCAACTTGATATTGCTGGAGCATGGTCAGGTGGCGGCGGCCCCAAACAATAAGATTTTGTGGTCTGATCCGTCGATGACCAAAATCAAAGACCCACCAGATTGGAAAGTCTGCCAACAGAAATACTTCTCGAATACCAACGAGAATTACAACCTGACCGATGCTTGGTTCTATGAACCGGACTCTACTTCGTCCGAGCCTTCTTCTGACTCATCGACTTAGCTTTTTTAGCTGAAGCTTTCTTTTTCTTCATCTTAGCTCGATAAGCGCGAACATCATCCATTGTGATGTTAGTAGATCCAGTCTGGTAAAACTTTTTATTTGCGGCTTTCTTTCGGGTGGCCGCCTTTTTTGCCACCTTCTTCGCTGCTGCTCCAGCTCCACTCGCCACCTTTTTTGCAGTTGTCTTTTTTTTAGCAAATGGCCCTGTGCCTGCCCTCGCTTGGCTAGCTAGCCATTTTCTCCTTATCCTGGTCTCCCTTTGTTTTTCCGCTTGAGTCTGCTGCTTCAATTTTTCAATTGTTGCTTTCGGGATTCCGCCCTCTCGCTCTTGCCTGAAAATCTTATGATACTCAGCCTCCGTGAAGAGATGTTTCTTTTTAGCTGCCATCACTTTCTCCTCTTGCCTTGCGCTACCCGAGAGCGCTCCACGGCTTTAATATCAATCTTCTTGCCAGCCTTGTACGCCTTGGCTGTTCGCTTAATCTCTGCGGCTTTTGCCTTTGGATTCTTACTACCCGCCGTGTATTTCTTTGGGACGCCGTGAGAGTAAGGCTGCGTGCGCTTACGCTTTTTTGGTTTTTTTGCCACTGCCGCCACCCTTTCTTAAGTCCGTATCGTGCTTTCGAGACCCACGAATAAAAGACTTAACACGCCCCATCGCCCAAGCCTCCATCGGCACATTTCGGCTGCCTGATGAGAGATACGCCGCCCTGCCCCGAGTATGAACTTTCTTCAGCGTAGAATATGAAATACCAGACTGAGCAGCCTTGGCTCGCAACGTGGACTCGACGCTGCTTCTGCCCTTTGCGCTCGACTTCTTAGAGGCCCTTTTCTTCGTTGGTTTCTTCTTTGCAGCCATCACTTAATCCTTTCATCAATCACCACCCGACCATCAGGCTCTTGGTGTCCAATTTCATTCTGCCGACTTTCTGGTCTAGCAGTAGGGTGCCCAAGGCTGATGTGAATCCAGCCGCGCTCTAACAGTAACTGTCCTACATTGAGGCGCTTCTCTCGCACCTCTGTGGCGATCTTCTCGAATGCATCTTCGAGGGTGCCGCGATACGGCTTGAAGTCACAAGCCTCGCCTTTCATGTGCTGACTGTACTTAGATCCACCTACACGCTTGTTCAGTGTAGGGCCACGGAACGCAGAGTTCACTTTGATAGGAGAGCCTACTATGGAGCGCACGCGCTCCATAAGCATCGCGGTCAGGTAGATAGCGCAAGCGAAATTTTTTGCTTCTACCTTATTTTGCAAAAGCAAGTCTTCATGCCCGGTAATGGTCATCTCGTCCCAGGTGAAGTGGTCTGTGAGCTTCATTAGCAATTCCACTTTCGACGCGCCTTGCGCAGTCTTGAGTTAGGATCTTTTGCTGCCTTCGGAAATTTCTTCATTTGACCAGCAGAGCGAGCACAGAAAGACTTTCGTCTTTTGGCGGCCTTACTGCCTTTTTTGGGATTGGGCGCTGGTGGTTTTAAATTGCCGCCGGTTCTTCTGTTGTATTCTCTACGGCCTTTCTCTGACATGCCGCCTTCTTCTTTGAGGTGGCCACTTTTAACAGACATGCCCTTCATGCCGTCTTTAGACTTTGATTTACGCTTTGTTGATTTCTTCGGTCCAGCTTTTAACATCTCACCACCTCACTCTTAACCCGGCCATAGCGGCCCAGTCCTTCGCTCCGACGTGTCCCTGCGCAATCGCCTCCACATGCTCATTGATGCGAGCGGCAGCATCAAGAGTGCCGACGACGCCGCTGACACTGTTAGCGCTAAGACCAAGATCGATCCGTCCACCGCTGTCTGGAACCCTCGCCAACGCACGCGTCAATCCTTGGGTGAGTTGGCTTCCTGCTTTCCCGCTTCAGCAACCGCCTGAGCGCCTGCAAGGGCCGCCTTTACCTTCGCCCGGCTCGCAGTATAGCTCGCACCACAAATGGCGCTCAGGAGCGTGCCTGCAAGCGTCAGCCACGATGATTCGCCCTGAAAGCCCTCGATGCTCGCGATCACCATACCGCCAACCATTCCGACCAGTGCTAGTACATACTCCGAGCTGGCTTTCCCATTAGTGGATCCCTTAACCATTTGTCTCCCCCTCTTTCTTACCTTGCAGGTACGAACGAATCGATGCCGCATTGATGCGGCTCTCTTCGCGAAACTCCATCATGTCTCGATGAAACCTCTCAAGCTTAGTCTCCATGTCGCCGACTGACTTTCCTAATCCTTCGACCTGGGTCTCTATCACGGTGACTCGCTTCTCAATCTCCTCGATCTGGCACCGTGCGTCCTTCACGTTGCTATACACGTCACCGCCATTTTTCTTAGCGGCGAGTCGGTCCACATAGGCAGAGACCTTGTTTACGAGCACCACGGCAGAGGCAAGCAACGCTGCCAACGTGGCCTGGTCGATCACCTCCATCGCGTCACTTACTCACTCGGCGGTGCGGGCGATGGACCGAAGTCGCAAGCTCCGTACATCGTGGCAGTCATCGCCTCTTCAATCACATTCTGGATTGTTGTGATTTGCTCAGCGGTGAGTTGAACCTGCGGCACAACAACAACGGGCTCGCCCTGTGAGTCTTGACCCATCTTAGGCAGCTGAAGACCAGCACCACCGCCGAAGCGACTGTCTGCGTTAGATACATAGCGGCAGCGAATCTCGTTGGTAGCCACCGAGTAGCCACTATCTGAATAGGCACCAGTGAATGAAATATTCCAACTTACCACCGTGCATGAATGTCCTGACATTATTTGTCTCCTTTAAGTTCTTCGACTTGCGCCGATAGTTCTTGGACCGCCTTAATTAGCGGCACTACAAATCTTTCGTATTGCAGACGGTTAAGGCCGTTTGCGTCTTGTTCCCATCCTGAGAATGAAGTCCCCAGAGCATCGGCTGCGGCTTTGACTTCCTGCGCAATAAGGCCGTCTTTGACGGCTTCAAGTTGCTCCGGTGTTCTGTCGGATGGCTCGGCTGGTCTAATTTCTTCGGGCCATTGCGCCGGNTCCTTNGATGTATGCTTNACCGGNCGAAGNGAATTNATAAACGCNANGCCAAGGTCGCTGTCTTGNATGTTTTCNTTGATTCGAACATCCGATGTATTTGACCAAGAGTTGCCAGAGCTTGAGAAGTCCAAAGTTGCGACATTGCTTGAATCGCCGATTGATGCCCGGTTGTTGGTGTTTTCAACTACGCCGTTACCTATTGCGATTTGGTTAGTGCCGGAAGCACCACAATCTGAATCATGACCGATCGCAATATTGCCAGATCCACCAACAATCGCATCACCAGCAGCCATACCGACACCTACGTTATTAGCGCCGGTGGTGCATGAATTTAAGGCGTCGCGACCGACGCCAACGTTTTCGGCACCCGATGTCAAATTACGACAAGCGCTCGATCCAACTCCAGTGTTATCCGCACCGGTCAAAACATTAGCGCCGTTTGTACCGTCCATGCACGCGAAGCCAACTGCGGTATTGTTGATGGAGTTAACTGTCACCAGTCCCGTTTTGAAACCCAAGAAAGTATTGTTGTATCCACCGACTTGAGCCTTGCCTGCTTCAAATCCCACCGCGACAGAATTACCGAAACCGGTCTGCGTCCCGGCAAAAGCATCTTTACCAACTGCAACGTTGTCTGCAACTGCCCCGCCGCCAAGTCCTACTTTGACACCATCAACTTCAACAGTTCCATTCTCAGTCGCAGTGAAGTAAGTACGCGGTGAGCTATCGTCATCAACAATCTTGAAGACCGCGCCGCTGGCATCGTCTAGCGTGAAAGTTGCGCCTGAGTCTTGATCAACTTCGAAGTTGGTAACAGAGGCAGAATTGACTCTAAACTTATCACCGTGGCCGCCACCGCGAGCCCGCATCTTGTTAACAATCTTAGCACCGCCAGATCGAAGACAGTCGATGATCAATTCATCGCCTACACCTCTGTACGCACCAACACCACCGGCGTGATCAGTTCCAAATCGAAATGAGTTAGATGCTGCCCATACTAATACCGCATTGCCAGAACCATCTTTGAGGTTGTAAGTGCCAGCGTTCATTTCGATGTCGTTTGTTCCCGCCAAATCAATCTTAAAAAGATCGGTAGGCGAGCCAGCGTCATCTTGAACCTTGAACACCGCACTATTGCTATCATTTAGCGTGAAGGTTGAGCTAGAGTCTTCTTCTATCTTAAGAATAGCCGCATTCCCAGACTCGGAAACTTGGAAATAATTGGTCGAGTGTCCTAGTTTATTGATGATCCTATGACCTGACTGACTTACAGCGGTCTGAACCCCAAAAGACGCCATCTGGACACTTTGATTGGCGCTCCCTTGAAGATAGGGATCATTATTCATCACTAGCTTAGAATTATTCCCCGGCCGACCCTGAAGCACTATTTGCTCAGAACTATTGGTCGTATCAATTCGAATGTATTCATTAGAGCCTTCTTTGACTAAGAAAGCGCCGGAAGTATTGTCGGTGAGTTCAATATCAGTCGGGTCGAATGAGCCACCGCCCTCGCTGGCGGGCACATGTATGATTGTCTGTGTCATCAGTAGCCTCCTTCGACTTCGATGAGGACTTCACTGTCGGTAGTGTTGGCGGTGGTATAATCAATGCGGAACTTTGGCACGTTATAGCTAACGGCAAATGTGACACCGCTACCGGCTGACACCGCTGGGGTCGATGACGCTTCCTCAGAAGCAACGCCATCGCTGAAGATGCGCATGAGCTTAATGGCGCTAATGTCCGGGCCGCTGACATTGCGGATTGCCACGGTCACTTCTTTCTTGTGAAATAGCTCAAAGACCGGTCCTGTGACACTCGTGCTTGCTGGTGATTCACTGTCATTGCTCACCTTCTTAACGATTTGCCCAACAGAGCTTGATTGTCCTTCAATTGTTGTTGCCATGTCAGGCCTCCTGTAACGCTTGCATTGGGGTTTCAAAGGCTGCCGCTGACTTGCGCAACTGACCTACTCCCCCCTGTGTCATGTTAACCCCACCAGGCTGCTCTTGGCCAGCGGGTGAATATAATTGTTGCATCGTACCTACGAACTGAGGTGCGACTGTTGGGTCCATACCCTGACCATAGGCTAAGCCAAACTGAACCCGTGTGGCATAAGGCAAGACAGCACGATTCTCAACGAATGTACTGACTGTCTCTTGTTGAAGTCGGGTATACAAGTCAGGGTAGATAGCGCGTAAAGGCTCTAAAACTTGTTGATCTAACAGGTTACGAGACAACGCATAATAATAAGAGCCGATTGGATTGTTGATAACTTCAATCGCTGTTGCATATCTCATCTTAAGTTCAGGCGTTGGAACTGGCTCATATCGGTCAAACGGGCTAAGTGGGATAAGCTCTGGTGTAAAAGTACCGAGATAATTGATAGCTCGAATAGTGGTGGTGCCAAGAGCATCTCGAAGCGCTTGAACATTTTGACCGCCCGATGCAGCGCGTTCAGCCGTCCGCAACATGCGAGCTTGATCAGACTGTAGTTCTTTAATCTTAGCGACCGACTTTTTATAATCTTCGTCTGTTGGCGTTTGATATGGTGCTGAGACGATACCGGCAGTTTGACCGAGCATTTTACCGAGGATTGAACCCTTGCGCTGATACTTCACGGAATCAAAGTCATNTAGAGAAACTGCTTTAAGGGTTTTCTGAGCACGGTTTCGAATCTCGTTGTTAACTTTAGATCCAGCGGCAAGAATGCCAGCTGTACCTTTAAGCACCGCAGTAGGGTTTTCTTTGAGAAACTTGACGCCTCTATAAGCTAATGCGCCATAGCTTAAGAAGTTGGGAATCATGCCGCCAATCAGAAGATCTAACAGAGCACCGCCAGCAAAAGCATCAGCGGCCAACTCTTTGCTGCGTTTATCAATGTTAGCAAGACTCACACTTTCATCTCGATTAAATGCTGCTTTTGCTTTTTTGAACTCGGCAGCGATAATGTCTTGCTTGATTTTCTCCTGGGCTTTTTTCTGCCTAAGCTCTTCGATTTGCACCGCTAGCGCGTCAGGGTCATCAATTCGATCTGCATACTTCTGCAAGTCAGCGATAGCATCATCGAACTTCTGACCAATTACGTTAGGGACACCGCTTTCTTCTGCTACCTCAATTATTTGCTGAATGGTGTCAGCATCAAAATCAACCCCTAAGCCGAGGACTTGACGCATACCCTCAATGGCTTGTTGATAATCGCTAAGCGCTTCTGATTTTTTACCAACGCTATCAACTAGGTCAGAAAACCTTTGAACGACTTTTGCCACGTCGTAATCACGAGCTAACTCTGGAGTGTTGCGAATAGCTTCTACAACTTTTGCACCGCTGTCTCGAATTGTCTCTACATAGCCAGGTAATTTACTCAAACTAGCAGACGCCTTGCCAAGCTCTGCCATTTTTATCAGGTTGGACTGAACGATATTCTTTGCGTTTTCAATACCTTGCGCGGTTTCGCCTACAAATCTAGTATAGGTATTTGCTGGCTGAATAGCGTTAATAAGCTCGTTAAACTTGTTTTTTGCTACCTCTGGAACTTCGTCAAGTCTACGAAAAGCGTTTGGTAACCTATTCAAGTTTCTGCGAAGTTGACGTTGCAGAATAAAAGCTTGGAAGTAATCACCCTCGTCAAAAGCTTGATTTATCTTCTCTAAATCTTTTCTGACTGTTCGAATGTTTCTTTCAAAGAAATCAGATACCGCCTTGTCAGCAATGTCGTCAGAGAGGGCGTTAATCCTTAGAATGGTTTCCTCGACCCACTCGTTCGCTCCTTGCTGCATAAGACCCGGAACTTTAGGGTCTAACTGCACGGCCTCATCAAGGGCGTCTTTTAAGGCTGCATCACCGGCGGTCTCGCGAGTAACTTGCTCAAAACCCTCTCCTCGTTTACTGACCTCACCAAGCATCTCTGCAAGTTCTTGACGTGTTTCGCCAAGCGCTCGAAGATCCCCCTCGGCTTCCCCCATAAACTCATCAATGCCTTTTTGCGCTGCGTTGGATGTTCTTTTGGCTAAACCTTTAAGCGTCTTTTGAATGGCTGAAACGGCTTTAGTTGCAAAAGATTTTCGAGAGTCTAGTTGTCGAATCTGCTCTTGTAGTTGAGATTTCACAACTCCGATCTGGGCACGCTCGGCTGCCTCATCAAGGCCTCGCTGTTTTATGNCTGCTATCCGCTCCTCTGCTGCTCGGATGGCATCGGTCAGCCCACTGTAACTTCTTTGAAAGCTTATGATTTGCTGCAATTCATCAGCCACAAACTCTCTCGCTTGCGGGTCTGCACTTGTAATAAATCCAGCGACTCGCTCAGCAAACTTCTGCCCATATTTATCTACAGAATCTCTGTAAATATTTGATGCGATATTGGTGCCGCCCTTGATGAGTTGAGCGGCTGCGCCTATTCCTCCACCAAATATACCACCATATGTCGCACCAGAGACCGCCCCGTTTGCTGCACTGCTTAAAATATCCTCCGCTGTCGCTTCAGGGTTTTGAACGATCGCTTCACTGAGACCTGTACCGGCCCCATAAACAGCCCCCTCGATGGTGCCCGCAATGGCCAACGGTGCAACGGCTTGAACCGTAGACTGAAGTGTTTGCGCTGCCTTAGTGCCCGCTGGGGTTGCGGCTGCTCTTGCTCCAACTACTCGTCCGGCGGCTGTAGCGGCTTCGGCAAGCTTACGCGTAGGTGCAGCAGCCCCCGCTAAGATTCTCTTTGCAGCCTCTTTCGCTGTAACCCTACCTGCCACTTGAGCGGCTGCGCCGGTACCGCCTGTTGCTAAAACGGCAGCGATGCCCGTACCTATTTCCGCACCAGTAGTAAGGATAGGAGCCGCTTCCTCAATCCCGGCAGCCTCGCCAGGTTCAAGGATACCTGCCTTGGTAAGAAGCCCTGGAGCAGTGCCAAAGGTCAGTCCCTTTGCTGCACCTAGCGCTAGGGGCGCGACAATGCTGTCCTGATACTCTCGTGTGAATTTGCGCTTGCTTGCTTCAAGGTCGGTGATTTGACGAAGACCAAGCTCTTGTGCCCGTGCCAGAGCATCCTGACGGTCGACCGGTATGGCAATAGTTTGGCCACCGGCATCAAAGTAGATTGTATCTACCTCTGCCATTACTGAACCAATCCCTCAAAAGCCTTGTCTTGCGCCGACGCCTCGGCTCTCTGCCTTTTAATTAGATCGGTCAAAAGTCCGACGCTTGGGTCATAATCAATTCCATACTCTTTTTTCATTTGTGCTTGAGAGAACTCTTCAGCATCTTGAACTGTGTTGCCGCCGGCCTGGATTGCTCTCTGATAAAATCGCTCAGCCTCAGCCTTCATCTTCAAGTGCTCTAAGAACTCTTTAATTGAGTCATTGCTAAGNCTNGCGTCAGCGAGAAGTCGCTTGAAGATTAAAACGTCATTATCGGAAATCGCTGAAGATGACTGACCTTGAGAAGCCAACCCGAAGGCAATCGCGTCAACCGCGTTTCTAAGGATAATAGCGCCTTCAGCTTTAGCCGAGAGTTGTGCAAGAATTGATGCCCCGACAGCCCCACCCTTATCAACTGTTTCTTTAATTACGGTATCGAGAACATTGTTAAGTTTCTCGCGACTAACTCCAAAGAAACCAAGTTCTTTTCTAATGTCGGCTCCTTTGCCTGCCATTTTGTCAATTCCGGTAATGGCAGCGCTTAAGGCTCGACTTGTTTCTTCTTGTACGCCTGCGGCTGTTCTAGCCTCAGTCGTGTCCCCGTATTTAGGAAGAAGTCTCTTTCTTTCCTCTTCTGCTTTTGCGTCTACGTCTGCCTGCCTATTCTCTCGACTAATCTGTAGATCTTTTGCAATTTGTGCCGCCACCGCTGCGGCCTCATCTTCCATCTGCAACTCTTTGAGACCAAGGTCTAACTGCGTTTGATAACCTCTTACAAGAGCGTCGCGAATCATATTAGAAGCGGTAATCTCACTCCCCAGACGTTGACTTGCCGAACTCAACAAAGACTGAAGTTTTCCTCTTTTCTGTGCAGATTTCTTCATCTCCATGTCAGCAAATTTAAACAAAAGTTCAGAGGCGACATTTCCAATTTTGTTACCACTCAAGCCCCTGGCAGCCTCGCCAAGAATCAGCCCAAGAATTGCCATCTTTTTAGATTGCCCATCTTTAATAAACGAAAAGGGGTCTGCCTCTAATTCCTTTAGAGCATTTTCGGCTGATGCTAAATTAGCACGCGCTGCTTTAACTTCAGGCGAAACAAAGAAAGCCGCCTGACGTGTTTTTTCAGCGAGTTCTCGAACTCCAGCAAGTCTATCTTCTGGAGGACGCTCCATGCCTGGAGGTGCGGTGAAACGACCAAGTGGATCAACAAATGCCTCTGAGCCACCTCGAAATGCTTGCGCTACGTCGGGAGCTACAACCGTGCCGGGGATTGGCGCACCAGCGACCATGACATCAGGCACAGGCGCCCCAGCAAATACCTCGGGCTCAACTGGCTGCATGGGTGCAAGATCAGCAATCGACGGCGGCACTCCGCTCAACGCTTGCCTTGCTATGTCGCTTTGAACTTGTTGACCTTGAACAGCCGCTTGAGCGTTGGCTGCTAAAATTTCATCAATCAACGCCATTACTTTTTCTCCAGCTTGCTGAGTCGATCATTAAGGTTGGCCATAGCTGCAAGCACTTCACCAAATCCCTTTGGAATGGTTTTAACGCCCTCAACTTCTTTTACCATCTTATCACCGGCTTTGGATTTCTCTAAGTCCTGCGCCATAACACCGACTTCTTCTTTCCCAAGCTTATCGTACTTTTTAGCGGAGAGCGCGTCTAGCATGGCTTTAGCGTCTGAGTTGCCATCGCGAACATTTGACTTCATGCGCTCATCAGAAATCATCTGACCAATTTGACCGCCAAAAGTTCCACCGCCTGTAATCGCGCTTCCATAAACAGGGAGAGCCGCTCCTCCACTAGCATAAACACCAAGCGCCCCTAAACCAGCACCAAGCAGTGAGCCAATACCGCCAGCAAAGAGACTCTCTCGTTGCTCTCTAGCAAGACGCTCCTGCTCTTGGCGAATCTCTGCGCCCATACGAAGCTGCTTCATGATTTCTCTGGCGCGCTCTTGCTCCGCTAATCGTTGAGCAGAAATCTGTCTTTCCGCAGCGGTTGCAACCTCTGCCCCTGCTCTCTGAGCCAGTGCTTGTCTAGTGGCTGCGAACGGATCCCGCGCTCGGGCTGCCTGTCCAGTGGCTTGTGCTTGAAGACTCGCTCGCTCGGCCATGATATCTCTGACCGCTGCGCTATCTGGACCGCGCCCCTCTGCGACTTTTTGCAATCGAAGATATTCCTCAAGGGCTGTTCCCTTAAGGCCAATACGCTGCGCGCCTCTGCGTCTTTGTGCTTCTCCGACTTCTTCTGCCGTGTTGGATGCGGCCACTTGCTCAGGAGTTGGGGCGGTCTGTGTGCCTGCCCTTTGCCCTGTTTGTCGCTCTGCTCTTTGTTGCGCGGCTCTATCTCTCTCTAACTCTTCTTCTGGAGATAAAGCTCCTTCAAATTCAGGTTCCATTAGAGACCTCCCACTTGCCGAGCGCGCTGCTTTTGAGTGAATGCACGCATAAGTCGTGCCCTTTTCAAGGGGTCAGGCTCTTGATTTATAATGTTCATTTCTTCCCGATCTTGAGCCATTTGAAGAGCGTCTGGCGCAACCGAGGGCTGCGCAGCGGGATTTAATTCAACAGGAGTTGATCCAGCGACAGACGTGGGACTATTTTTTTTCTTTTTCTTTTCATCTGGATCCTCGATGCCCTCTGCGACAACTAACCCTGCGCCTGCTGCCCCAATTGTACCTGACAATAAATTTGCCAGTTTTTCTTCTTCCATCAGTGCTCTCTGTAACGCGATTTGCTCCATTGCCGCCTGTCTCGTGTCTGCCATCTGTGCGGCTTGATCCATTGCCGCGAGCACCTGCGCACCTCGAAGTTGTTGAGCCTGCCGCAAGCCTTGTTCTCTCGCAGCCATTAGTTGGCCAAGAGTCATCCGACGTTGCGCTTCCGCAGTCGCAATATCTGAGGCAATCGATTGAACTTCAGGAGAAACGCCAGTTGATATCAGTGCCATCTTAAACCTCCGCGATTGTCTGTGCCGCTGGTAACTTAAATGTACTTGGACGNGCTCCAACTTCAAAGGCCACGCCCTTAAGTTTTACACTTGCTCCATTGCCGCTTACTGAAATCTTCAAAGCTATAGCGCGACTCTTTTGATTCTTCAGGTGTGCTCGATAAATGTAGGGATCGGTATCAGAAGCAATCCCCAAAGTATGCGTCTCTGACGCGGTCGCTGCGTAGTCATTGAATACTTGCATGGTGAGATCATTTTGATCAATAAAATCCCCAAGCAACTGAACCCTATAGACACGTTGCGCACCCTGTAAGCCATTGACTGAAATACTATGAAGCTCAACGTCAAAGTTGTAATTGGTCGTTGTTGTTGCCCCAGCGGAGCTAACATACTGGTCTTGATAAGCGGCTTTTGATGCTGTNAGGACAGAGCCGTTAGCCTGCAAAACCACATAGGTTCGATCAATAATTCTTTGATCTACAATCTTTTGATTAGCAGTGTTCCCTGTCGAGATATCCCACTGATACCAAGTGTTGAAGAACGTATTGTAGATGAGAACAACCGAATTGTTTTCCATAAGCATACGGATTTCATTNTCATCGTCGTCTAGGATAATGGACTTAACTGGTGCACCAGAAGTCCCTGCGTTTGCAACGAATGAATCCTCTACCTGAGCGCCTAAGTAGTTGAGCTGAGTGTTTGGAGTCACAACATAAAGACCGCGCTCAGAAATATAAAATGCCCCCAAGGAGGTAGAGAGGTGTGGGGTTCCGGGAACCATCCCCTGCTTTGGTCCGATATTTTTAGCCCCCGAAAAACCGCCTGCCCCAGCGTCATTAGGGCCATCACCAAAGACTGCGTAAGCATTATCAGCGCTGAAACAAAGAAAGAAGTCAGGCATTTTTTCGATGCCAGTAATTCTCTCCGTCTCATCTTGAATCAAGACTTGAAATGGTGGGATTAGAGGAAACCCACACGAAAAGCCTTGAGCAAGTGGTCTCGATGCAAGAACTATATTTCGGCCACTTACAGAGGCAGCCATCAAACGATTCTTGTAAAGCGCCAGGTCCGATACTGAACCAGTGGTGAAATTGTCTGGTATTCCACCGGTTGTGTATAAGATCTGTTCTTTATCAATAACGTTGTTGAAGTCGTCTACAAAAGTAATGTGCCGATCGGTGGAACTAAAAGCTATTGACTGAATTTTAAAGAATATTGAGCCATTGTTTTCAGTTCGATAAATATCAAGTTGAGGGCGCGCTGAACTTCCTTCAGTTAATTCCCTTAGCGTACAATCGGTTATATAAACCTGCCCACATACTGATTGATTGGCTCCTTTTGAGATTACATCACTTAAAACAGTAGCCGATTCGTGAAGATCACCAGCATCGTCAACAGATGAAAACACAAATGCATAAGTGACACTTTCAGCACCGGAGGCTCCAGCGATTCGGTCTATGCTCTTTAATTCTTTTATTTGAGGAAACTCCCAAAAGTTATTCTCAAAGATATGAGTGCCATCATAGACAAACAAGCTACCGCCACCGATGTATGTTTTTAGACCAACTTCTTGAGTCGGGTACTCTCGATCTACGTTTTTCTTAAATCGATACAAAACGCCAGTATAGTTTTGATCGGTTGATAAAGATGCTCCATCTGTCTGACCAAGATCTGCTGATATGTCTTCATCTGCAATAAATTCATTAGACCCAAAAATAAAGGCATTAGAGTCAAACGTATATACCCTCGAAACACCATTCATGAGAGAAAATTTATTGATGATTCGGCTACGAATTTCAGAGGTAAGGTTGAGAGCCTGATTGCCAGTCAAAAAAGTCGCAACGATATTGCCTTCTTCACTTGCAACATAAATATTGCCTGACGATGAGCTTGAATTACCTACCGTCTTAGACATCGCAAAATAAGCCGTGGAGCCATTACTCCCAAAGTTATGAATCATGACATCTGAGATAAGGGAGACATCTTTAAAGGAAAAAGATGTAATGTTTTGAACTCCAGAGGGAAGACTGCTCGAATTAATTTCAAAAAGATGAATGCCATGATTTGGCTTGATCAGAGTAATACTTGCGGGATCTGTTTCAATGTTTCCAGATGCAATTGTTGCATTACATCCAGAGCCAGAGCTTTGAGTGATAGCATTGTTGCCAGCGATAAATTGATTTCCAGGGTTTATGATATCAAAATCGTCGTTGGTGGGCTGACCGCCTGATGCCGCAATAATTACCTGAGCAGGGGATTCTCCAAAATTAGCAGGGCTTGTAGTAGAGGATGCAATGTCTGCTAAGCCAGTGACGTAATTAGATCCCGCTGCTGAAGTTCGAGCAACAGAACCCTTTAATGCGTTAATAAGAGACTGACCTTGGTCTTCGCAAAGCTCAAGAGCTACACTGTAAACGACGTTCGCGCCAGATCCAGACTTAATCTCCGCAGATGCTGCGTTAAGCATTGCGTGCCTGGAGTTCAAACTAAATGCGAGGCCATCAGGTACACTGGTTTCAGAAAACAACGAGGTGCTTAGGTCAGCCTTGAATATGTCAACAAATGTTCGGTAATCGTTTGTACCGCCTTTGCCTGACCCCTGTACCGAATACGCTATAAATACACTAAAGTTTGCTGATGTATTCATTGCTCTCAGAGCAATGTTCACCCTGCACCCCGTTTTGGTTGCTAAGTCTGTGCGTTGACTGTCAGATGCGTTGAAAACATTGTTCGTCACGTCTACCGTGCTTGCAACTGACAATGACCCACCCGAGGACTCTGTAATTCTTGCAAGATGCAAATCACCAGGTTTGGCCGTAGCGACTGATTGAGCGTTGTAATACGCCGCATACATAGTTTGCGTGTCATTATAAGAATCCACAACAAAAGTGCCGACAGAGGGACATACGTCTGTAATTAAATTTGTAGCACTGCTAATAGTGAACGAGGGCGTTGCAGAGCTAAGATCCATAGATCTCATAACGAGATTAGATGAGCCCGATCCACCATAATAAAAAAAGTAAAGGTAGTCAGTCGTAGATGAGTAAAGCATCTGCGTTTGAGGTGCCATCGTTATAAACTCAAGCTCTGAGTTAAAGGTCGATGCGTGGGTTGTCTCACGAGACTGAGACACCACCTCTAAAATAGGGGAGACTCTGACCTGAGTGTCTGCCTGTTTTAACTCTACAAAACTCTTATATCTNGGCTCAAGATTTTCGCCTGCTTTGAACGGAATCGTTTGAGTCCAAAGATAAACATCGAGAGTCCCGGAACCCGTGACAATTCGTTTGAAAGCAACTGGACCAACCTTGGCCTCGTTTGCCTCATGAATGTTCTCTTGTTCCAGTTCCGTCGCTAGAATTTCTCCAGCGTCTTTGAACTTGGTGCTGCTAGATACAGCGGCGTAAGCTCTTTGACCGTCTAGCATAAGGGTGGTGTTATTGAGTGAGCTTAGTTTTTTACCAGATTCAGGATATACCGTATCATATGGAGTTGAGCTGGAACCGGACGGAATTTGAACGCCAACGCCATAACGTTTTTTGATTTCGCCCAGTTTATTTATTTGAATGTTTTTGCAGTCTTTTAAACTACCAAGTTTTGACGAAGCATCCGAAGTCTTTTGCGTCAAGCCTTGAGCGAATGGGATTGAGACTGTTTGTTTCTTTAATGCCATCAGAATACCCAAAGAGAAACGGTTACGTTTGCCGTCGTATTTAAGAGCAAAGTGGTCTTTGGGTTTTTGTTTACGTCAGACGCCGTCGATATAAAACTAGACCCAACCTTATTTACGACAATGTATCCATTAAACGGTCTATTCAATGGGTGAGGTACCTCATTAGTTTGACCGGTCTTCAACTCAATATCTTTTAGAAGGACGCCATCAATAATTAATGATTTCTCAATGAAATCAGTAACTTCCTGCACTCTGTCTTGTGATAGGGTAACATCGACATCTGCCTGTAGGACCCGACCAAATCGAGTAGCCATGCCTCACTCCCTAGTATCGAAGAATAAAGTCGTCTCTAAATCGACCTTTGCGAACGTCACGAATAGCGAATGAACCACTCGTATCCCGTGGCGACAGAGCGCGAATGATGCGACTAGCTAACTGATTCTTTTCGAGTTCAAGTTGTCTGGTGTCAGACTCCTCTTTCATGAGCATTCGAATCGCCGTAGCTACAACCACATATTCTTCATACCCTGGTATGATAGTCTCAATTTCGGTCACTGTTGTAGAGAACTGCGTGGGCAACGGAACGTAGAACAAAGTGATTGTACCAGACTGGGAATTCGCTGGAATCAACTTTATCTTTGTTCCCTCAATCTTATACTTCGGCTCAGCAAGTCTATCGATCACAGCGAATGGTGTGTTGTAGACATTTCTTTCGGTGAAGGAAAAAGCCCTGAGTGTAGACGTAATTCCACCGGAATCATAATCAACACCCAGAGCCTTATAGAAGTCATCTGGCAAATTAACACCCCCGGTCGCAATGGGGATGTTGTAAGTTTGCTCAGAGACGAAATAGTCTTCGTAGCTTTTGACCATAAAGTCGTGCAGTTCAGCGATACTTGAATTCAAGTAATCCTGAATCTCTGCATCTGTTACGAAGGTGCTATTCTCCATGTCGGCGCGGCGACGCGCACGAGTACGTAAGTCAGCTTCAGTGAACGTCGCCATGCCCCCTCCTTACTCGGCTCCGATAGCGTTCATGTCACCAATCACGCTAAGCAATGCAGCTCCATCACCCTTTTTCATGGCTTCTGAAGCTCTAGCAGCCAAGTCTTCCCTAGCCTTTTCGCGGTCATCATCCATTGAGCCTTCAACGTCTTTGCCTTTGGCTTTCTCTAGGATCATGAGCGCTACACCATTGCCTTTGCCCTTCATGCTCGCTCCTACTCTACTGAGCTATTGCGCAGCATTAAGAAGAAAGTGAATTCATCACCATCAGCAGGCTCCGTCTTTGATCCCGCATCGTTAACCAAGTGAATCTCAACGGTTTTGTTTACCGTCACACTGTGGCTTTCAATTTGGGCAAAAAGAGTATCGGAACCCGCTAACTGAACATAACTTGCAGAGCAATGAAGGAGACCTGTGTAAAGGTCATCCAACGTTACAATGTACTCGCCTGTGGCATCTTTTGCCACCGACGCAATGCCGAGACCGTCTGCGAGCGTTGCAGCACCGGATGCACCGATACTCACACGCCCCGCGATCAACTTAACCTCTCGATTAAGCGCCTGGACATCATTAAATCTTCGGTTAGCCATCTCTTGCCTCCTTAGCTAGTTTCACCATCGAGAAGCAAAAGTTCAAAGCTAATGTCATCACCGCTTGGTACTTCGGTCACAGTTCCAGAGCTTGCTACAACGCAACTCAAAGTAATCTGTGGAGAGGCTGCGTCAGCAACGTCCTCCGCTGTGATGTTGATAAGATACTCAGCACCGCCGCCTGATAGATCAAAGTGCATTGTGCTGGCATGAAGTAGACCCGTGTAAGCCTTGTCCAATGTGAGCTGATACACGCCGGTCCCCGTCCTCGCGATTGAGTATCCAAGACCGAACTTGATTGTCGGTGCGCCTGTGCTGCCGATATCAATGCGTCCTGCGATAACCTTAACTTCTCGGTTAGAGCATTCTACGTCGAAAAATGATTGACTTGCCATTGTACTAATCTCCTTATGCTAGCTTAACGCGAGCGTTGTAGCCAGGTGCGGTGCAGCCAATGTTTCCGTAGAAACCAACTCGAACTTCGTAAGCGTCCGCAGATGCTTCACGAAGCATACGGTTGCCATCAAGGTCAAGAATGTGCGGTGCATCGCCGAGACTGTTAAGAGTCCAGGTGTCCATCTGAAGCAAGTATGCAACGTCTGGAGTGCAGTTTTGATCAGCAACAATCTGAATCGGGCCTTTTGGTCCGATAAGAGTTAGTGACTGAAAACCGATATCTGCGTCATCGCTGCTTACTTTGTCGTAAACAACCTTTGAACCAAGTGCCTTCTCCAAGTTAGAGAAGTTTTGGAAATTCATAAAGCAATGGCTAGGTGATCCACCTTCGCGAGCGAGGCGACTAGCTGCACCGATAAGCGCTTCTTCGATTGGCTGAGCAGAGCCGTCGAAACGGATACCACCAAGGCGAGTAGCGTCTTTGCTTCGGTCTTGACCAAAGAAAAGAGTTGCAGTTGGCGCGGTTGCTGGAAGCCATGCTTCGAGGCCNCGNATTTTCTTAGGATCAGTTGCGCCGTTTTGCGCATCNCCACGTTGGAAGATAAAATCATTGGTGGTGCAAGCGCCTGCGTTATCTACAGTGAAGCTACCTGCGTCACGGTCAACAGTTTGAACAACCATGGTTGTACCTGCGCGAATAGCGCCTGTTGCTGTNGCTGCACAGTTGAGTTCCATACCAACTTCAATGTTGGTAATTTGATCTACCTTTTGCATGGTCAAAGTAGTGCCCGCTACGGTAACGGTTCCTAGTTGACCAGACCCATCGGCGTACATCGCAACCGCGAGAGATCGAGTAAGCGACTGAATCGCGCCGTCGATTTCAAGAGTCGCATACTTCAAGAACGCATCCGCTGCGCCCTCAGTAGCCTTGATGGTTTCGCCGGTGATGCTGGCGAAAGAGTAGTCCCGAACACGGGTAAGGACGAATCGTGCAAGCTCGGTTGCAGTGTTCAGGCCTTGACCGGTTGAGAAGTCAGCAGAGCGTCGGTTTGCGATACCATACTGAACTGGAACAGGCATGTTCTCACCGCCAAACCGCTCATACTTAGGCATGAGGGCAAGCAGTGGGTTATCCTTGTAGACCATGTTTTTGACGATCAAGGGCTTATAATGCTCCTTGAGCGCCTGGGTGACGTTGTCGAGATTTAATGAAGTTGGCATAACTCACTCCTTATCGGAGCAAGTTCATCTTACTCCGAGCGAAACAGACTAGACCCGTACTTATTAACCAACACATCTATAGATTGCTGGCGGCTAAGTTTCCCGGGCTTATCCCCTGGCGCACGTTGCACCTGAGAATTTGTTAATGTTTTTGGTGGCGTTTTCTCAGAAGCCTTAGCTTCCTCTTGTGCTTGCCCCGCCTCGGGCTCTGTTTTCGCTGGAGCAAAGCGCTCTTTGAGTCGCTGCTCTAGTTTTGGAACTGCGAGATACTTTTCTGCTTCAGCCTCGTAGTAGTCCTCAACCATTTTAGCCGCATCGTCGTAGCTCATCACTTCCTGCGTGCTGTTGTAGTGCTCTTGCATAACCTCAGCGACGACATGGTAAGCATTGTTAGCCTTAACGAAGTCGAACTCACTTGTATTCTCCACGAAAGTTTTGATCTCGTCAACAAATGTCGAATATGTGTTCTGATACTTCTTCGCTTCTTCCTGCCTTACAAGCTCTTCACGCTCCGCTTTCATGGAGTTAATCTCGTCACGAAGACGCTTCACCTCCCCGGCCATCTTCTGCTCAGGGGTAATCTCGCCATCTTGTAGGACTTGTCGGCTAAGGGCTTCGTAATCTAACCCTAGCTTCTGCATAACCTCGTAAGGGTTCTCACGTGCAAGTTTCTGTAGTTCATCGTAGGATGAGACCGTACTTTTGCGTGCATCTAGTTCTTGTTGAACGCGCTTCATCTCGTCGCGCTCTTGGCGCAACTTCTTCTGCTCGCGAGCTAGTTGAGCAAATCTTCGAGAGAACGGGTCGGGCGTTGGTTCCGGGGGAGTTCCTGCATCGCTGCTCTCCACTCCATCGTTATTATCATCCGCTCCAGCTGTTTCATGTGAAACACCGTCTCCTCCAGAGGCTCCCCCATCAGCTCCTCCAGGAGATTCTCCCATATCAGGAACTGGTTGAACCTCTGCTTCTGCAACTGCACCTTCCTCAGTCATATTCTCTCCTTAGACTGGCACACCTTCCATCGCGGCACCAGTCACTTGTGGGGCTGGCAATTCTGCTTCTGCCAGCGCATCAATGGCATCCTTCGGCGGGGTCGCCGTAGGCGTTAGTTCGGTAGGTAGCGGACCACCGGCAACTGGGGTTTGACCTCCTGGCATGGCAGCGACAGGCGGTGCCGGTGGCTGAAGTAACTTAAAGCACTCCTGCATATAACGTCTCATGAGGTCTAAACGGTCTTCAGGGGCACCGTTAATCTTGGCCTCGATATATGCCCGCTGAAAGTACTGTAGATGAAGCTGAAGATTGGAGAAAGGCTCAGGTGGATAGTACTTGCCCTTTTCCAAGATCTCTTCGACNANCATNTCNGCTTCTTCCATTGGTGCTGTNGCCAACTTNTTNAACTGCTCNATGTCAGGGAAATCNAGAAGACTGCGAGTCTCCGNCTTATCAATCAAGCCTGCCTGCGCCATCTCAATGACNGTCTGCAANCGTGCGGCTGGAGTGGTAGGCAAGAGACTCGCCGGATAAACTTTCATCCGATACTGGTCTTCACGCAGGTTAATATCAGACCATTTGATTTTCTCAATGTCCTTATCGCCATACGAAATAACTTCGTAAGTCTTACCTTCTTCAGATACGTCTTTGGCTAGGTCGATCATCTGGCGCGCAACCTCTAGGAATGCTGACTCATACGCCTGACCAACAATTACAAAACGCTCGGTTTCGATATCGCTGTACTCACGCAAAGCAACGCCAGACTCCAGACCCGCAGGCTTAAGACTTGTCGCAGATAGTTGACTGATGCCAGAGATTTCATAAGCACGGTTGTAGAGTCGGTCGAGGTGACTAAACACTTCGCCCGCTACAGTCTGAGGCACAAAGAAACGTGGTGGCTGACCTTCGTATTCGATGATACCCCAAGTCTGATTGTTAATCTGCTCTTTGGCCACCTGCGAACCNCGCTCCANGAANACCTTNGGNGTCGCNAGNTTCATCTGCTCNTGNATNTTAAGAAGCAGTTGGTTGATTTCTGCCTGGATACCGCGAAGCTGCTCCGCAAGCCCCTGTCCATAATATCCCAACATGCGGCGCGACCAACGAAGGGTCACAAACGGGAAGTAGCTCTTAGTGTACTTTTCATCAAATAACGTAGCGCCATCAATGCAGATAACATGACGCCCATCATCAACACCCTTAGCTGATGGAATATGCCAAGCCTCGATGACCTCAATCATATCGCCAGTGTTGTAGCTTCGATCTTCTGGGTCACACGGTGCCGCCGCTGCAATCTCTGCTTGATATTCAGGATATAGACCAGCAACAACTTCACGCGGCATAACCTTACGCTGGAACATTGAGCGAGGATCACCATAGCGGGCCTCATACTCATCAACGATAAGTTCACTAGGGAAGATGCGCTCAACCTTGACTTCATCATCTTCGATGAACACCTTAAGAACGCCGGTGCCGAAGACGCAGCTATCGAGGAACACTCGCTGCATCACATTGTAGAGATCGACCTGGTAAAACATCCCATCGACAAACTTAGTCAGAAGCTTTGCTTTCTTCTGCATAGAGTAGTCGCCACCACTGGTCAGGAAGATTGGTCGTGGTCTCGTTTTGCCAATCTTGGCAGTTACCGTATTACAGCAAGATGCAATGACATTGAAGGTAACGCGCTCATCGTCGAAAAGCGTCCCAGTTTTGTATCCTACGGGGTTTAGGGCGTTATTGTAGTAGTTCTCAAAAAGAGACAAATGCAAAACATCGTGATCTGCGCGTGCCTCAATTCTATTTTCAAGATCACTAAGCAACGAGTAGATTAACTCTTCAGGCTTTTCCTCAGACGAGTCCCACCAAAACCTTTGATTCATGTATGCGCTTTTGCCAATCATTGTAGCCTCTCAATCGATGTACCCGCAGCCCACCATCTATCTGAATCGTTGCGGTCTAAGTTCTTCGCTGTGCTNGCCCAGTGCTTTTCTTCGATCATCTCCCAGTATTCTGGGGTTCCGTATTTCGGAGCTTCTACTGGTGCCTCATATCTATAGTGCCTACACTCTCGCCAGGCGTAAAGCGCAGCATCGGCAAGGTGGTTCTCAAAGCGTCCGTCTTCTTTGCGATGGTCTTCATCCCATTGAAGGTTTTGCCACTCGTCTAAAATGTCAGACCCCTGTAGTACCTTGATGATGCCATCGGATAGGTCCGCATTCATCATCTCGATAAAGCTCATTTTTTTAGACTTTTCAGCCGGGTGAATAGGGAGTCCGTAGCGAATCTTAAACTCTTCAACAATAGATTTGCCCAATCCCCCGGTGTCGGCGACGATTCTGGTAAAGTCGTACTCGTCGGCAAGATCACCGATTCGCTCTGCAATGTCGGTTGGCAGCATCTTGGACTGCTTTTGGCAGTCGACGATAAAGACATTCGGTAGGTCTCGACTATAAGCCATAACGACGAAGGCAGTNGCATCGTGGTATCCAAGGTCGACCCCAAGGATGTATTCGAAATCAAAGTCGTCGGGGAGGCCGTCAACAATGTTGTGGGAGTGATATCGGTACACAAGCGAATCGTCTGACCTAACCCAACGTCCGCACCACTCTCGGAGATATACTGGATTGTCATCACCCCAGCCTTTTGAGTACTTTTTCTTGTCGAGGTACTCTCCAGCGTGTGGGATGTATGAGTTNTCGAGAATGGTCCAGTGATGNTGACTGAATCCGGGCCGAAGTCCTGTCGATGCTTCATAAAAGAACCCACTACACGCCGCNGTNGGCGTACCAATCATTGCCAANGTGCCATCGCAGTCAATTAACGCNGGTTCGAGTACTTCTTCGACCAGTGCATCAATATGGCGACCGAAAGATCCAGCCTCATCAAGAATTACGAGCTGATACTTCAAACCCCGCAATTTATCGATATCCGCCTCGTCATTAGCACCGGTGAGGATGATTTGACTATGATTTGGAAAGGTTGCGGTCAGTTCGGAGTTATTAAAGTGGATATTTAGGTAGTATTTACGATTTGCACGCTGCAATTCGGCCCACATGAGTTTTTTTGCGCTGCTGCGCGTCAATGCAATGTATGCGCAGGTCGATTCCGCATATTTCATGCATGTTTCGATGAGATAATAGCAAGATGCATAAGTCTTACCCGCTCGACGACTGCAAAGGGCTGTTTTTAGCCTCGAATCGTCCTGAATATACTCCATTTGTTGCGGTAATAGATGCTTATGCCAAGCAAATGAACGCTCTTCGGCATCTGGGTTCTCATCCCGTAGTTCGGATAAGTCACCATGCCGTTTNAGGTACTCTTTTAGTACCTGACGCGCATCATACTGCTTGTTTTGCTGGCTCATCGGCTACCGCCTTGATTTTTGGTTTTCGACCCCGTTTTGGGGTCTCTTTTGGCCCCATATCTTCAGCGTTGAGCGGTGCCATCCACGAAATAGACTGTACTGGCACAAAACGAGGGTCAGAATTGCCTAATTTTACTGAAATCCAGTCACCCATGAGCACCAGCTCGAATTGTGGGTTGGTATGCACGTCAATAAAGTTCTGATTAAACACCGGTCGTGCGTTGTCATTTAACATAATGGATTTCAGTTTAACTTGGTGCATCTAGTGCTCCTCCGTATAGCTTGTCTATTTTCTCTAGACCGCCTTCATGGCAAATATGCGGGACGTACATGATATTGTGCTTACGCAAATCTTTGCGCAGCGGGAAATCATGACTTGCCATTACTGGCTCGCCCCGCTTGTACTCGAACATCTCCAGCATGGCGCTCATGACACCAAACCTTCGATACTCTCGTTTCACATAGCCCCAATGGCTAATAAAAAATTTTTCGGACCTTTGTGCGCAGAGCCAACCGCAGATTTCATCATCTAGGTCTGGTAGGTCTACCACGGCAACGACTGTATGGGCTTCGCTTAGCAACCTGCCCACAACCTGGCGGTGAATTTTCTCCACCACCGTTTTCGGTATGTGCTTATTCTGGCCCGCGTATGATTTGAGCCAGTTTGAGTAAATCATTGGCGCATCGGACGCATCAGCCATGCGAAGCCGGATCGGGATACGTCTTTCTTGCGCGAGCGCCATTATGCTTGGACGCCTGTTAGTTTAATCTCGCCGCCTGGGCTAGTGGTTCCCGATGTATGTGGGAAACCAGCCGCACCAAGGCTATGTCCATATGTTGTGCCGACTGCCTGCATTAAGTCGCCGCCTGGAATTACGATCGACGCCCCTGATGGGACAACTTGCGCCTGCGGTAGATATACATCCAATTTATATCCGGTGGCCGCATTCAATGTAAGGTTTGTGCTCGCAAACATATCAAACTGCCAAGCGTTTGCAGATATTTGAGCCTCAATCAAAAAGAACGGTCCGCGAAGTGTCCCGCCACTTTCTGTAAATTGAAACATTAGCGGCTGCGACGGAAACTCTACACCTTGGCTAAAACTTATTGGAGTAAGCAGGTTTCGGATGTCGTTTTCATCTGCCGTAGCAAATGCAATTTTATATGCGTAGTTTGTCCGGTTCATTGATGTGGTACCGGCTTTCAATTCTCCGCTTGCCGAGCTGGCTATCTCAACATCAGATACCGAGCCCCCTAGAGCAAAACTTGTTACCACCACCGATGTTGTCCCGGTGTTTTCTAAAATCATATAATCAAAGTCAGATCTACGAAGATAAGGAAAAGTTGTCAGAGTACCAGAAGCAAGAGATACACTTTCCTGAAAATATTCAGACCCACTTGGAGTGTACTTCTTCTGAGGCGACAAATTGATTTGCTCCTCCATGGTCGACTGCTCGCTGAGCTTCGTAATCATCTGGTTTTGCAAATAATAGGTCGTCATTTCTTTTGCCCCTTGGTCTCCAACTGTTTGAATGCTTCACCGGCGAGTCTCTGGAGATCTTCATCGCTCATGCTACTGAGTTGATCGTTTTGCCGCAAGCCCCTTTCGAGGTCACCCAACTGACAAAGACTTCGCGTCACTACACCAAGCAACTTTATCTCCTCAGCACTCAAGGTCTCGTGATAGCGCCGGACACTGGAGTCAGCCAACTTACGACTCTCGCTCTCTAACACCGCATAAATATTCTGTTGAATATCTGCCAGCCGCGGAAGGTACCGCGCCTCAACCGGTTGGGCATTCATCCGAACCGTGTTGCTCGCCTCATATGCCAAGGCCTGCTCGGTGTCCTCCTCCAAATCCACCTGGTCCTGCTTCGTCAGCTTACCAAATGCATTGGGCTCAAACCGTGCGACCAACTTCTTCATGTCCATCATCTTGTCTGCCATGCACAAAGGATAACNGAAAAANTNAATTATTTNCNAGNGGCGCACGAAAAATGTGCGCGGTCTATGGGNTAACGCANTGCGTCATNNGAAAAGNNGANNAGTGCGTGTGNGNGNATACATAAACATNNANAANATNTGNNNGCGGGGGGACCCCCTTGCGCGATAACGCAACGCAGCATCGTTCGCCATTCGCTGCCTGTACACCATCAACACCCCCTCCCCACAC
>FUFK010066926.1_pt1 | contig 26141 bp, 15 predicted proteins | sample 1021851 | NCBI WGS metagenome assembly FUFK01 (sample SAMEA51879418, study PRJEB19060) | metagenome
ATGTATTAAATTTAATGGGTATGGGTAAAGATTCAGTTATGGTAGTTCATGGAGGTGGTGTATATGGTAATAAAAATATCTCAGCGAGAAGATACTATCGTATGTTTTTCGATGGAGGTTTACAATTTAGTACGTTCAATACGTTTAATACACCAGTAGCGCTGTTTTCTGGCAAACATACTCATCCTGATTCAATTCTAAACAATATTGGGAATACTTATAAATATGATATGGGGACAGGTCTTCGAATTAATGCAGGATTTGATACAGCTATTTTAAAAAATAGGCTCCTTCTTCGAAGTCAAATAACTATTAAATACAAGGGCGAAGATAATTATATTTCTAAAATGCCAGAGTGGGATGCTTGGATGGAAGAGTACGCAGGTAATATGCCACACTTTAGTAAAGTAGATCTTGGCTGTGAAATGGTATTTTTAAACTCACTCTCCAGTGAGCGATTTGGTCCATATTCATTTGACCTGAGTGCAGGTTTCAAATCAACATTATCAGCAAACAATACATATTCAGATTTTGTGCTGTATTCAACACTTAGTACATACTATCAATCTTGGTGACTCGCTCATTATGAGAAAAAGAAAAGAAATTATATCATGGGCATTTTACGACTGGGCTAACTCAGCGTACTCCACTACGGTGATGGCAGGATTTTTCCCTCTATTTTTTGAAAAATTCTGGTCCAATCCTGAAGATGTCATCCAAAGTACCTACCAGTTAGGTATTGCTAATTCAATCTCTAGTGTTGTTATTGCACTGCTAGCCCCAGTATTAGGTGCATTTGCTGACCGAGGCTCACTGAAAAAGAAATTATTAATTACATTTGCTTTTTTAGGTTCAATTATGACAGGAGCATTATGGTTTGTTGGTAAAGGTAATTGGGAGTTAGCGGTTTTTTTCTATGTAATGGCTACTATTGGTTTTATGGCAGGAAATGTTTTTTATGACTCACTTCTTCCTGCTGTTGCCAAAAGAAGCGAGTTTGATTATGTATCGTCTCTCGGATATTCACTCGGATATCTCGGCGGCGGACTATTGTTTATGGTAAATGTGCTTATGTACTTATATCCACAATCGTTTGGTATACCTGACGCAACAGTTGCTATAAGATTATCATTTGTCTCAGTTGCTATCTGGTGGACTATCTTTTCTTTACCAATATTATTATTTTTACCTGAGCCCTCTAAGCATAATGATTTACCTATTAAAGAGGTCATTCTTGGTGGCTTTGAACAATTGAAAGAGACGTATAAAAACATAAGAGAAATGAAAATCATTGGCACATTTCTTTTGGCATTCTGGCTTTATGAAGATGGGGTTGCTACTATCGTAAGAATGGCTGGTAAAATTGCTTCGTCGCTTGGTTTTGCCGCTGGAGATATTATTACCGCAATTTTATTAGTGCAATTCATAGGATTTCCTGCTTCACTTGCATATAGCTGGTTTGGTGAAAAAATTGGTACAAAAAATGCTGTTCTTGTAGCAATAATGGGATATGGAATTATTACTCTAATGGGTTATCTTATGACTGATATTATACACTTTTACATTCTTGCTACATTAATTGGATTATTCCAAGGCGGTATTCAATCGCTAAGCAGGAGTCTTTTCACAAGGCTGGTTCCCAAGAACAAAGAAGCTGAATTCTTTGGGTTTTATAATATGCTTGGGAAATTTGCAGCAGTAATAGGACCAATATTAGTTGGCTGGATCACACTATACACAGGCAACGCTAGAACAGGTATATTATCTATTGTGGTATTATTCCTATTGGGAGGTTTTCTATTGATGCGAGTAGATTTTGAAAAAGGAGAGTTAATTGCCAATGAATTCAATAGAAATTAGATAACTAAAACTATTGATTTAGAAATAATTTGTATTTTAAATTATAGCAGAATCTGCCCCGTTGATGTGGCGTGCTCTTCAGGGAAAACAGTTTTTTCCGAGGGTTTTTCAACGGGGCATTTTCATTTAGTGCACACGTTATTTTTCTTGGATAAATATTTGGTTTTTATATGAGCTCATCAGTTATAAAGTATTCTCAGTTAGTGATGCCTCAAGATGCGAATGTTTTGGGGACGTTGTTTGGGGGCCAGATGGTATCTTGGATGGATATTTCAGCTTCAAAAGCAGTCCATCGCTTTCTAAAAGGAACTAACGCCGATGCGGCTTTAACAAGGGCTATTGATGCAATCGAGTTTAAACAACCTGTTCATGTTGGTGATTGGGTCAACTTTGAGGCAAAAATTATTTCGACTGGTAATTCCTCAATAGTTATTCAAATTGATGCCTATAAAGAAACAAAGAAACATGAAAAGCTGTTAGCTTGTACTGCGAAATTCACATTTGTCTCTGTGCGGCGATTGAGTGAGGGGCAATATAAAAAAATTAATCACAATAAGACATTGTAGGACACGCAAATGGTAAATGCTTATCCTCCAAAAAAGAATGTATCCAATAGTCGTATCGCTTCCATAGAGTCATACAGGATGTTGTACAAACAATCTATAGAAAATCCTGAAAAGTTCTGGGGAGAGATTGCCGAAAGGTTAGACTGGTACACCAAGTGGAACAGTGTTAGAGATGTTGATTTTCGATCTGGTAAAATTAAATGGTTTTCAGGGGGAATATTAAATGCCTCTTACAACTGTATTGACAGGCATGTAGAAAATGGATTTGGAGATGATACCGCAATAATATGGGAGGGTAATGACCCAAACCAGTCAAAAAAATATTCATACAATGAACTATTAAAAGAGGTATCACAACTCTCAAACGCACTAAAAGAACTAGGCGTTGGTAAAGGTGATAGGGTTTGTATTTACTTACAAATGATACCTGAGCTCGCAATATCTGCTCTAGCCTGCGCACGTATAGGTGCTGTACACTCGATTGTTTTTGGAGCTTTCTCAAGTGATTCACTTCGAGAAAGAATAAACGATTCAGAATGTAAAATTTTAATTACTCAGGATACTGGTGTGCGTGGTTTAAAAAAGAATATACCAATGAAGATAAATGCTGATAATGCACTGAGGGATACTCCGTCAATCGAAAGTGTAATTGTTGTTAGGAGAACCGGTGAGCCAGTAAAGATGCACCAAACAAGAGATCTTTGGTGGCATGAGGCAATTTCAGGCGTCGACTCAACCTGTAGTCCTGAGATGATGGAATCTGAAGACCCGCTTTTTATACTCTACACATCTGGGTCTACTGGAAAACCAAAAGGCGTTTTGCATACAACTGGGGGCTACTTAACATATGTTTCAACTACCCATGAATTTGTATTTGATTACAACCCAGGCGACATATACTGGTGTACAGCTGATTTAGGCTGGATTACTGGGCATTCCTATATTATATACGGCCCTTTGTCAAACAGGGCCACAACCCTAATGTTTGAAGGAGTACCGAACTATCCTGATTTTGGTAGATTCTGGGATGTCATTGATAAGCACGGTGTTAATCAATTCTATACCGCACCCACAGCACTAAGAGCGCTAATGAAAGAGGGTAATAAGTGGGTTCAAACCAGAGACCTAAGCTCATTAAAACTGCTTGGCTCCGTGGGCGAGCCTATCAAAGAACAAGAGTGGAAATGGTATTACGAAATAATAGGCAAAAAAAAATGTCCCATAATGGATACCTGGTGGCAAACTGAAACGGGAGGAATTTTGATCACCCCATTACCTGGTGCTATTCCAACTAAGCCTGGCTCTGCAACATTACCATTTTTTGGTATTGAGCCGGTGTTATTGACAGAAAATGGAGATGAAATCAAAGGTAACGATGTTTCTGGCTTACTTGCGATAAAGTCTGGTTGGCCAGGGCAGATGCGTACAATTTATGGGGACCATAATAGGTTTATGGAAGTTTACTTTTCTGATTTCCCTGGATACTATTTTACAGGCGACGGTGCCAGAAGAGACAAGGAAGGTTACTATTACATAACAGGAAGAGTTGACGATATATTAAATGTCTCTGGCCATAGAATTGGTACCGCAGAGGTTGAGGGTGCAATAGGTAAAGCCAGTGGGGTCGCAGAGGCCGCTATTGTTGGTTACCCACATGAAATTAAAGGTCAGGGTATCTATGCGTTTGTGACCTTAATGTCCGATCAAAATTTTTCTGAAAAAATAAATGATGGAATAATAAAGTCAGTTGTCCAACAGATTGGTCCGCATGCCAAGCCTGATAAAATTCAGTACACCTTGGCATTGCCAAAAACAAGGTCAGGTAAAATAATGAGAAGAATTCTAAGAAAAATCGCTGAGGGTAATTTCAAAGATATTGGAGACACATCGACCTTAGCTGACCCTGAAATTGTTAACCACTTGATTGACGGGATTCAGTAAACTTTTTATTGATATCTCTTACTCTTTGGGTCAATATTTTCATTATCTCCCTCATAATTTCTGGCTTGCTAGCCATAAGCTCATAGAAGCTTTCTTGATCAATTTTTAAGAGCACTGAATCCTCCATCGCTATTGCTCCTGCTGAGCGAGGTTGTTGATCAAGCAAAGACATCTCGCCTATGCATTGGCCTTTTTCAAGCATTGCAATTGATTGACCTTCATTAGTTATACTTATTTTACCTGAGAGTATAATAAACATTGAATCACCAAAATCGCCTTCCTGAAAAATCTTATAATTTTTGTAGCACTGTATTTCCGATGTTAACTGCGCTATTTTTGATAGCACATTACCAGGTATATTTTTAAATAGATTAACAGACTTTAATTGTATTGTTTTTTCTAATACTGAATACATTTTTGAATTCCCCTTCTGGATATTTTTCAAATTAAAAAAGTATTTACTGATATGTTTTTTTTCTGATATGCTAAAAAAATCAAAATCTATATGGTTTTCGATACTAGCTTCATTTTTTAAATCTTTAAGAAGTGAAAAATTATTTTTTTGAATGATGTATTGCAAAGAAATGTTTGTTTTCCACTTATGAGGACTTTTTAACCAAGACAACAGCATGGTCTCACTTGATAAAATATCACTTCCATAAATGTCTTTTGCATTTTTAACTGGATTCGCCTCAGGATCTATTAGTGGGATGACTAATTTTTTGTTTTCTTTTGAGAAAGTAGAATCAATTAGTTCAATCACCAGCGGAACCATATTTGGATCTCTGGACTCAACATATCTTATATAAGTTTCTAGTGGAACATCTGAATTTTCTAGAGTTCCAAGTTTAATGATAATCCTGGAAAGAAATTTCAGGTCATTTTTTATGTGATCATTTATCAAAATCCCGTCGTAATCATTGGCAATTTCATTTGAAAAATAGTGCAAATGGTATGATCGTTTTGAGAGCTCTTGAATTAAACTTTCAATTTTTCTTATCTCCTCATCTGTAATTTGGCGAGATTTATATATTTTGATAAGTGCATCGCTACATTCACCCAAAATAGCTAAATCTGGGTCATTCATCTTTGAAATAATTGTTTTTATAGCAATTTCTTTGTTGAAATGATGAAGGATTTTTAGTATTCCAATTACAACAGTTTTACTTGTATCCTCTGAAGCTAATTTATCAATTAGCTTTTTTTGTGAGATTAATTGCGGATAAGATAATAAAGTCCTCTCTGCATTCCTCTTTAGCATTGGGTCACCCAAAAAATTGATCACATGATCTAGATGATCTATTTTAGGATCTAAAGCTATAATTTTTAATGATTCATTTTGAATTTCATAGGTGCCAGATTTAAGGAAAGAGTTGATTTCACTGGTACTAAAAATATTTGCAGAAGTTTTAGCATATTTTATCAACTTTGCTATCTGGTTTTCATCTCCAGATGAAAGAATTTGGTCTATAATTTTTTTTGCCTTTTTTTTATCAGAATTAATTTTAGCGTAGCCTATAGCAGCAGAAGCTAATATTGAAGAATCACTGGATTCTAGATGGGCTTCTATTATGCTCTTGACTCCTGGAATGTTCCTTCTGACGCAGCATGTAATCAATTCTGGCGTAATTACGCTTACGTTTTTGAGCTCGCGAACAAGTAACTCATTTGAAATTATATCCTCGTTGCCTTGACTAAGTTTAATGATCTCGCGTTTTACAGGGTATGTACCTTTTTCAAAAAGGGAAACTATTTTTTCGTGCCATGGTGATAATGGCATCTTTGATATGAGATCTAATGCAAAAATTTGTTTAAACTCATTTCCACTGTCCAGTGCTTCCTCAAGTGTATTTAATGTGTTTACCTCCTGAAAGTCAAATTTCACTTCATCCAGGTTAAGCTGTCTGTTTTCAATAGATTTTATTATTTCTGTTACATATCCTGTATTAATGTTAAATAAGTTCCATATCCAATAGATTGCTATTAACAGGACTGGTATGCTTAGTATGTATATTCTCGATTCCGGTACAAACCCCAGTGCTATTAGAATAAATATCAAAAAACCAGCCAGACCCTCTGCAACTGATTTTGCTGTGCCGTCAATGCTAGGCTTTAAAAAGTTCCTTTTTTCATTGGGTAGCGGGAGCCAAAGAATTTCTTTCACTGCGTTGTATATTGAAAACTTAAACACTTGATCTGAGAATTTTGAAAATAATATCGCTGATAAAGAACCTAATGCTGCAAATCCAACTGAACCTATAGAAATTGCTGCGGGAAGTATAATTAATCCTGTAAGTATGCCATACCTCGTTAAAATAAATGGAGAAAAAACCGCCTGCATAAACAATGTAGCTGCTCCAGTGTACATATAATAGGATCCAAAAAAGTTGACAAGTTCATTTTGATCTGGAAAAGTATTCACAGCATATATTTTAAATTGGTAGTCAATTATCTTTGTCACAAACGCTGAGCATATTACCATGATCGCTATTGATTTTAGGTAATTATCAAAGACTGGTTTTTGTTTTGATTTACTATTTATTTGATCAGACTTTAATGTTAAATCTTTTTTTACAAATTGATGTAAAAATTGAGAGATCAAAATACTGAGGCCAAGGAAAATCAATGTCAAAAATAATAAGCTATCAGAACCAAATTTTTGCGTAAAGGGTTTAATACAATATCCTGAAGCAATAACTGCCAATGATCCTCCAGATATTATTAATGGAAATATTCTTTTTGCCTGACGAGGGTTTAAAATACGGCCAGCGAGTATCCAAAATTGTATCACTGAAAAAATGATAATTATTTCCATCCATATATAGAAAAAGGGAATTAACCAGTCCAGAACCTCGTAATTGAATAATACGAGACTTAGCGTGAATACTAAACCCATAAGGTTTGCGACTTTGAGTTCGTCTAAGCCGTCAGAAATGTGTCTGTGTAATCGTATTATGAATGGCACCAATATGGCTATAAGAACATACATTAATGGAAGATATGTTCTGTCAAAGTTTAAAAGAAATACCGAGTCTCGAACTGTTGACCCTGTAATTATAACAGAAGTGATGCTGAAGAACATCGAAAAAAGAATGAGAAAGACTTTCAGTTCTTTATATTTTAATCTAGAGACCCACATTATTGAATAAAGTTAGACTGAAGAAATATGCAATGAAACAGACATTATAGTTGTGTTAGAATTGTAACATTTAATTAATTTCAAATATAATTTAGTAGCAAAAAAAGGAACTTATATGTCTTATTTAAAAAGCGTTGAATTTTTTGACGGCAGCTGGGAAAGTGATAAATCTGATTTAATTGTAGTAGGAATTTATCGAGACAAATCGTTTACTGAAATGGCAACAAAGATTAGCAATAGTCATGAAAATGTTTTTAAAGATGCAGTTTCAAACGGTGACATAACGGGTAAGGTAGGAGACCATAATATTTTCTATGCTGGCGGCAAGAGAATATTATTGGTTGGTCTTGGCCAAAAGAAAAAGTTTGATTCAGAAAAGATGCGTCTTGTCGCAGGTGAGGTTTCAAAATTAGCGAAGGAAAAAGAAATATTAAGTTTGACAGTTGAAGCTTTTTCGAATGATGCAGAACTAAATATGGCGCTTGGAGAGGGGCTTGTGCTTGGTAGTTATCACTTTACCGGCTACGCTGATAAAAAGAAAAAGGAATTCCAAATCTCAACTGTTGCTATAGCGGGTTCCTATCAAAAAGATGCAATTTTAGTCGGCGCGTCGAATGCGATCGCCGTTTGTTATGCTCGTGATTTAGGGAACCATCCAGCTAATATCGCTACACCAAGTAAGCTAGAGGCGTCAGCAAGAGAGATAGCATCTTCAAGTGGAATGAATATTAAGGTTATGGAGCGGGAAGAGTTCACAGAAATTGGCATGGGTGGACTAGCAGGTGTTGCACAAGGCACAGACGAGCCTCCAAAATTTATTGTAATCGAACATATGAATGGTGGCGATGAAAAGCCAAAAGTACTTGTCGGAAAAGGTCTTACATTTGATTCGGGGGGTATATCTATTAAACCAGCAGCAAAAATGGATGAAATGAAATATGACATGTGTGGCGCGGCACTTGTTCTAGGTGTTTTTAAAGGATTATCATTGCTCAACCCTAAAATAAATGTCGTTGGTATAATTCCTTCAACGGAAAACCTAAGTGGCTCAAAAGCTTATAAGCCCGGTGATGTTTTAACTGCTTACAACGGAAAAACTATTGAGGTTTTAAACACCGATGCGGAGGGAAGGTTAATTCTTGCGGATGGACTGTCCTATGCATCAAAGCACTATGATCCCGAATACATACTTGACTTTGCTACATTAACTGGAGCCGTCTTGGTGGCATTAGGTCACATAGCTACAGGTGTAATGGGCACTAATAAAGAACTTTTGAATCGCGTTTTTGAGGCCTCGGAAAAAACCGTTGAGAAGGTTTGGGAACTGCCTCTGTGGCCTGAGTATTGTAAACAAATAAAAAGCGATATCGCTGATGTAAAGAACATGGGCGCTCCAATGCAAGCAGGTACCATTGCAGCAGGAGCATTTTTAAAAGAATTTGTTGATGAGGAAATACCTTGGGTTCATTTTGATATTGCGGGAACTGCTTGGGGCGCAAAACCAAATAGCATAACTCCTAAGGGCAGTGCAACTGGATGGGGTGTGAGGTTAGTTTTAGAAATGTTAACCAACTAATTAACAATGTGAAAGGGACAACCTTTTTTCGCTGTATAGTATTCAGTTATTCTATTTTATACTGTGGAACGCCTATTGTCATAGATGGGTTGTTCAGCGATTGGAATGATGTTTCATCACACATAGACCCTGAAGGCGATTGTTTGAATAGTGATTTTAAAGATATTAAAATCACAAATGATAGTGAGTTCCTATTTGTTTATATCGACTTTTACCACGGTGAATTTTTAATGCAAGATTGGAATGATTTTCACCTTTATATTGACGTAGACAATGACCATCTCACCGGACACCAAGCAAACGGTATAGGCGCTGAATTAGTTTGGAACTTTGGTAATCGCTCAGGTTACTTTATCATTGATGACCAGCAAATACCGATTATGCAAAATGATATAAAACTTCGTATTGCGCCCACAATTACATCAGGAGAATTTGAAATTGCCATAGGACTAGATTCGCCAGGTTTAACTTTAGATGGCGATCAGCAGTTTTTAAATGGTAAAATAGTATTATCGGAGGTAAATGGTGGCGGTGATTATATCCCAGATGATGAAGGAGGACTTAACTTTATAGTCTCAGATGATGACCAGACTCTTTTTGAGCCCATTTCTATTGAAAGATATGATGAAAACAATATTAGAGTTCTATCGTACAACACTCTCAACAATGGAATAATCGATATAGACAGACAAGAATCTTTTAAAAGAATCATAAAAGCACTTGACCCAGATGTCATTGCGCTACAAGAGCACAGTGAATGGGATCAAGTTGGTGATATAATTCAGTCATGGTTTCCCAATCAACAATGGCATAAAAGCTGGACATATCGTGATTTGGTAATATTGTCTCGTTTTCAAATTATACAAGATGCGAGTATGATTAGCTCAGAGCGGACGATGGTAGCGGAGTTAGATACGGAAGAGCATCTTGGTGGTAACTTATTAATCTTTAATTCTCACTTATCTTGCTGCAGCAATAATGACCTGCGCCAAGATCAGGTAGATGAGTTTTCCGGATCTTGGAGAGATTGGATGCTTAATGGTGATGGGCCGTTTCAGATTGAAGTCGGTACACCTTTCATTCATGTTGGAGATTTTAATTTTGTTGGCTATCGAGAACAAGTCGAAACATTAAGAGATGGTAATATCGTTGATGAGAGTCAATTTGGGAATGATTTTTCTCCAGATTGGGATTATACCGATATTGTGGAGACATTTCCACAGCACACTCACAAGCGGATGGGTTATACTTGGCGCAATGATGAGTCGTCTTTCAACCCTGGTAAGCTAGATTATATTTTCTATTCAGATGCAACAATTACTACCGGGAATCAGTTTATACTAAACTCATTAGCATTAGATGAACTAACACTTGAGTATTACGGAATTGAGCAGAATGATACTAAAAATGCATCAGATCACCTTCCACTTATCATTGATATAGTTTCAACAAATAACCTGGGTACTAAAGGTTTTGAAACAATCCCACAATCATTTGCTAAATACTCAAACTACCCAAATCCTTTCAACTCTAAAACTAACATAACTTATGAGCTTACGATGCAAAGCACGGTAGAAATTATAATTGTTGATCTATCCGGCAGTATTGTTAGGAATCTAGTAAAGAGCAGTCAATCGATTGGAACGCATACGGTCTATTGGGACGGTTTAAATGATAAAGGTGAGGGAATTAGCTCAGGCTCATACTTCAAAATTTTAACAGTAAACAATGAAAAGTTTGTAGATAAAATGTTATTTTTAAAATAGGTTTTGCCATAGACAGAGTATTAAGAATTAACCTATTACATACGCTATTATTTGACTAAATTGTATAATGGCACTTGGTACGCTTACAACAGCTATTGAAAAAATACAGCCTACAGCTATACTTAAGCTGGATGGTGCATTTAATGATTTTCATGCAAAAGAGGTTATTGCAATAATTGAAGATTTGTTGANNCAAGACTTTGTCCATTTTATCATTAACTTTAGTAAATGCACCGAGGTCAATAATTATGGTGTCTCTGTGTTGATAACCTTAATTGGTTCCATAAACGCAAAAAATGGTAAACTAATTTTCACGAATGTTGACCAGCATCTTGAAAAAAAGTTGAAGATGATGGGGCTAGCAGCTTACGCCGAATTTTACTCAGAAGATCAAGTGGCCCTTAAAAGTTTAGTTGAAGACCATTAACCACAAAAAATTGAGCAAAATGAAAAAAATCTTATCAACCATAACATTGTTTATCTCCTTAATTAGCAGTCTATTTTCAAGCCCTATGGACGGTATTTGGAAGCAATATATCTACACTGATGGCATTTCCAGTAATTATATATTTGACGTAGAAAAAGATAACAAGGGTAGAGTCTGGATAGGCACTCAAAATGGTGTTACACTTATTGAGGGGAAATTAATACAAAAATTTGGCTCCTCTAAAGGGTTGCCAGCCGCAAATATTATTAAGGTAGTTAGCGTCAATGGTAAAATATATGCAGCAACATCAACTAAAGGCATCTATATATTAGGCGAAGATGGTTTTTTCAGTAAAACAAGTATTGTTAAAGGTAGTAGTCTATCAACAATGGAAAAAGTTGGTGATAAGCTTTTTGTTTCTACAAACTTAGAAAACATTCTACATGATGGTGATAACGTTTCCTTCATGGGCAAGGGTTTTCCAAATCTAAAGATCAAAGACGTTTATGTCTCCGGAGACAAAGTATGGTATGTAGCTGAGGACAGGCTGATTAAGAAAGCGGGTAAATCTTTTTCTTCAGAGAAAATAACTTTTTCATCAAACAAAGTAAAAATACAGACTTTTTTCTCCGATGGCACAATTGATTATTTTGGTACAAATCAGGGGCTTTGGAAAAGAAAGGGCAAAGGGAATCCTCGATTAATCAAAAATATAAATGTTCTCACTCTTGAACAAACAGGTCGTGGAGAATTGCTTGTGGGCTCAAAAAAGGGTCTTTATCTCCTCTCCAAAGGAAAATTAAAAACCTATGCACCTACTGGTGATGAAAATAAAGAAATTAAAAAAACACCAATTAGGGACATAAAGTTCATATCGGACAATGAAATTTGGTATGCAACTTTCGGTATGGGACTTTACCTACATGACCCAGGTACATTTGCAAGTATCGATAAAGCAGCTGGTCTAGACCCCGCAGGTATGGTGTTTGATATGGTCTCTAAAGATAATGATATTTATGTAGGCACAAAAAACGGACTTTACGTTCTCAGAGAAGGTAAGATATTAAAGCGTTTCAAGAAAGATGACGGTCTTCCATCAAACATGGTATTAGACCTTGATGTTGGTATCGATGGTACGCTATGGCTTGCCACTGCAAATGGTTTGTCTAAGTTTACCAATTCAAAATTTACCAATTACAAAAAAAAGGATGGGCTGCCTTCCAGAGTAGTCACTGCAGTACACGCAGATAGGAATGACGCCTCTGTTATTTGGACAGGTTCAGAAAAATCCGGACTAACGCGTTTTGACAGCGGAGGATTTTTCACATATGCTGTACAAGATGGACTGCCAAGNAACAAAATAAGAAGTATTACNCAAAACANTAACGGTGAACTAATTATTGCCTGCTATGACGCAGGCGTAGCTACCTTTGATGGGAAAAAATTTCACCTATTTAATGATGGATTGGACGATAAACGTGTTATTACTATTACAGAAGGTCCAAATGGCACAATATGGGCAGGCACTGAATCCGCGGGTATTGGCACCCTTGAAGGTGGAAAATTTACTATGATAAAAGATACGGACGGTCTTGGGCACAATGAGATCTTTTCGCTTCACTACGGGAATGGTAAAATGTGGGTTGGAACCTTTGGTGGTGGGGTAAGCTGCTATAGCAATGAAACCTGGTTTACACTCAGAGAAAGTGATGGCCTAATAAGTAATACCATAGGTGCTATTGTAACAGGTAAAAACGGGAAAACTTTTCTTGGAGGAACTAGTGGCCTATCTATTTTTTCAGAAAATAGCTATTCTTTTGGCGTTAATTTTGAAAAAATACTTTCTCCTAAAGCTGAAATTAAAAATCCAGATCTGCAATCTCTTAGTTTATCAGGCATAGTTGGGGATAGATTTTACATGACTGCTAACCCATATATCTATAACCCTTCAGAATCCGAAATTAGATTCAGAACAAGGGTGAAACTAGCCGGAGATAGTGATGTTGATTGGTCTAATACTCAACTGTCTCCACAAATTACCTTTGTATCAGAAGGAGTTGGATCCTACGAATTCCAAGTACAGGCAATTGACAACAGACTACTTCTTTCCGACATTGCCACAATTCCATTTAGCATTAGTAGAGTTTGGTATCTAGATCCAAAAACAGCCATTCCATTTTGGGGTGCGATAGTTCTATTGATAGGATTTTCTGTGGTTACATACGTGAACTATCGTAAAAAGAGTAAGGAAGCACAGGATTTAAGAGATGCAGAAATTGCCAGGCAGCAAGCTGAAATGGAAGAAGCCCGAGAGTTTCAACAAGCTATGTTGCCGAAAGAGATGCCCTCAACAGATGATTATGAATTAGTAGGCTTCCAGCAGACTGCAACTGAGGTTGGAGGCGACTTTTTTGATTTTATGCAAAAAGAAGATGGTGGATGGGTCGCCATATGCGGGGATGCTACAGGCCATGGGCTGACTTCTGGTAATGTAGTATCAATAACAAAAACTGCTATGAGCTCGCTTGTCGAAGAGGATCCTGTACCGACACTAGATTCTTTAAATACCACATTATTGCGCATGAATATAGGACTAAATCGTATGTGTTTAAACATAGCAAATCTTGGTAAGGATTCCATCAAATTCTCATCAGCTGGGATGCCGCCTGCGTATTATTATTCCGCTGAGAAAGGTGAGCTTGAAGAAATATTAGTTGGTGCTCTTCCGCTCGGTTCTCTCCCTGGGGCAATGCATATGGAGCAAGAAATTTCTTTCAAAAGCAGTGGTGATATACTCGTTATGATGTCAGATGGTTTGCCAGAGGCAGAAAATTCTGAGGATGAAATGGTTGGTTATGATAGGACACTTGATACTATTAAATCATTAAGTGATAAATCTGCTGTCGAAATTAAAGATGGTCTTGTTGAGCTGTGTAACNACTGGCTAGGCGATGATGCAGAGCTTAAGGATGATATGACTTTTGTCATTATTAAAAAGAAATAGTTTGCTTACAATTAATTTCAATATTCTTATCACAAAATTCTGTCCATGTATGATTAATACGTGTAAATTTTTTCATAGAATAATGGACAACTTTGTTCGTTTGTAGTAGCTGGGAACTTTTGTATGCTCAAATTAACTAAAAAAGCAACCATCACATGCATTATCATCTTCCAGTTTATATATTCGCAATCTAATCATTATATATCTGGAAAGGTTATCGACAGAAATAATGAGGCATTATTGGGCGCAAACATAAACCTGAAAGGTACCTTCTTAGGAAGTACTACTGATTTTGATGGTAATTACAGAATTGATAACATTGATCCAGGCAAATACACTCTTCTTGTCAGTTACATAGGATACAAATCGCAGGAGATTGAATTATATATTTCAGAGTTTGAGTCATCTGATGCTAGTGAGGATGATGAGAGTAGTTTTTCTTCAAAATTAGGACTCGACATTGACGAAGAAACAGAAAATGAAGAAGATTCTGGGGGTATCCTGAAAGCACCATTTCATGAGAATATAAATTTTACGCTCGAGGAAGATGCCCTAGAAACAGAGCAGATTGTTGTATCCGCATCTAAAAAGAAAGAAAAATTAATTGACGCTCCCATAACAATCGCTGCTGTTTCAGAACAGCAAATTAGGAAAACTGCAGGAGGGGATTTAGGTGCAATCCTGAAAACAGTAAGAGGCGTCGAGACCTACCAAGTTGGGATGGGAAGAACTGCTCTTAATGTTCGAGGTTTTATGAGTGCATTTAATGGAAGGTTTGTGTCTCTTGTTGATGGTGCCAACTACATGGAGCCAACATTCTACATAGCCTACGGTAACACACTTCCATTTGTCAATGAGGATATTGAGAGATTGGAAATTGTTTTTGGTCCTAGCTCTGCTCTGTATGGTCCTAATGCGCACAATGGCTTGCTCAATGTCATAACCAAGCATCCTAGAAATTCTGAGGGGTCAACAATTGCGTTTGGTTCGGGGTCAAGTAATTACAGGTCAATACGAGCAAGGTTAGCGAAAGCAATTGGTCCATTTGCTTTTAAATTTTCACTCGAAAATATCGATGTTATGGACTGGAAATATACCAGAACATTTGGCCAGGATTATAATATGGATGGAACTATCACACTTCCCGGCTTTCATGAAAACGTTCAGTTTTGGAACTTCTTAGATGAAACGATTCCCCAAGTTTGGGACGATAAAAACAATGATGGTCAGTGGGATCATGCAGAACAAATAGAGGTTATGGATTCTGACTTCGAACGCACCTTAAAAAACTCCAAAGCAAATCTGCAATTTTTTTACGAAATATCGCCTTTTACCGAGATAGCACTCGGGCACGAACATTATTATCAAACGGGATATCAGCCTTTTGACAGTGGATTGAACTTNATTAACTATACTATGGGATCACTCTGGGCAAAAATCATCCGTGAGAATTCTTTTGCTCGCATCCACTGGCTCAGATCTACGGGGGGGGAATACTGGAACTCTGACGTTGCCTATTTAAATATGATGCGCCAAGGACTATCGTTAGAAGAATCCGTTGACAGGACGAAAATTCCTGATTTTGTTAAAACAGATGTGTTGAGAGGCGATTTTCAAAGAAGCTTTACAATTAACGATGTAGATTTTATCGCGGGTGGTGATTTTTCAGTTTATCGCCCCGATAGTAAACGACAATTTCTTGATGATAGGGGTATCGTAACAGAGCGTGAAAGTGCTACGATGGTTGATTCTGTCATAGGTGAGGCAATTGAGATCGAAGAATACGGTGCCTATCTTCAGGCGACACTTGATCTACCTATGCAATTAAAATTTGTGACAGCCCTGCGTTATGATAAGCATTCCTATTATGAGGAGAGATTTAGTCCAAGATATGCTGTTCAATGGAATGGTCTGCAGTCTGGCAATCTCAGGTTTAGTTACAACAGAGCTTTTCAGACCCCGAGTATATTTAATTTGCACATGCTACGATTTTTTGATCCACAAGATGGTGGTAATATTCTTCCTTTTCTTTTTGACAACGGATCATGGATAAACCAATTACTCAACGTTAATAATCCCCTCATTCAAGAACAGATTAACGAGGGTGAACTGAATTATAGTGACCTTACTTTTTACCCGATGCAGACACAGTTCAGAGGTAATCGTGATGGCTTTATGATCGATGAAAAAACCTATGTACCGCCCCTTGAAATTGAAACGGTGGACAGTTATGAGTTTGGTATGAAAAAACTCTTTTTTGGCAAACTTTTCCTAGATGTATCATTGTTCTTCTCAGAGTATAAAAATTTTATAAGCCCATTAAGAATCATTCACGATTTCTATCCTTCAACCGCTCCGTACATACCTGAGCAGGTTACAAATATTGGAGATGAATTTATTTCTGACTACAACAGAAGAAATTCCTCAGTGATTTACTCATATACATCTACATCTGGAGCAACTATTTATGGTGCAGATTTGATGCTTAAATACAACTTAATAAGTGATGTCGTTTTGTCAGTAGGCTTTTCCCTTTATGATAATCTTCAGTTCGACACAGATAGTGATGTTGAGACGAACTTGTTTGAGGACATTGTTCTTGATTCGATAAAGAACGACACACTTCTGAATTTTGTAGAAAATTCACTTCAGAGCCTATCATATCAACCTGGGAAACTATTTTTTAATGCCCCCAAGAATAAGGGTTTCTTTAGTATATCAAAAGACCGTGTATTAACTGACAGATTGTGGATGCAGTTTACAGGAAACTACACTGAGGCTTTCGACTTTGTGAGTGGATATCACGTAGCAACAGCAAATAGAAGCCTTGCCAGCCTTTCACCAAATATGATATACGAAAACAAAGGCGCCATTGGTGGTGGATGGATATTTGATATGCATTTCCAATTTGAAGCTCATGAGCGAGCTAGGTTAAAATTGCAATTAAATAATCTTCTTGATCAGGATGGACCGAGGGTCGTAGGTACACCGCCTACAAGAAGAAATGCAATTCTTGAAGTAATACTTGATTATTAAAAGGATTATTTATGCACCATTTCATTACCATTAGGGTAAAATCAACTCTAGCGCTTTTTTTAATTGTTTTATCCATGTCTTGCATGGACCCGGTTATAGAGCCAGAAGATCAGTATTCTGATTATGTAGGTGGAGTCGCGGCAAAATCGTTAAATGATCCTGAACAAGGATTTCCAAATGGTAGCTTTGAAGAGGATCTCAAGTACTGGGGTGGATGGGAAGGAGGCGAAACTGGTTATGTAACTGTTAGAACCCATAGTCCTAATGATTCTTCGATGGCAGCCCATGGTGATAAATCTTTGAAAATTACTGCTCAGAATGGTGGCGCTGGTATTTATTCTTATTTTTCATATAATCCCGGAGATACTCTAGTGTACACATTCTCATATATGATACCAACAGCGGTCGAAATTGTTGAGGGCAACCCCGCTTTTAATCTTCAAGTTGGTACTCGCCCTACAAACGAGAATGATAGCTTCCTAGATGATTTTACAATCACATATTTTTCGTGTGACTCTACTGGAGATAATCAGCTTTTTGCTGACGGTGAATGGCATGAGGCAACAGTAAAGTTTGCCAACAAATCATTAGAGACTGCAGGTACTTATTTCCAGTTTTGGTTCTGGGAGTGGTCTGTGTGGAATTGGTTTGCCCCAGAAAGAGAACTTATTGCGTATGTAGATAATTTTCGAGTTGACATCAAGCAGAGCTCAGACCCCAAACCCACGGATTTTAGTATCTTACATCCAAGTAGTGGAGATGTGTTTAATTTGGATACCATAGTTGGGTTTCAGACAATTCCTTTTAATTGGGAGGCTGCAACCGATAATGATACTGTGGTATACACAAATAAGCTGGTGACTAGAGTTCCTTGTGATGGTGCATTAATTTCTGATGGCTTCGAATCGTATGAGGTGTTGACACGCATTGATCCCGCAACAGGTCTCCCCTCTAATTATAAAATGCCCGATGGCTTTGGTACTTTTGCATCCAATTGGTTCTATGGGCAATCAAATGGCGAGTCCGAGTTTACAATATGGGTAAGCGATACTGCGTCTCGCACAGGATCACACAGTCTTCGCATGGGTGCTTCATCCCTAGAGACTTCAGCTCATTACACTACTATGTTGTACAGGCTATCTCAAGTAGATTTTAACTGGAACAAAGACAGAATTACACCAGGAACAATCATCACAGTGAACGGTTATATGATGACACCCGAGGATAGTAAGATTGAAGGTAATAACACGGGTAGTGTAGTTCTAGCGGCTGTAGATGATACTTGGAATTACGCTACGAGTCCAGTAGTGAACGCTGATAAGATTCCAGGCGAGTGGTATCCATTTGAAGTTAGTATGACCATACCAGAAAGAAGGGAATATCCCAATACTACAACAGTTTTTCTTGGCTTCAGGTTTAGTCAATTTAATGGCGAGGGTGGTGAAGTGTACTTTGATGATATAACCTTATCATCTTCCAGACCACTAACATATTTTGTCACTGATTATTACGAAGTGATAACACCTCAGACAAACACCATGATGTCTGCGGCCTACCTTAGGGGACTATTTAGCTTTGTTAAAAATGACCTCAATGGTATCCAATTTAGCCAGGTTGATTTTGAATGGAGTATTCTCGCAACCGACTTTTATCAGGAAGTACATGCGTTGAATTCACCTTTAAATTTTACTGTAATCGACACCTCTAACTATGCCAATCAGATGATAACTGGAACTGAACCTAATGAGCCTTTTGATTTGAATAGCTTCAACGAACTACTTTTAAACAATGAATAAAAAAATACTACCACTATTTTTGTATTTTACGACAATCTATAGCGTATTTTCTCAGGAATTGTGCGCGCCCGATGGTTTAAACGCTGACGTATCCAACAGAACCATAGCTTTCTCTTGGGATGATATAGGTGGATCGAATCCTGGGCAAATTATTTTTCAAGATTGTATCCCTTTTTGTGCTCCACCAACAACAGCAATAATTGTCCATGAAGTAGATAATGGCAGTGGAGGATGGTATAGAAATTCATCTGGGGAAACCACATGCTGGGTGGGTCCCGATTGTGATTTGACTCCTTACGGCCAAGGTTTTTCAGCCCCAGCTGTATGGGGAGCTCAAAACTCTCCAGTAGACAGTCGAATGATTTTTGGACCTTTTGATTTACCCGAAAACTCAATGATTAGTCTTGGTTATCTCGAAGCTTACGTCGATGCAGAATGGGCAGTTAATCCTAATACAGTAGAGGTATCTACCGATGAAGGCGCCACATGGCAAACTATACATACATCTGAACCAGTCATTGTTGGAGATGAATGGACAGGAACAGGTGTCGATCTCACCAATTATAGCGGCCAATCTGTTCATATAAGTTTTCGCTATACATGTACCCAAGGATGGTCAGAAGCCTGGCTGGTGGATCACATAACTATTAACGCTGTTAGTGGTGTTAATAGTTTATCAATTGAAAACGAGCATTCAAGATTTACACCACATATAACATTCGAAGATAATCTACTATCTAATGCAAATGAGGTAGACCGCGAAGCAATATCCGCAAAGGCAATTGCGATAAAAGGAAAAGATATACAAAACTACAAACCTGATTATTTCATAGCTGTAGATCCATTGGTTCATGAGGTTCCTATACAAACTAGTATGAACAATAGAGATTGCGCTGACCCTGATAATGAATCAGAGATCGCATTGAGTTTAACAGAAGGAGATTATCCAGATGAAATATCTTTTTCAATTGTTGATTCAGTATCTGGTCAGGAAGTATTTTCAGGGTCACCTCCACTAGATCTAACTCAGTGCATAGCCAAAGGCGTATACCATCTTTATGCAGTGGATTCTTGGGGAGATGGTTGGAACAATGCATTTATGACAATTCAGGATGTAGACGAGGGTCTCACATATCTAAATTATACCATGCCAGTTGGTCCAGGAGGAAATGCAACTGACATTGATACAGTTACATTTTACATTGGTCCTAACCCTGGATGCATGAATGAGTTTGCTGAAAACTACGATCCCTATGCAAACATAGATGATGGTAGCTGTATTCTTGATGAGTGTGATCAAAATGAATTATATGTTTATTGCACTCCAGGTGACTGGCCGGTTGAAGTGAGTTGGTACATTGAGGATGAAGCAAATAATATTGTCTCATCAGGTTTTGCTGATGAGTCGGATCTAATATGTGTACCTGATGGCAACTATAAGGCCGTTGGACTTGATACGTACGGGGACGGTTGGAACAATGCATTCCTGAATGTTTCGAGTAGCGATGGAGTACCTTATTTAACTTTTACGTTTGATGAGGGCTTTAGTGATTCAGCTTACTTCTACGTCGGTGAAAATCCTGGTTGTACAGACCCTCTTGCAGAAAATTACGACCCTGATGCAAATGTAGATGATGGCAGCTGCGAATATCCCAATTGCTTCGAGGATCAGGGATATTTAGTTTATTTAGATGGGCAGATGGTGGGAACAACAAGTCTGCCATTCCATAATTTCAATGATCTCGAGAATGGCAGGCAATATGAACTTGGTGTTAGCGCCGTTTATAACGAAGGCGAGTCTGAGATATCAACCTTGTACGCGACTCCTTGGAATCGAGTTATTTTTGAACCATATCAGGTTGAATTAGATACGATAACTAGTGATATATTCCTTGAACAGAGTTTTTCTTTCAGTGTTAGTAATGGAACAATGGGTTTTACAACACCATTTGAGATTAATTCCCCTAACATGCTTGATATCAATAATCCAAGTTTTTTCCACTCTGAGTTTAACTCTGGCACATTGACCAACATGTATGATCCTAGTGGTATTTTTGGTGGTCTCTGGCAAGTGGGCAACGGAGAGGCAGCTACAAGTGCCTATTTCTTCTTTCCAGAGTCTCCCGATAATAGCGATTTTGCCTGGCTAAATGATGATATGATAGGAGCAGGTGGTGCCCAAGAGAGTGCCTACCTCATTACCAATGAGATTGAAATCAATCCAGGTGATAGAATTTTCACAACATTCGATCTTTTCTTCCCCCAGCCATATGGATCTTGCGCAAATCCTGATGAGGGATCAGGCGTTGGTGGTGAGGGCTTTAGTGAAGACCTTTTTTTGATGGTGTCGGGAGACTATGGTGTAACTTGGACTATTGTAGATTCAACAATGGGAACGGATGTAATGTACTGGGTCTCGAAAATGTATGATCTGACGGATGAACTGGGTGACCTAACTAAATTTATTGCCGCCATTTATTACACGGATTGCGATGGTAACTGGTCATTCGGGGCTGGGGTAGACAACTTTCAATTGTATAAAGCTGGGGAGGGTGAAATTATAGCGGTTGATCCCTATGCCGGATCAGTTGATGTTGGTGTTAACACACCCGTTAGTGTATCCTTCCCTAATGATCCAACACTTTACAATGAAACCCATTATTTAGAACTTACAGCATCCTACGAAACAATTAATGTTCCTGTAGTTTTTGGTCTCACTCCCTTAGACGTTGATGAAGAATTTACCATTCAGCCAAAATCTTACGTGCTGTGGCAAAATTATCCTAACCCATTTAATCCTACTACAGTCATCCCATTTGAGATTCCTGAAGTAGCCCTTATTCAGTTGACTGTTTATAACATACTTGGTGAGAGGGTTAATACTTTGGTAGATGACAATCTTAGTCCTGGGTTATATAAAATTAATTGGGATGGAATGTCAGACTCTGGTCATCGTATGCCAGCAGGTCTTTATTTTTATGAGCTCAGAGGGGCAAAATTTCGAGACACTGGGAAAATGTTATTGCTCAAATAAATATCCAAAGTTAGTTGAAATTTTTCTCATAGATTGGTCATATTTATTTTTCATATTTTTCCAACAAAACATCTCAGCCTTATTTTGTAGGTCTTTCGTATCTATCATCTGATAGTTTTTTATAGCCCATTTTATTTTTTGACATAATTCTTCCTTTTTTCCATAAAAGTTATCACTATTGTTAGGGATTAGCTCTGGGTAGGTTAGTCTCTTGGGCAAAATTGGCCATATTCCGCAATAAATTGCTTCCATGACGCTTACACCAAAAAATTCCTGATTAGAGGTTACAGGTAGAATATGAGATCTCCAAAGCCACTTAGCGTACTCCTCAAAAGAGTCAGCATAACCCCAATGTAAGATATGATCTTTGAAATATTTTTTGCTTCTGTTAAATATTTCTGGCGTTTTAGAAAAATTTTCTCCAAGAATAACTAATTTAAATTTGTAGCCCTCTTTCTTAATAATTTCAAGAGCATCAAAGAATAACTTTGGGTTTTTATCGTACTCCCATCGATGATTCCAAATAATTATAGGATCATCATCTTTTGATACTTTGTATTTAGCGATCTCTTTGAAATCGATACCGATATATAGAACTTCCGATTTTTTCTCTATCACTTTAGATGTCTCTTTTTCTTGATAATCTGGGAATTGTTTTAAAAACGATTTAATAGAATTAACAAAAGAGTCTAAATGGAATTTAGAATTAAAGAATAATCGATCGGCTGCCAAGGCCGAGGAATAATTAATAAATCCATAATGACTATCACGTTTATTCTTTACATCTCTGTCATAATGAGACCATGGATAAGACAATTGGTTCTCATGAAAATAGATAGCAGTTGGTATTTCACCGGTTTTATGTTTTGTTAAGGCAAGAAAGGTAGTTAAGTCCAGCATATCTGTTGATAGAATCCTGTCTGGCTGCCAGCTCATCTTGTTGAATTCTTTTGCTAATGTTATGGCACCACCATGCATCCTCCATTTCCAAAATTGACCTCTCATTTTGAGTATTCTTATTTCATTATCGCTATAATGTTTATAGCCATCGGCCCATTGTTTATGTGAGCCAGTATAATAGGGTTCAAGCAAAAGTATTTTCATGTTACCTCTGAAAAGTTTCTTTTGAATTATTGTACTTTTCTTCATGCCCATGACTGGATTTGAACCAGCATGCCGATCAAGGCACACGGACCTGAACCGTGCGCTTACACCAATTTCGCCACATGGGCATTTAAAAAATCGCCTTTGACTAATTCTAGTCTGCTTGCTTTTATAGCCAGCTATGAATAAACTTGTTTAAGGCTTTGCGATGCACGTATTTTTATTATATAAATTATATGAAAAATACCGTTGTTGCTACTAATCGAAAAGCATATCACGAATTCCAAATTATTGAAAAGTTCGAGGCAGGTGTACATCTTTTAGGAAGTGAAGTCAAAAGTATAAGAGAAGGTAAAGCTAGTCTTAAACAATCCTATATCGCTATGAGAAAAGGAGAGGCTTGGTTGATAGGCTCCCACATAGCAGCATATAGCCACACAGGTTTTGAGGGGCACGCGCCAATTAGAAACAGAAAGTTATTGCTTCATAAAAAAGAAATTTTAAAAATAGGATCCAAAATTGCTGAAAAAGGTCTCACAGCGGTTCCTACTAAATTATATATTAAGAGCGGACTGATCAAACTAGAATTTGGAATTGCAAAAGGTAAAAAATTATATGATAAGCGAAACGCAAAAAAGAAAAGAGATGTACAAAGAGATATTGCTAGGGTAATGAAAACCAAATGAATTTTGCACCACTAAACGAGCAAATGGACCTCATTAAAAGAGGCACTGAGGAAATACTTCCTGAGGAACTACTTGTACAAAAGATTGAAAGATCTATAAAAGAAAAAAGACCTTTAAAAATAAAACTAGGATGTGATCCAAGTAAACCTGATTTACATATTGGTCACAGTGTAGTTTTGAGAAAATTAAAGCATTTTCAGGATCTAGGACATGAGTCGACTCTTGTAATAGGTGACTTCACCGCCATGATTGGAGACCCTACTGGTAGAAATAAAACAAGACCACAGTTAACAATTAGTGAAGCAAAAGAAAACGCTAAAACCTATGTCGAACAATGTAAAGTAATACTCGATGTAAATAATATTAAAATAGTTTATAACTCGGAATGGCTTAGTAAAATGAATTTCTTTGATGTGGTAAAATTGTCAAGCTCGTACACAGTAGCTCGTATGCTTGAGAGGGATGATTTCACAAAAAGATTTAAATCAGGCATACCTATTTCAATTCATGAATTTTTGTATCCTCTTGCACAGGCACATGATTCAGTTCAATTGAGCGCAGATGTAGAATTAGGAGGAACCGATCAAAAATTTAATTTATTAGTTGGAAGAGATTTACAACGGGATTGCGGCCAAGAGCCTCAGTGTATAATTACGACACCACTTCTAGAGGGGACCGACGGTTCCGATAAGATGTCCAAGTCATATGGAAACCAAATTGGCATACAGGATCCACCAGAAGAAATTTTCGGTAAGGTTTTATCAATAAAAGACAGCATGATATTGAGATGGTATGCACTTGCAACAGATTCTGATTCGTCAAGACTTTTGAAAGTTGAAAAAAAACTAAACGATCCAACAATTAACCCTATGGAGATTAAGCGTGAATTAGCACGTTCTGTTGTAAATATGTACCATGATAGTGAAAAGGCTTTGGCCGCGGAGAGACATTTCGATAGTGTTGTTGTTAAAAAAGGAGTTCCAGATAATATTCCCGTTTTTAATTTAATTGATGAGGATACTGTCGTTAATATTTTACATTCTTCTGGATTACTTAAGAGCAAGGGTGAAGTTAGAAGAATGATAAAGCAGGGCGCTGTTACATTAAATGGGGAAAAGGTCAATGATATTTACGCCCGCATTTCAAAAAGTGGAGAGCAAATTTTTAGGATAGGGAAACGAAAATTTTTAAAAATTATTTAATGACTCGCATTACTCATCATACTTTCTACGCAGTATTACTTTTTTTTGTATCCTGTACGAACCACAAATCCGTAAAACCAAAGCTTGTTGTATTGTTAGTAGTTGACCACATGCGTCCTGATCTAATAACAAGGTTCGATGATTTATATACGGGTGGATTTCGTTGGTTGATTGATCATGGAGTATGGTTTACCGACGCACATCATGAACATAGCTATACCGCTACTGGTCCAGGTCATACCGCAATATCATTTGGGCAACACCCCGGTAAGGTAGGAGTTATCGGTAATAGTTACTATGATCGAAATCTTAAAAAAAGGGTTAACTGTGTTGAGGATCCTGAAGCCAAAGTTGTCGGGTCAGATTTTGGGGATGCAAGGTCTTTTTCAAGATACAACGCAACCGGGATTGGTGATTGGCTAAAACAAAAACACCCTCGGGGTAAGCTGGATTAAATACTCTAATCATAATTGATATGAAACCAATTAAAAAACCGTATATCCATTTTCCTTTGTTTGTTTGAGCAGCTGTAACAGGGTCCGTTGCCATAAAAACAGCTCCAAAAAGAATACTTCCGATTAGCAAATGCTCCCAAAAAGGAACACTCATAAGTCCGTAAAATTTACTGGAATCAGTGATTATTCCAGCTTCAATTACGCCGTTAAAAATTAAACCCATAACAAGAGCACCAATTAGAGTACTAAGGATAATTCTCCAACTACCAATTTTACTAAATATTAAAAATAAGGCACCAAAAATTATAAGTAATTTAGAGGTTTCGCCGATTGATCCTGGAATATATCCAAAAAACATATCAGAGATTGAATAAATAATTTCTTGGTTTTGAGCATAACTACCCAAAATGGTCTCACCGGAAATAGCTTCAGGACTACCAGCTCTATTTACAGCATCATAAACCCAAACTTTATCTCCACTCATCCAGGTTGGATATGCAAAAAACAGAAAAGCTCTAATTGTTAATGCAGGATTTAAAATATTCATTC
>FUFK010042443.1_pt1 | contig 26135 bp, 38 predicted proteins | sample 1021851 | NCBI WGS metagenome assembly FUFK01 (sample SAMEA51879418, study PRJEB19060) | metagenome
ATCAACTATGATTTATTATTCTAACGGATATGATTTAGAAAAACGTCAACAGTCTGAAGCTAGAATAGATCGTATTGGTCAAACTAAAAACATGACTTATATTGATATTATTTGTGAAAAGACAGTTGATGAAAGAATTGTAAAAGCACTTCGTAGAAAAGTTAATATTGCAACAGAGATAATGGGAGAGGAGCTTAAAGAGTGGATATGATGGTCATGTTAGCACTTACTATAGCTATTTTAGCTGTAATGTTTATTAATTCAGCGTCTTAATTTTAGGGGTACCCAGGTATCCTAAAAAGTAAAAGAGGGGCCTCTACGGCTATTTAAATGGCTTTTTATTTGTAAAAAATAGTGAAAAGAGACAAAAGTAGCATTCCTAGACCTCCAAGCAACCAGTAGAGCAATCTGTCTACCTTGCCATGGATTTTGTCAATATCTTGATGCATGTGTTTGAGATGATTGTTCTTAATAGAACTGACCTCACGTTTTAATCCTGTAATATNGCCATACAAAGCTATAATGTGTTCACCCGTTGTTTTNGGTTCTTTTGCCATTATCCTAATCCCCTTTGACGTAGTCTGATTGCTTTTTCTGATGGTGATAATAAAGCCTCTTCAGTTGGTGTCAAGCCAGTTTGTGCCACGGCTGCCGGTTGCACAGGTGGTGTAACCACAGCTGGATTTGGTTGTGGTGTTTGCGGAGCTTGTGTAGGCAAAGAACTTTGTTCACCTGGTTCAGGTATTAAATAATCTTTCACGTTTATTTCTTTATCAAAATTTTTATTAAGTTTTAATCTACTTAATTTTCTTTGTATCCTAGCAATTTGTCTAAGAGCCCTTCTATTTACAGGAGAGCGAAAACCTTGTGTTTCAAAATTTTCTTGTAGCTCTTCAGCTATATCTCTTTGTCTTTCTTTAAAACCTTGTGTTATTTTTAATGGTTGATATTGATTAGCTTGAATAAAATTATATGTTTTTCTTAAATTTTTTTTATCAAATGTGGTAAATAATTTACCCTTATCATATCTTAAAACATTAGCAGCATCCACCACTCTTTTTAATTCTGATAGTGATTGATATCTAGCTTTGTTAGCTTTAATGTAAGCTCTAATAATATCATTTTCTGTTACTGGTGCACCTCGACCAGTTTCAACAGTTAATAATTTTCTATCATTAAAAGTTTTGTTTTGAAATTTAGCTATTTTAGATTTAATACCTTGATCTAAATCTACTTTTACACCACGAAGACCAATAAAACCTGCAAGTTCTTCTGGCACTTCATATTTTTTACCATATTTACCACTAGGTTTATTTAAAACTGCATCGTACAATCTTTCTAACTGTTGGACAGAACCAGGTGCTAATTTTCTTGTTACATAATCTGATATGCCAATAATTTTATCACCTAATGATGCTGAAGGATTTACAATCTGTCTACCCTGTGGAAAGTCTCTTGTTGGTTTAGTTCGTCCACCTCTTATAAAAATATCTGCAAACGTAGAAAACCAAATTGATTCATCAACAAAAGGTCTAATTAATCTAGCGATACCTTTTGCAACCCCCTCAACAAATCCTTTTATTAAAGGTGAGTTTTCATCAAATTGTTGTTCTCTTCCAATATTTGCAACAACGGCTTGTAGCGGATTTGTAACAGTATCATAAGGTAAAGCCTGACTGACATCCACATACATGTATTCACCTTTATCATTTATGTATGGATAAATAGTTGAGTCTTCAGAAAAACTTGGTAAAAATTCTCTTATTGCTAAAGCTGCTTCTCTACTTAACCCATAAAAAGCTCTGGCTACTTCAGGGATAACATAACCAAGTCCTCCAAGTGTAAAAGCGTTACCAAATAATCTTCTTGATCCCATACCACTTCTAATTGGGTCGTTAAGATGCTTTAATGATAGTTGAAGAGAGTTTCCTGATGTTCTAACAATTTCGGATGCAAAAGAAACAAAGTTTCCAAGCGGTGATCTTCGTGACGCTTGAATAAAACTTCCTGTCAGTGCATAGTTTGGCACTGTATTTCTTACAATATCTGCAGCTTCACGCATTAAAGCGACATCTGCTGGAAGTTTTTTAATTTTACCTGCTTGCAGCGCTGCCCTGTGTGCATTTTTTAAATTATCAAACTCAGCTATGAAACTAAATATTTTAAAAAAGTCATCTTCTGCAAGATATAAATCTTGAGCAGTTTTATAAAATTTAGACATGCCTTTACCTAATTTTTTAAAAACTCTATCAAATACGTCTCCACCTTTTCCAATATCATCAATCAGTCCTGTAATATCTTTGTAGGTCGCACTACTACTTGCAACTCTTTCATCTAGTAAAAATTTATACAACGCTTGATCTCTTGGTAAGTTACGGTAAAGAAATTGTGGTTGAACCGTGTTAAAAGATCGTTTAAAATTTTTTACGATAAAAGCAGGATTCTTAAATAAATTTCCATTCATACTTACAAATGTTCCAGCAGTTGCAAAGTTACGAGTATGTGTAAATGGACCTAAAACGGTTTTTGATATTTGTGCCATACCTTTTGGTATTAAAAACATGTTTCTATAAAGTGNTNNTTTAGNTAAATCNTCTANNGGTGCTTTTTCTACAAATTGTAGTGCATCTGCAAAATCTTTTCTGGTGAAATAACCATTAACGGGTGCAACATAATTTTTTCCCAATGCAGATTCTATCTGTAATCCTCTAGGTGCTGCAATAACTTCTGTATTTGGAAACGCACGAACCGCTTCTTCATACGTTGGATAAAGTATAGCTCTCTCACCTCTTGCTCTTGCAGCATCGCTTGCTCTTACTATATTTCTATAAAATAAATCCTTAGATTGAAGTTGACCTAAATCATGTGTAAAGTTAAATAAAGTATCTCGTGGATCTCTGGTAACACCAAAAAATCTTTCTAAGTTTTTTAAATCAGATTTTGTTTTAATAAAATCAGTCGCTACAAATTTATTCTGTTTAATACTGTCAGATATTCTTACAAGTTGAGTGGCTTGATCATCTAATGTAGAGGGAATAGGAAACTGTGGAGTTTTTGTTAAAGGATTTTTTTCTACATTTTGTAAAATACTTTTAGTTAAAACATCTAAATCTGTGTCATCATAAGTTTTACCAACTGATTGTCCATACCTAAATATAATTTGTTTTACAGCATCAATAGATTCTTGTGTGGGTTTATAATTTTTAAAACCAAAAAAACTTTTGTCTGTAAATATTTTATACTCTGATCTAAAAAAATTAGTAAATCTTTCAGACATAAGGTTGTTAAATTCTGTTATATTTAAAGGTGTTGCTCTACCACCAAACAAAGCGTTTTTACTTCTATTCATGGCATTTCTAACGTTAGTTAGTGTATCGATTAATAAATCTTGTTGAGGCCCTTCAATTCCAAAATTACCCACATAATTTCTAAACTCTTTTAATTTTTTTTCATCAAATCCATTAAATACGATTCGATTACCAACAGTCGTATCTGAGCCAGAGAATAACAACTCATCCATTTTACCCAACACACGACCCGGTGTTCCATCGTTAGTAAGTGGTTTTGATCGTTGAACTGCTTTTGCTAAATTAATATCAATGTCTCTTACAAGATCTTTTGCCGTTAAATCTTGTCTTTCTATTCGACCTAACGCTTTTATTTGTTCCTCAAATAATTTAGGGTCTTTTTTACCTCTTGCTTGAAAACCCTCTCTAAAAGCTTTATCAATAAATCTTTCAAATTGTGAATTACTATAAGCTAAATCTTTACTTTGTTTTGATAATAAACCACCAATTAGTTTACCGCCATAAACAAACGGAACAGTAATAAATGCATTTTCTGTTCCAAATTTTAATCGGTTGCTTAATTTTCTTATTGCATCATCTTGTGCTGTAAGTCTATCCTCTCTATCAATAGAAGTAGGTCCACCAAAAACATCACCAAAAGTTCCAATGTCTTCAATATCTGCAACAAATGCAGCTCCAAGTCCACCTCCTCCAGCCACAGCAGCAAATCTTTGTGTGCCTGATAACTTATTTAAATCTTTTGCTTTTTTAAACGCTCTTAAATTATTATTACTTGGCACCACAACTTTATTATTTTTTGCTGCAGTAATGTATCTGTTAGCTATATTTTTTGCTTTTTCTACTCCTTTTAAAGTAACGTTGGCACCAACTTTTGCTGTGTTATATAATTGTATAAAAGCCGATGTTAATCTTCCTATAGCAGTCTCTCTTGCTTTTTCTTCAGCTGCTTTTGATATTTTACCTAAAAAAGTATCATTGAAAGCTTTGTCTAATCTAGCTGCATAACTTTGTTCAATAGGGACATCATCCTCTCTAACTGCGTCTAATATTTCTGCGCCTAATGATAAGAAACCGTATGGAACTTTTATAACTCCATCAACGATACCACCTAATGTAGAAGTAAAAGCATCAATTTCGTTGTTTGGTACCTCTTGGCCTAGGCTAAAAAAATCAGTTAGACCTGCTTCAATAGGTTTTACTTTAAAATCTTTTTTTGTTACTGGTTCGGGTATGGGTACAAATTTTTCAGATGACATTTAATTTTATCCTCTCGGTATAAGAATTAACTCACCTTTATCAAATAAATAAAAATTGTCTGCACCACCTCTTATATCTAGATAAATTTTACCCTGGTTAAATTCGATACCACCACGTTTTGGTTTTAATTTACCATCTACTTCCTGAACATCATCACTTGTAAAAAGATAATCAGATCCTAAATTAGCATCAGTCACGGTTACATCTTCACTTAATTTAATACCGCCTTGTCTAATATTATCTAAAATCCCAGCGTATCTATATGCACTCGTGCCAAGTCCTGTAAAAGTTGACTGTAGACCTTCTTCTCCTAATATTTTCTCTATTCTCTTTTGTCTCGCTTCCTTTGGATCTCCTGGTTTTCTAAATGGTGATTCGCCTGTTTTTTTTAAGGCTGCTAGTCTTAAAGCTCTATCTCCTTGTACAACTCCTGATGCTGCAGTTAACCCTAATTGTCTTTTAAACTGATCTTCAGCTCCTACTTGTTTTGCTAAGTCAGCTGCTGGCGCTCGTGCTGCACCTAACACATCTTGAAAAATATTACCTGTGCTTGGTGCTGTTGCAATAGCAGGTCCAAACCTTAAAAGAAAATTTGTAAGTGCCGCTTGTCTAGATGGAACACCTGCAAATCTTTCTAATAGTGCTGCTTGTTGTTTTATTCTTTCTTCTTGAGACCCACCTTGAAGTGCATCTATTTGCGCTTGAGTAAAACCTTTAACAGCAAATTTTTCTCTATCCTTAATACCAGTCATAACACCTTCCATAGCAGGTCCGCCTTTTCTAAACATGGGTCTTTTTAATACTCTACTCATTGTTATGATCCAAATAATGGTCTAGGATTTAAAGCTCCGTATATTCCTGCAAGAGTTGATCCAACACCAAGAGCTGTTTGTAATGGGCTAGGATCTGGTTGTGTTACAAAAGCATCTCTTTGTGGATATCCAGATATAACTGTTCCTACACCTGATTGTAATAGTTGTAATCTTTGTAATGGTTCTAGTTCTGCTTCTCTTGCAGCTTGTCTTGCTGCATCTAATTGTGCTTGAGCAAAAGCTTGTTGAATACCACCAATTCTACCAAGTTGTGAAATATCTTGTTGACCTAGTGCTTGCGTTTGTGCACCTAGTCCAGCTTCAAAACCACCTAAACCTGCAAATGATTGTGCTAATGATTGTCTTGCTCCACCAATACCTAATGCTGCTCCTGCTAAACTTTGTTCAGCTTGACCAATGCCTAATTGTTGTCCAGCTAATCCAGCTTGTGCTTGAGCTAAACCTAATCTTCTAGCAAAGTCTTGTCCTGCTAATTGTTGTGCTTGTGTAAATCCTTGTTGTAATAATCCAGCTTGTAGTGCCGCTCTGTTTGCATCTGATCTCGCTGCAAACTCTGCTTGTAAAACTCCTTCACGTCCACCACCAAATGCACCAGGTATTCCTAATACTCCTGCTGCTTGTCTTGCTTCTTCTATTTGTCTTTGTCTATCAAATTCTGCAAGTGTTGTATCAATAACATCTTGTTGAAACGGTGATGTGTAAGCTTGAAATGCAGTCGGTCCAGTAAGTCCTGCTGCTCCTGTTAANGTTGTTCCTACATCGGTAAGTCCTTGTTGTGCAGCTGTNATTGCTNCAGGAACATTNGCTAATCTTAAATCAGCAGCTTGAATAGCTGCAGGAACNCCACCTAATTGTGTTGCNGCNTCTGNTCCTCTTGCTGCNGCAGAAGTTAANANNGGTTGAAACGCTCCAACACCAGAAGCNGCAAGCGNTGCAGCTTGTGTTTGTAATGGATCTTGNGCCGCTACTGTTGGTGCAAATTTAGATGTATCAATTGGTGTGCCTGCTTGTGTTGTTAATGTATCAGCAAAAGTTTGACCTAGTGCCTCAACAAACGGTGCGGGTAATACTCTTTGTACTGTTTCTGCCATTATGCTACTTTATCCTCTAGTTTCTTCATTGTGTCATACATCTTTTGTGCACCCTTTTCAATGCTTCCGTCTCCTGCACCTCTGACTGCATCAGCTGTCATGACAAATTCATTTTTAGATAACATTGCTGGAACATCATCTGCTTTTTCTTTTATACCTACTGGAACAAAACCACCTTCATCTCTATAATCTCTTTCCTTAATACCAGCTGCATTTGTTCTCATGATACCTGTTGGCATACCACCTTTAGCCATTAGCCCGGACTGATAATCTTGTAATATTTCAATCTCTTCATCACTTAAATTTCTATAAGGTTTTCCAAATAATTGTTGAGCTATCTGATCTAATGAGTCTTCAAGACTTGGTGCTGATGCCATCTCTGTTCCCTCTGCATAACCAATTCGACCACCTTCTGCAGCCATGGCATATGGAACAGATCCAACACCAGGAAAACCTCTTGCAAGGTTAGCTGTGTAAGCAGCTCTTAATTTTGAAACATATCTATTTCTTTCCTCTGGACTCATAGCTGCAATCTCTTCTTCACTTTTTTGATCTTCTGCAGCCAACAAACCAGATAAAGCAGATATCCCTGCTATGCTTCTAAAAGGTTTATCCACAAAACCTTTGGCTAAAGATCCTTCAAAGGGACTAAGTTTTCCAAACGCTCCAAATATACCTCTAGAAGCTCCTAACTCACTAGCACCAGTTGGAGTTCCAATAAAAGCTGCTTTTAAATTTGGAAATGAAAAACCAGGGGCAGTAGCTCGTAAACCTCCAAATGTGCCACCGCCTAAATAATATAAACCAGCAGCGGCTAGTGCTGCCTTACCAACATCACTCTTTGCAACTTTAGCTACACTTTTTACGGCTTTCTTAACAGGCCTAGTTATTTTTCTTACTACTGATCCCATATTTTTTTTGTTAAAATTTTTGTTTGTCTTTTAATTTTATTATCAGAAGATACCCTTAACCAGTTTATAGCTTTGTTAACTCCTAATAGTTTTGTAAAATACTCTTTGGTCCAACGATGAACTTTTAAAATATTACCCATGCATAGGGTATCGATATGCCATAATCTATCACCACTGTTCCAATCCTCTGAATTTAACTCAGCAGTTTTAACATATCTGTTTTCAACTTCTTTACTCAAAAAAGCCCAATTCGTAAAAGCAATCACGTTTTCTCCGTCCTTGTGTATTTTATATTGTTTTAATTGAAAAGATGGCAGGATATGTTGGTAGATCTCTTCATCGGTGTTATCTTTGTATCTATCAAATTTCTTGTAGAAATTGATAACAACCTGCATATCTTCATTCATCTTAATTAAACTGCAGGTATTTCACCTGAACCCTTATACTTACCCGTTTTTATCCTATAAAGCAAGATTATGTTGTAACTTCTCTTGGCTTTATTTCTAAGGCTGATAGCACCACATGGAGTCTATTACCTGTTGCAGCTGTCACTTTTATGACCTCTGATTCTGTTGCTACTAGCGGATTTGTTAGTAATTCTGTTGTCCCATTTGCACTAATAGACTTTGTTTTAAATAAGCTAAATACATCATCTGATGTATCTGTAATCGTCACCGTTATAGTGTCCGCGTTCCCTGAGTCTTCAGACACGAGTATAGATCTAATCACCGAAGTTGTTGCACTAGGGACCGTGTATAGAGTTGTTGCACTCGTTGTTGTTAGATCCACTTTTTTATTAATAAATGTATTAGCCATTAATTTACAAAGAAGTTGAAAGCCTCAACTTCATCCTTTAAATCTTGTTGATATGTTGTATTTAATTTTTGCACAATACCATCAATGTCACGAACCAGTGATCTTGCTGTAAGCACATCATAATTTTCATCAGGTTGTGTAAGTGATTGTACGATCTTAGCCATTATCTTCTACCATCTGTATTATAGTCTATTCTAAAAGTTCCAACTTTCCAAAATTGACTAACTGCATCATTAAATATTTTTAAAGATATAAATCTACCTCTAGCCCTTGAATCTATTTTTTTAGTGTTAGCATCAACTGTAAAAGGTCCCAAAGACGAACTTGCTGAAGTATCATTTGGAAAATCTTTTAAATCTAATTGTATTTTTGCTTGGCCTGTTTGTGATGAGAAGTCGGGAAAAATTCTACTTACTCTCATCATTTCATCACCGTCACCTTGTAAACCTTGACCTCCAATATCAAAATCACCTGATTTAATATTTGCAGCAATCGCTGTTTCAACTCCAGCTAAAACTTGATTTAATCCTGTCTCATGTTGATAATATACAGAGCAACCATCTAAGTTACCTTGGACATATGTTGTTGAATCAGATGAAACATTAGAGTCTGCATCATAATCTGTTGCGTGAGGTTTACCAAAAACAGCAGAGTCTTCCCAAGCTGTTCTGTCTAATGTTCCAATAGACCATACAGGTCTTGCAGCTGTTGAGTCCAGATAATTATAAGAGACCATTCTATTTACCGTGTTTGATCCTGAGTTTGGATAAAACCAAATGACCTCACCAAACAAGTTATTAAGTCCAGCATTAATATGTTGTTTAGGAGTTGTGTTAATATCATCAAAAACATGGTCTTCTACTAAACATGGTAATGATTCTAATCTACCAGCATATCTAAAAAAACCATTCTCTGACATCCAGTATGCAGCGCCATCAACTTCAACCGCAGCGTTTTGTCCAATCAAACCACAGTTGGTTCCAACTTGTTGAAATGAAAATGTAAAAGGTGGTCCAACAAAACGCATTAAAAATAATGCAGTGTCCGTCCAAACATAGATTGCATCACGACCACGAATGGCCCCAACAATTTTAGAACCATCTGCAAGTCTTTGTGTACCAGCAGTATTGGTTGATGATGGGACATATGATGTTGATGCATCGATACTTTCTTGATCTGAAAATCGAATAAACATCTCGTCTTGTGTTGATTTAGTTCCAATCGTAGTTTCCGTTCCAAATAAAACTAAGTGTCTATCAGGAGTTGAAACTAAAGTAAAAGCAGAAGCTGTAGGTGCATTAGATAAAAGAGCTGCTCGAGTAGATGTTGATCCTTCAGAGTCCCAAGAAAAAGTTTCACCTCCGTTGATAGTTGCAATTAATTTACTACCAAAATTATCAAGTGACCACATACCAGGTGGGTTAACAATATCACCAGAAGGTGCACTATTCCAACCAGAATAATTAGAAGCATCAGTAACTGTTGCTCCAGAATCATGCGACGCAGCTGTTGTTCCTTGTGCGCCTCTTGTTAAACCTGATAAAGTTCCAGAATCATCGTTAGCAGTATAAGTTATAAGTTCGTCATCTATTAAAACAGTTCCAGAAGATGAAAACGAAACTGAACTAGCCATCGTTAAACTTGTTGCACTAGAATTTAAAGATGATGATAAAGTTGATGTAAACTGTCCGTAAGCAATACCACCCCATTGTCCAAGTCCCCAACCAGTTGCAGCAGTCTCTAACGCTAAACCCACAGGATAGTAATGTTGCACTCTAACACCACCTGATGTGGTAGCACCAGAACCAGACTCATTAGATGGCATGGTAATAGTAATTGTGGTTGCAGAGGGTATAGAAGTAACTGCAAATTTTACATCATTAAAGTCAGACGCACTAAAATTAGAGTTGGTTATGGAAGAAAAATTATCTAATAAAATTATGTCACCAATATTTGTAATATTGTGATTACTAGCAAAAGTAATGGTAACAGCTGATGATCCGTTAGTAGTGCTAAACGCGTTTGATAGGGTTGTCGTTGTTTTTATTGGATGAACGTCGTAAAAAACACCACCAGAATAAACATACAATATTCTATTTGTTCCTAAAGCTGCATACTTAATACCATCTTTTGTAACAAAGTGGTGTAAGGAGGTGTTTCGACCTGTGATTTTAGTTCCGCCTAGTTGTGCCCAACCACCCATTTTTTCTGGTTTACCATAACGAAACCTTACATTATCTCCATCAACCCATTGACCTTCACCGCCAGAAGAGCTGACTTGTTTATTGATTCCTGGTAAAAATCTTAGTTTCTGTAACATAGCTTAAAATTTATAACACCTTTTAGGGGGATCAACAACTAATTATAAATCGTGCCTTATTATTTAATGTCCTCTCCTCCATCTGACATTTTATTTTGAAGCTCTTTAGGTAAATTAGGAACCCATTCAAACAAGCATCTTATTAAATGATTAATGGCATGCTTAGATCCCTCAAAGCTTAATGTTATCGTTGGTTTAAATAAAAGTTTTATTCTCTCTTTCCAACTAAAAAAAATTACAATTTTTCCTGTTTTTGCCTCTTGTTTAAACTTCATTTTTTAGCACCCGGAAGATTTCTACGATCTAAATACCAATCTTTGTTTGGTCCGTCTGCATCTACATAATGCATAAATACTTGCATTGCCCAATCTCCCAAAAATTTTTCTCTATGATGCTCGACTTGTTCTCCTAGATAAACACAAGCCTCTCCAGGTTCTAATTGAACTGGACGACCATCCATATAAATAGGCCAAGGAGTTTTATCGCTATTAATATTAACAGTTACAGATATTTCACAAGAAGGTCTATCTTTGTGTTTTTTTAAAAAAGCTCCATGAGTATAAACTCTAAAATAAGTATAAGTAGGTAATAAATTTTTATTAACTTCTTTTTCAATTAACTTTCTTTTAAGAATCATTAAACTGTCTGTTAAATAATCTCCATATTGAAAAGTATCTAAATTAGACGATAAGATACTATCACCCTCTAATTCTTTATCCATATAATTATGTCTATGAAAAAGTTCTACATAAAGAGATAATAATTTTCTCTCCTCTTCTGTTAAAAAATTTTTTATAATTTTATATTTAAAATCTTTTCCTATAGTGTCCAACATACCACTGTGTACCTTTCACCATTTGTAACCGGAGAAACAGCGTGAGGAAATAAATGACTACTAGGCCAAATGATTAATCTACCTGCTCTTGGGTTTATTTTTAAAATGTTATTCTCTCCAGATGGATCATAAAAAAGTAAGTCTCCTCCTTCATACCCATCATTAAGCATAAAAATACAACTTAAAGTTCTAGGTATAAACGGATTGTGATCTGTATGAGGATGAAAGTGACCCTCTTTTTTATATTTTAAAACTTCTATACTAGTTATTTTATTCATAGTTAGATAATTTAAATTTAAATTTTTTTTATATTCTGTAATTTGTTTTACAAAAAACTTAGTATAAAAATTAGCCCAATGAACAACAGCTAAATTTTTAGCTTCGTTTGATAAAGACAAAGTATAACAATCTCTAGATTTTTTATCATAAGAGGTTTTAGATTTAGCATCTACAACACTTGCTAAATTAAATTTATTTTTTTTAACAAAACTAAGAAAATTTTCTATAGCCTCCTTACTCATTACATCATCGTATATTTCTATCTGATCTAATAAAGAACTCATTTAAAATCCTTTTTAAACCATTTAAATTTTCTATACCAGTGAAGCCAATGTAGATTATATCGACCCGCCTCTCTAAAATATTCTTTAAAATTTAATTTTTTTATTTTCATTTTCCAAGATTCTCTTTTAAAAGGTATAACCTGAACAAAAGGAGTTCCCGCTTTTATAACCATGTCCACACCATTTGGAAATTTTTCTTTATTTAAATTAAATGGAAAATTAACAGGAAGACTAAAAGTATCAGTATCAACAATACCTGCTATAATTTCAAAAGGTAAAGAATGATTGTTTAATGGGTGAACAAATAAACAAGAGTATCCTAAGGGAGTTTTAATTATCCAAGGGTTTAAAAATTTTCCAAAATTTACATTATAATTTTTTTCTTGTAATTCTTTATATTTAATTTGTTCAGAGCCATGATGTTCAATATTTGGATCTGCATTTATTTTTTTTAAATAATCATCGATGCCAGCTAAACCTGTGTTTTGAAAAAGTGGTCCCATCTCAACTTTAAATTTTTGGTTTTCTTGTTTTGTAATTCGTAGATGATAATCAACTGGTAATTTTAAAGCATATCCTGTTGTAAGAGCATCTAAAAAAGGCACACATGATTTTATCGTTCTACCGCGTTTAGCCCCAGCGGACACGTCAACTAATTCTTTAGAGTCCATTTTTTTATACCACTCTGGTAATGAAAATTTTATAGGTTCTGGTGGATGATTAGTCATGGCTATATAATCATCGCCAGCAAGAAAAGTGATCTCTTTCATAAAAGAAATATTTTATATTAAATAAATAATATGTCTAGTAATTCTTAAATTCACCTGAAACGGCTTGACCTTTATCGTGTAAATATTGCATTGGAGACTTACTTTGTGGAAAAGTTATATTATCTATGTCGTCAAGAATATGTGTTTGAACTTTAACTTGATCCTCAACTGGAATGTTTCTACTAAAGTCTGTCCAACTATGGCCAAAACCTTCATACTCATCTTTTGTCCAAGATGTTTTTTCATTTCTAAAAGAAATTGAATTTGGTAAATCATCTAAATCGATTGCAGACTCATCAACTTGCTTTTTATAATATCTAAGATCGTAAGCATCATCATCACTAATTGTAGTTGATGTGTAACAAACGTAAGGTCCATATTTTGCATCCATTGCAGTAATTTCATCAGCNGTAACTCCAACTGCAATAATTCCTTTATTTGATTTTTGTATGTATACCTTTGCCATTATTGACCTTCAAAAATAACGACAGCGCCATGTGCACCATCAAACCCTGTACCGTTACTTGGAGTTCCCTCTCCTCCTTCACCAAGATTCCTTAAACCTTTATTCATTTGCGGGAATAAATTAGCTATGTTTACACTTGTTGGGTTTTGACCAGGAACTTTGTTTGGACCAATATTAAAACCACCAAAAATACCTACGCCTGTAGGGGATGAAAAGTTTGATAAAGAAGTTAAGTTAGTTGAAAAACTTCCAGGGTTACCCGCAGTGTTATTAAAAAATCCACCTTGACCACCATTACCTGTTGCTAAATTACCAAAACTTGACGCTGATCCAGAGTTACCTTGATTGTTAGTTCCAGCAACAAAAGTTCCTGCAGCTCCAGCAACTGCATCCGTGCTATCATAAGGACCAGAAGGACTAGCACCAAAGAAAACTCCAAAGCCCCCACGGCCGCCCGGAGCGCCGCCTGTCCCCGATCCCTGGCCTCCGCCACCCCCGCCGCCAACAAGGGCCCCGTATATGTCCCCGGTTGCTAGAGGTGATGCAGTGTAAGTTACAGTTTCATTATTCGCTGCCCCTGTGGCATAAACAAAACCTTTTCCGCCCGCAGATCCATCGGCTGCAGCAATGACTCTACCTGAACCATCTACAGTTATAGTTGCAGCAGTAAAACTTCCTTTTGCTGATTTAATTATTCGTGGCATTTAAACTCCTAGTCTAATAACTCCACGTAAGAAACATGAAAAGATAAATCGTTAGCAGCTCCTGCTGTTACAGCGATTATATCTGTTTCATCTAAATAAATTGGAGTTTGGATTAAATCTAAAGTTGAATCTGCAGGCACAGATATTGTGCTTGCAATTTTAAAATAAGTTGAACCATCATCGTTACTAATCTCTACTGTTGCATCAACAGCGTTAGATCCATCAATGTTTGCTAATAATATCGTATCGATTCTCACTGCAGTTTCTGCAGGGACATCAATCATAGTTGTTCTGCTAGTATTAGCAAGATTACCCATCGCATTTTTAGGAGTAATCGTTGCAATGTTAGCTAAATTTGGTGTTGCCATATTTTATATCCTTTCCCTAATTAACAAAAAACTAATGAAAACACAATACTTAAACCTTTACTAGGTGCGTTTATATACGTTTTAACATCAGATAGTGCCACTTGTTTCATGGTTCCTGCATCATTTGCAACCACTCTATCGGCATCTACTAAGGTAGTAGAGGTAGCTGATGTATCACCATCTATAATATTTATCTCTGTTGCTGTGGCTGTAACACCATCCATAATATTTAATTCTGCTGCTGTGGATGTAATGGCTGTCCCATTAATAGCTAGTTTATCAGTTACTACGTTAAACGTTCCATTATCTTCAATTCTAGCAACTTCTGTTCCGTCTCTTTGTTGGAAAATAATATCTTTTTCATCAACAACAGGTTTAATAATTACATCACTTGATGAGTTAGCGATGTCTAAAATTTGAGTTCCAGCAACGGAGACTTTTACATTTCCACCGCCTGCATCTAAATCAATGTCACCTGCAACATCAACAGTTAAATCACCTGATGACAAGTCTATTTCTGTACCATCAATAGTAATATTATCTACAACAACTCCAGCATTCGCTGTAACGACACCGTTAAAAGAAGCAGCACCTGCTTCACTACCATCTAAAGTTAACATAGTAATATCTGCAGTATTATCTGTTCCTTTAAATATGATATCAGTATCGTTAGCTGCTGCATCGATTGTAATATTTCCAGAACTAGTTGATATTGATACTGCTGAATCTCCTGCAGTAATATCGTCTGCTGCAACTGCACCTGCAGTGCCCGCAGCTCCAAAAGATAAATTTCCAGATCCATCAGTTTTTAAAACATCACCATTAGAACCGTCAGACGAAGGTAAAATTAATGTAAAATCAGCAGCTGATGCTGGTCCTTGAAGAGTTAAAGCATTTGATCCATTGTCTGAATCTTCAAAAAATTTAATAAACCCAGCACTTGTTGCACCGTTTTTAGTTTCAATACCTGCGTTGGCTGTTACTCCTGCATTGAATGAAGCTGCGCCTGCAGCTGACATATCTAATGTTAAAGCTGAAACAGTGGAACCACCATCATTACCTTTAATAATAATATCTTTATCTGATACTTTCGATTCTATAATTACATCGCTTGATGAATTATGAATACGCATCATCTCAGTGCCATCATCTTCATAAATAATACCATTACTTGCTGTGCCAGCATCTAATGTGATACCACCTGCAGATTCTATATTAATAGAGTCAACTGCAGTTCCATCAGATACAATATCTAAATCACCATCTGCGTTAGATCCAATCGTTAAACCAGAATCTCTAAATTGTATGACACTAGCTGCATTTAATAAAATACCTGTATCTGCAACGTGTGTAATTGTTACGTCTTGATCATCTCCTAAATTAATAACTGCAGCATCAGCTAAAAATAAATCTGAAAATTCTAAAGATGAAGTACCAAGAGCTGCTCCATCACTTGCGTCTGGAACAAAAGCTGTCGTTGCTGTAATTGTAGTTCCTTGAACTGTGCCAGTAGAAGTAATCGCACCAGATCCAACTGTTCCTGCTAGTGTAACATTTGCTCCACTAAATGTTGCAGCGGTTGTTGTTCCTGATTTTATAATTAAATTACCAGATGAATTAGTTAAACTTCCGTAAGTTGTTCCATCGTCTTTTAAAAAAACATCTGCTCCATTAGCATCTAAAACAATATCTCCATCAGTATCTAACGTTATATCACCAGAAGATGTAGCTATCGTTACAGCAGAATCACCTGTTGTAATGTTATCAGCTGCGATTCCTGATGAAACAACTTCATCTACATTTGTTCCATCTGTAAATACAAGTTTTGTTCCTTTGTCTGTTGCAGCAAAAGTAACACCTGTTCCAGATACAGTTTTAAATTGAACAGTATGTGATCCTGATGTTGAGTTAACTAATATATAAGTTTTTTCTATTGAGTCTGGTATCGTTACAACTTGATTACCTGTAATTGTACCAGTAAATTCTATAACAGCTTGTTGTGCAGTTTGTCCTGAAGTTGCATCTGTAATGGTTAGTGCAGTAGTTTGTGCGCCACCTGCAATTGATTGCGTTGTATAACCAGCAACAGCCTCGTTTAATATTGTAAGGTTAGTATTAGTTTTACCACCCCAAAGACCTGAAGCCTCTCCTGTTGCTATNAGTTCTACACCTANTGTTGTAAATGTTGATGCCATATTTTAATCCTACGGTGTTGGAGAGTTGACTGGTATTCTGATTGTGCCGTCAGTGTAGTCATCTCTTCTACGTTGTCCTATTTGTTCGCCTCCAAATTTTTGTATCTCAGTTTGATATCTTCGTTCATAGTATTGTATCATATCTTGTGGTCCTTTCAAGAATCCAAATGCTTCTACTAAACATGCGTACAATAAACCATTAGGAAAGTTTAAGCTAATATAACTTGTTTCATTACTGCTTGCTTCTAATTTATCTGGAATCTTTGTAAAGTGTATCTGAACCACATATGCTTGATCAGGCACAGGCACTACTCTAATTTTGCCTGAGTTTGTTGCTCCGTCGCCAGTCCCACCTTGACCCATAGCATAGTATTTAGGTTGGCCTGTTGATGTATTTGCTGCAATGTACTCTTCTAAAAAGGTAACATCTTTTTTAATTAAATATTTATTAGCACCTGTTGATCCAGAAGTTGCATCAAATACTTGCACTGCTCTAACAACGTGCGCACCGGCAGGTGAATTTACAAAGTCTTGATCAGTTGTAAAGTTTGTAACTTGTATATCTCTGTAAGCATCGATTGGAACATCTCTATATATTCTGTACTCAGCATCTAGCACGATACCTTCAATAATAGTGTCAGATAAAACATTGCTACTAACTTCTGTGTAGTTTCTAATTTTTGTTCTTAAATCTGTATAACTTATTCCTGACATATTAACTCTCTAATGTAGCTGGTCCAGAGGTACAAAATTCTCCTCCGCCAGATATTCCTCCTGTTGTAGCTGTATTAGTATCAACAGTAAAGCTATAAAAGTCATCTGTTGTGCCACTAATCACACTACCGCTTGAATCTTTTCTACCCACTGTAATAGAATAACCTGCTGCCTTTGCAATGTTTGATCCACTAATACCATCAAAACTTTTAGGATTTTCAAAACCATCTGGATCTGATGTTGTAGATACAGGTCCTCTAAATCTAACTGTATCTCCAGTTGATCGACCATGACCTTTTTCAGATACGTTTATAATACCAGATCCTGAAGCCATTGTTTGAAATGAGTCTGGTTCTAATAAAATTAATCCTTCTGGCTCTGTTCTATCAGTTCTAGAGTCTTTTAAACCTTGTGGGTCACCAGCGTAAGCACGTGGCTCTAACTGTGGATGTTTAGATTCATATTCTGATATATGTACTAAAGATCCATTCCACTCTTTAACCATTTCACGATACGGAAACTCCATACCTGATCTATCTGATATTGCTTTTGCGTGTTTACCTCTTGCAAATCCTGTCATTAGACTCCCTCACCAAAGTAAGTTTTAGGTGTAATAAACGAACTAGAAGAAGATCCATCTTCTGCTAGAGCTCTTGCAAATTCGTCTTCGTATAATAATTTCATTGTTTGTATTCTATCTGGTGCATATTTTTGTGCTAAATAATAAGATAATCCTGATACCATACAAGGCACGAATCTGTATGGAACATCCGTTGCATCAGTGTATGTAGCATCTACATCTTGTATTCTTTTTACAAAATAAATGTGTAGATCTTTTGATGCGTTAGATGAGTCAGCAGTTGGATAAACAGTCAGTGTTGTTTTATCAATAAGTCTTTGCACATAATATTGTGATGGTGTGCCTTTTGATAATTTGTTTGCTAGTGCAGAATAAGCTGCTCTATTTATTTTTGAAAGAGCTTGATCAGCTTGTGTAGTTTGTGTTCGATTAGTTCTAAGAGTTACTTCTAATATATCAGCTACACCAAAAACACTTGATGGTGCATTTGTTGTTGAACTCGTCCCATCACCTGATGATCTAAAAAAATTATATTCTGTTTGACCTTCAATTAAATCTATATTGGTTTCTCCAACTTCCCAATAGTGAACACCTCTGTTACCCCATTCTTGAAAAAGAATGTTTAGAGATCTTCTTGCTGTTTTTAATTGATATCCCGAAACAGCTTGTAATCCAATTCTTTCGTATGCCTCTTCAATAATCTCATCGACTGCAAAAGTTTTATCAAACGTTACTGTTCCAGAAGTAGTATTAGCCATCTACCCTCCTAGTAATTTTTTATAAACTCTGCAATAACTGTATAAGTATTTCCAGAATCAGCTGCACCTGGTACAACAAAATTTACATCGTTTTGATTTGAGTTAGATGAAGTATTTGCTGGTATCCCACCAAATTCTCTAAAATCCCAATATCCAGAATCTATTAAAGTCACGATTGGAATATCTCCATCAGAATCTTCATAGTCTAAACGAGCAAAAGAGTCTTGACCATCTCCATTTGAACATGACCACCAAACTCTTTGTAAACTTACTGTAGTGCAAGACTGCCCTTGAGCGTTAGCCGCTAGTGCAGATACATCCGCGAATACAGTTGTTCCACCGGTTCCATCTGATTGGTTTACTATTTTTATGGTCACTCTCTTGTCATTTTGTTGCAAGATAGTTGGACCTGTTACTGTGTCTGCCATTGTTTCCCTCCTTAATCAAGAAACTGTGGGGGCCGAAGCCCCCACAAAATTATATATTACTGATCTGCAAATGCAGGTGCGTCTGCACCTTCTGCATAACCCCAAATATAGTAATTAGTACTATCTTTAGCCACAATGTTAATTTCAAACAAACCACTGTCTGTAAGAGTTAACTTTGAGTTAGAGTTTCCATCAGCATAAACTGATACGTTATCAGCGTTAGAATCTAAGTGCACAATACCACCTAAAAAGAAATTACTATTCCCTGGTGTTACGATAATTAGATTTTCTGTTTCCTCTGCAGCACCAGCGTAGAAAAGCTTATAAGTTTGTCCAGCGACTGGAGCAGGTAGAGTAATAGTTCTATTGCCTCCGATTGCAGGAACCGCAAGCACTCTCCCACTATGTGTAGCAGCATCAAGAGTTTTGTTTTCATCTCCTAATGCTACAGGTGCATCACCCATAGTGATGATTTCAGTAATCGCTCCAGTAGTAGAGTTTTTACTGATAGTTTTAACTGTAGTTTCAGATCTAACTGGACCTGAAAAAGTTGTTGTTGCCATAATTATATCCTCCTAGTTTTGAACATGGTCTCTAGGCCGTCGACTATACTCGTCCACGCTCAAATTAATTGTATAGTAATTTTTGTATATAGTAGATTTATAAAAAGTGCAAGGTATCCTTACAAAGTGTAACCACTTTTATGTATTGCCTAGTTAGCTAGCGAAAAGATGTACTTCTAAATCTTTAGCGTTTCTAGGGCTCTCTTGTTCTCTTAAGATAGATCTAATAACTGTTTTGATCTCATCTCCAAGAACCGACATTTCTGGTGTTACTTGTCCTTGATTTTCAAGAAACATCTCGTTCCATCTAGACTCGAGTCTTAGTTTCTTCGAGAACAGTAACATTTTGTCTTCCGCCATTATTAACCTCCTCATAGGTTATATAAAAACCTGCATTATATTTTAACAGGTTTGGCTCCCATTCTATATCATTTTTTCCCAGATAGTCAATGATTTCTTTATGGGCATCTTCTATTTGAGAAATAGGTTCTTTTCTTTGAATATTAAACTTTGTTTGTAATTCTTTGGTAAAAATTTTAATGACGTACTCTTTCATGAGTTTGTTAATAGCATAAAAAAAGGGGGCCCGAAAGCCCCCTTTAGTTGTAATATTTTAATTATTACGCTCCTGGTGAGCCGAACATACCTCTAGGGTCTGAGAATCCGAATGAATATCTCTCTCTAGCTTTGTATCTAACGTTACCAGTAGTGAAGTCACCTTCCATAGCTGTTTTTACAGGTGATCTAACGAACATTTTCATTCCATTAGGCACGTCTGTTTTGATGAAAAATGCATCAGTGTCAGTTAAGAAGTGGTTCACAGTATAACCCTGTGGAATCATTCCCATTGATCCGATTGCATTGATATCATTGTCAGCTGTTCCAGTTCTACCTGCAGACTTCATAAGTCTTTCAGCAGTAAATTGTAGCTCAGATGGAATAATCATTTTTACTCCTCTTGCTGCAATTTTTAGACCTCTCTCATCAGTAAATGCTGCAATGTCAATTAAAGACTGCTCTAACGATGTTTCGTTTAAGTCAGCCGATGTTGACAATTCGTTTCTGAATGTTCCAGCAACGATTGGGTGGTCAGTCGCACAAAGCTCCTTACCATCTCCACCAGCAAATGATGAATCGAACGCGTTGTTTAAAACATTCGCAGCTTTAACTTGTTTTGTGTTTGACATAGATCTTGCAAGAGCTTTTGTGTATCTGCTTGCTAATCTGTCGTACAAGTTGTCTTCGATCGCTTCTTCAGTGATTGAAAACGCAAGTGCGATTGTTTCGTTTGTATAACGAGCTGTGAACGTTTCGTTTGCAGAATCGAATGTTACACCTTGACCTTCAGCTTTTACTGCTGCGTTGCCAAAGCCTGATAACATTACTTCTTCTTCGAACGCTCTGTCTGAAGTTTCTACATCGTAGAACTCAGCATGTTCGTTATCATATCTGTTGTACTCCAGGCCAAATAATGCATTCAAACCTGGCTCTAGTTCTTTAACTAGTTGTCCTCTTGTTATAGCCATATAGTTATCCTCCTATTATACGCCTGTTGCGGTTAAGTAGAAGTGCTCAATAATGATAACTTTAAAGTTAACATTTGCTGAACTTAAATCATTATTTCTAATATCATCTGATACTCCAATAATTCTTAAGTTTGCAGTAGTTGTTGCTAAAGTACTATCACCCAACTCAGTTTTTGAAATAAAGTTTGGTGTAACACCCGCTGCAACTGCTACGTCAGCGTTGTTGAACAAATCAGTTTGTGCTGATGCACCACTGTTGTCAGACTGGATCTCGTACACTTGGTGCGGACTGTCTGTAACAAATGCTTTAATATCTGTAGCGGCATTGCTACCTCTAAGATTGTTAGCAAATGTTGGTTTGCTAGTAGTGGCATCCGTAAAAAATACACCTTGAGCTGAACCTAAAAGAGCTCCGTTGTCAGTAGCTGCTGCAATACCAACTGTTCCAGTGTTAATAACTTTCATCAAGTCATTTTGTGAAAAAGCTGATGCACAAGCTGCGACTTCAAATTCTGTAAGTCCAGAGTTCATCGGTGTACTACCCAAAAAGCCAATTGGTTTTAGTCCAAAGGCTGCATCTTGGTTAGCCATATTTGTTTTCTCCTTGTTAAAGTTTATTTCGTTGGAGAAAAATCGTTAAAAAATTAACTCTTCTTCGTACCACCGAAAGTTACACGAGTCTGCCTCTCACTATTGATAGGCATACTTGGATGCTCTTCCTTCATCAAGTCCTTGTCAATGGCGTCTGTTTTTTCTTGAGTCATTCTTGCAAAATACTCTTTTCGCGCCTCAACGACTTCATTCGGTATCCTTCCGAGCAAAAGGCCTCCTACTCCGATCATCCCCTGGTATTTACCTTCTTTTATGACAGGATATTCACTATTCGGATACTCTTCAGCTCTAACAAGCTCAAAGCCCGATCTTAAATGGCCAGCCATGTTTTTAGTATCGTCGAATCCTAAAACTTCGGCTCTTAACCATCTGTGTTTATACCCATCAGGTGCAGGGGGTGCATCTAAAGATGAGGGTGGAGTCCATGTAGTTTTTTTGACCTCTTTGGTCCTACTCTGACTCGCACGAGAAGATTTCATTTTATCGTTTTCCATATGCCTTATACCTCCTTCGTGAGTTGTAATTGTTTCGCATATTCTTCCAATGGCACACCTAATTTTCTAGCGATTGTAACTTGTGAGGGTGTGAGTCTCACAGTCTTGCGGCTTGGTTTTACACTTCGCTTCGCTGAAGCTACTGTTTGTGTGGGTTTAGCCGATTCCGTTGGTTGAGTATTACCAAATTTGTGCGGAAATTCAAGTCTTATTCTTTTGTCTATTTCAGAATAATATTCGTCCGTTTTTGGGTCAAAACCCTCTTCCTCTGTCAACTTCTTATGTAGATCAAAGGCTGTGTACGTCATCGCACTATCCGTACCAAACCATTTATTTTTAGACGCCCACTCCTCTGCTTTTGGATCTCCAACAGGAGTATCTTTTGGCAGTTCATATCCTTGATATGTATTTACCGTTTCTGTTTTTTCAACAGCTTTATCAGCTTCAACTGGTTTTTCTAAAGATTGTTTCTGTTGAGCGAGTTGAGCTTCTTGATACCCTAGTTTACCTATTTCTTGTTGAGCTGCGACCTCAGCTTGAATATCACCTGCTTCTCTAGCAGCAGCTAGTTTTGCCATGGCAGCATCCATACCTGATTTAATAGTCGCCTCTAAAGACTTTAGATAATCTGGTTGTAATTTTAAAAGTTTACTCTCAGAGTCTTTTTGTTTCTCAAGAATAGTTTTTGCATATCGTGTAGCCTCATCTCTTTGTCTTTCAGCTTCACGCATTTTACGAGTTAATTTAGCAATTCTTCTTTGAACGCCTTCACTATATTCTTTTAACTCATCTTTCTTTTCTTCAGATTTTTCTTCTTGTTCTTTAGTTTCTGTTTTTGTTTCTGTTTCTGGTTTTACTTCTTCAACTTTAACATCAGGCTGCTCATCCAATTTTTCAGATGTGTCAACGGGCTGAATATTGTTTTCAGTATCTTTTTCACTTTTTTCCTCCTTTAATTCTACGTCCACTTCAGGACCAGATGTATCTATATCCACTATATCTTTATTTTCTGTATTCATTTTATTGTCTTCTGGCATAGCCTTCTCCTATGTTATAGCACGTGAAGCAAGGACTCCGGGTCTTCTATTGTTCCTAATACTTCATCGTCGTTTAATATACGGACTTCTCCGCCTTCTATAGGTAGTCTTGACCCTGCATATCTTGCAAAGATTACCCAATCTCCTTTTTTACACCATGGATCTTCAAACTTATCTTTGTCTTTGTAACAAAGTGGACCCATTTTTAAAACATAACCACAAGTGGTTGCTATTCTAAATTTATCTAAAGCCTCTGGTGCAATAATAATTCCACCTTTAGTTTTTTCTTTTGGTGTAAAAGGTAAAACTAAAAGTCTCCAGCCAGACGGCTCTGGTAGTTGATCTACCTGACTTTTAATATTTTCTGGATTTAAAGGCTCTGGTTTAGCCTCATCTTGTTTTTTATATTTATCCTCGAGTGCCAGTTTAATCTTCGGTACTTCCGAGTTTGATGATATTTCCTTCATCTTCTTTTTGCTCCTTTTCATCTAGCAGGTTAGAGATTTCCTGTAGTAGTAATTGATACGTTTTTATCTGTCCCAACATATATTGATATTTTTCCATATTGTCAACGCCTCCTGTGCATATGGCATCAACAACACTTTGCATGTTATCTTTTATAAGTTTTTGTACTTTAGCGACTACAAATATATCGTCCATTATCTTTCTCCTAATTGTTTTTTGTATTTATGCACCCTATTTCTAGCCCTACGTTCTTCACTTTTATTTTTAGAATCACGAACGTCTCGTCTAGCTTTCATTAAAAGACCCACCAATCTTTTCTTTTTTGGTCCCTCTTTTAAGTTAGATACACGATAGCTTCGACCGTTAAACTTTCGTCTTACCGTGCTTTTTTCGGATGGCATCCTTACCTCTTTTAAATATAGCAGCGACTTGATTTTTTTTCATAACTTTGGCACGCTGTTCTCCAACAGTTAAAATTTGAATTTTTCTCGCAAACGGTTTACTAATCTTTTTAACCTTCGCCACAGTCGCCCTGGCGTCTTGCGGAGTCGCGAACTTAATACTAACAGTATCCTTTGGATTTTCATCAGTATATAATCTCCTTCCTGAACCTTTAGGCTTTTTTCCCGTTCCTACTTTTGGATCTCTTGCCATAACTCATCTCCTTTATATGTTTCTCTATAATCTTACCTTGTCGTTTGTGTAGCTTAGATGCTTTCTTAAGTTGCTTTGCAACCTTTTTTATTTTTTTAACCACGTTTTTTCTCCTTCTTTTTCTTTTTTGCTTTTGATGGAAGTAGTCCTTTANTCACAGCTCTAGCTCTTTCACTAAAACCTANTTTTTTACCTTGTTNTATTTTNTTTTTAATTGTTGATACTTTGGCAACCATTTAACATTTCCATCTTCTGCGAGCCTGTCTTAGTCTTGAGTTAGGATCTCTAGCAGCTTTTGGAAACTTTTTCATTTGTCCTGCGCTTCTCGCACAAAATGATTTACGTCGTTTAGCAGCTTTTGATCCTGGTTTGACTTTGCCAGTGACCGCTGTTTTTAGTTTAGAGCCAGGGTTCAATCTTCTATAGGCAGCGACCCCAGCTTTTGTCATGCCTGCTCCAGCCTTAGTTGGCCTGAAGTTCTTTCTATTTCTTGCCGGCATTTTACTTTGCCGTCTCATTTTGGAAGACCTTTAAATTCCTTAGCTGTTTTCTTAGATTTCTCTTCTTTCATCTCTTTAAATGCTTTTTTAGTTGTTATGCCTTTTTTCTTCGCCTCCATAACATCTGAGTATTCCTCTAGTAAACTTTCAGTAGCAGCTTTTTTTGATTTTGCTTTTCCAATTTTTTTATTCATCGCCTTTAATCTAGATTGATAAAGATCGTATGCTTTTCCAAATCCTTTTTTTGCAATTCCTACCATTATTTTATTAACTCCTTATAATATTTATCTAACATTTTTTTTGTTTTTGGTTCTAATATAGGCCTAACATCTCTGTAATTTTTAAATTTTTTCTTACCAGGTGCCTTTGTAANTTGTTGTGGCATCTTTGATCTGTTAACCACCATATTATACCATGCCTTTGTAGTATTTGACAAGACTTGGGTTGGATACTTTAACACCACCAAGATCTCCACGGATGTAACGACCACGATAAGGCTCAGTAACACCACCAGCAGCTTTTTTAGTCCTTTTAGCAAAAGTGCGGACGTTGGTAGGCTTTGGTCCCACGTTAGAAGCTGCTCTTTTTCTAGAGACCGCTGAACGTATTTGACTCTCTGACATTCTTCTTGCTTTTGCAAGTGGAACACACTTTGGATATTTTCTTTTTGCATCTTTCTTTTGTTTTGATCTTCCACACTTAGCAAAAGACCCATCTTTTCTTTTAGATCCTATGTCGACCCATTTTTGTTTGAACCAATCATCTAGACCTTTTTTAGCCATATTAGGCCGCCTTTACTTTTAAAGTTTTCTTTCTCCTGTTATTTAAAACTTTACCACAACCTTTTGCTATGATTCTTTTTTGTTTTTTCTTTTTCATTATCTTTTTCTAGCTTTTCCAAAACCTTGGATTTGAACCATCCCTCCGCCCATTACTTTCTTACGTGGAATTACTCCTCTACCCATTAAAATATCTTTCATGGTAACTTTACCATCACCTGATAAATCTGGAAAAGATTTCTTTTTAGGTTTAGTACCATTTTTTAATCCTTGTCTTCTAAGTTTTTGAGTAGCCTCTGTTAATCCACCACCAGCTTTATAAACTCTACCACCCATTGCAGATGGTTTACGTCCTCTAAAATCTTTTCTTTTTACACCAGATGGATCTTTAATTTTACCTGCACAAATTTTTGATGCGTAGGCATTTGCATAGGCGCTAGGGTAAACCTTAAATTTTCTTTTTGCTGCGGCTTTACCTCTAGGACAAAGTTTAGTCATCTTTTTTCCTTTTGCACATACATTGTTTGATACAAAGGATTTTACATAAAACGTTTTTTATAACTGATCTAATTTTTTCCAACATTACGC